>LFCJ01001666.1_pt1 | contig 15689 bp, 15 predicted proteins | sample 643141 | NCBI WGS metagenome assembly LFCJ01 (sample SAMN03766243, study PRJNA286221) | soda lake metagenome | biome: soda lake; feature: Kulunda steppe; material: water; isolation source: sample B1-Br-g2 brine of Lake Bitter-1 | place: Russia: Kulunda steppe | collected 2010-07 | reverse complement strand
CTCCCTGTAGGTATTTATCCCCGGCTTCGAAACTCATAGCCGAATACGTGTCTCTCGCAACCGGCCTCTCGAGTGCGACCGCTTCTTTCGTTCCACTACAGGCGGATATTCCGGCGTTATCGACGGAGATGCTCGTGGTGTTTGGCATTATCGCAATCGCGGTTGTCCTCTTTATTGCCCAGCCAATTCCCCTCGATATGACGGCCATGCTGGTCGTCGTGCTCCTGATCGTCCTGGGACCATGGACGATGATCACGCCCGAGGAGGGAATCGCCGGCTTTGCGAATCCGGCGACGATCACGGTGTTGATGATGTTCGTGTTGAGCGAGGGGATTCGCCAAACGGGGGCAATCCAGCTGTTAGGCGGCTACATTGCCTCGTTTGCGGGAAACAACAAACGCCGCCAGCTAGGATCGATGATCGGCGTCTCGGGTATCTCGGCGGGCTTTATTAACAATACGCCAGTCGTCGCGCTGATGATTCCGCTCGTTTCGGATCTCGCCGAGCGAACCAATCTCTCGCCGTCGAGGCTCCTGATTCCGATCTCGTTTGCCTCAATGATGGGCGGGATGCTCACGCTTATTGGGACCTCGACGAACATCCTTGCGAGTTCGATCGTTGCCCGACCTGAGTACCTAGGCGAGCCGTTCACGATGTTCGAGTTTACCGCCCTCGGGGCGATTGTCCTCGTTGCCGGCTCGGTATACCTGCTAATTGCCTCGCCATATCTCCTCCCCGAACGAATCAAAGCCCAGTCGGAGCTGATGACCGAGTTCGGGATGGCTTCGTACTTAACGGAGGTCGTCATCCCCGAAGGCTCCCCGATGATCGGCCTCACCGTCCGGGAGGCACTAGCCGACCTCGAGGTTGATCTCGAGGTTGTCACCCTCGTGCGCCACGGCGATACGTTCGGGACCTCCGTGGGGAGTCGCCAGCTGCGAGAAGGTGACGTCTTGCTCGTGCGAAGCGATCGCGAGGCGATTCTCGATGTTTCGGATATCGAGGGCCTCGAGTTTCTGCCGGAAGTCGAACTTTCCGATACGGACCTCGAGACGGATGAGCCAGAGCCAAAGCCACAGGTGTTAGCGGAGGTTGTGGTTGCGCCCGATGGCGAGTTAGTGGGAGAGACGATCGCCAGTTCGCGCTTCCGCCAGCGGTACGACGCAACCGTACTCGCGGTGCGTCGGGGTTCGGAGGTCGTCCACCGGCGGATGGACCAACGGCGGTTGCGTGGTGGCGAGACCCTACTCGTCCAGGCGAGTCAGGAGGCACTCGACCGGTTAGGAAACAACCGAAACGTGATCGTCGGTCAGGAGTTTACGCGGCCAAACTACCGGCGGTCGAAACTCCCGCTGGCGATTGGGATCATTGCCGCTGTCGTCGGGATTGCAGCGCTTGGAATCTTTCCGATTCTCGTGAGTGCGATTGCGGGGGCGGTTGCGATGGTGTTTACGGGGGTGCTCAAACCGAATGAGGTGTACGATGCCGTCGACTGGAGTGTGATCTTCCTGCTTGCGGGATTGATTCCCCTTGGGGTGGCGATGGAAGAGACCGAAGCGGCGGATTTCCTCGCCGGTCACGCCATTACACTGCTGGGTGATATTAATGTCGTCGTTGCCCTCGGGTTGTTCTACCTCTTTACGGCGGTGTTGACCAACCTGTTGAGCAACAACGCGAGCGTCGTGTTGATGATCCCTGTGGCGTTCGACGCTGCAACTCGCCTCGGGGGCGACCCCTACGCCTTCGTGATGGCTGTCGTCTTTGCCGCGAGTACGCCATTCCTGCTCCCGGTTGGCTACCAGACGAATCTGATGGTGTACGGTCCCGGTGGCTACAAGTTCACTGACTTTGCGCGGGTGGGCGCACCCCTGCAATTGATTCTAACTGTCGTCACGACCCTCGGTATCGTCGCCATCTGGGGTGTTTAATTTGCGACGCTCTGTGGCGAGGGTTTGTCTCTGTTGTACAGACACACACTCCGAACCGGTAGGATACTGTTACTGTCAGGTAATCGGTTCATAGCTACAGTAGACGACACGAACGGAGACATACGCCCGTCACGTCACCGAAGACCACTCGCCGACAGACGACGGGACGCCCACATCTATGTCAGATCCAGTTCGTCACCCGACACTTACAGTACTGTGTTTCACCGCCGTCGTCCTCACCGGGATGCTCATCGTTCCAGCTGTAACGGCGACAAGCACGAATGCAACCGAGGAACCATACACTGAGTCGGTACCCGAAGAAGGCGACCCCGGCTTCGAGGCTGCCGCCAGCGACGGCAGTTGGATTAGCTACCACAACACACGCGACGAGTACCGAATGCCATACCTCGGTGATGGCTCCGGGAAAATCTGTGTCACCCTGCTCAACGAAGACGGCGAGACAATCGCCGGCGAAACAGTCCCGGATACGTCGGTCACAATTCCAACCGGTGAGAGCCTCGAGTGGCATACCTCAGCCGATCCGATGGTCGTCGAGTTTCCGGTGACCGACCACTACACCCAGCCACTTGACGCCGACCAGTTCGGAACCGATCCCGACCTCCCACAGGGCGACGGCTATCTGGACAGCCACTGCATCGAGTGGCACGGCCTTCCTGAGAACGCGACAATCGAATACGGCGAGGCCGAAGTTGAGGGAGCAGATATGGAGGTCGTTGGCTACGTCCAACAGGCCAACGAGGCGTGGGATTCGGATACCGATCCGCTCGAGGATGCCGAATCCTACGAGGAGGCTGGCGGTGGCTGGAGCTACGAAACGGAGGACTCACACGGACAGGTCGTCGTCGTCTTGCAACTGGTGGAGTCCGATGGTTCCGGGGCGGCTAATGAGGGTGAGATGGCTGATGGTGCTGGAACGCCAGATGATGCGTCCGCGTCTGAGGACGAGGATGAATCCGAGGCTGCGGTTGAGGGTGAAGCCCAAACTGAGGGCGAGGGCGAGGACAACAACACCGCAGCCGAAAGCGACAGTGATGACAGCATCCCCGGCTTTGGCATCCAAGCGGCAATCGCCGCGATTGTGCTCTTGGGCATTGGTGCCGTGGCCCTCCGTATGAAAACGAACGGCCGTCGAACTGGCCAGTCAGCACAGCGGGGACGATGAGCGACTGCCACGGACAGCCAAATAGGCGCGTTTTTACCATTGTCGGGCACAGGTAGACGTGTGACCGAAGTACTCCTGCTGATTGGGATTGGGGTCGCAATCTTCGTCGGGTACAACATCGGCGGGGCAACGACCGGGCCAGCGTTTGGGCCTGCTGTCGGTGCAAACGTCCTCTCGAAAGGGATTGCCGCCGCGTTAATGTCGGTCTTTTTCGCCGTCGGCGCGTGGACGATTGGCCGTGAGGTCGTCGCCACCCTCGGAACTGAACTGGTGACTGATACCGCCATCTTCACCCTCGAGGCGAACGTCGCCGTCCTCTTTTTTATTGGAGGGGCGCTGTTTGTCGGCAACTACGCCGGGGTACCTGCCTCGACCTCGATGACAGCCGTTGGGGCGATTGCCGCCCTCGGGTTTGCGACGGGCGAACTCAACTGGGCAGTCCTCGGGGAGATTGCCATCTGGTGGATCGTCGCCCCGATCGTCGGCTTCTGGGTGGGCGGCGTCGTCGGACGGTATTTTTACACCCGGATCAACGAGTGGGTCGCGATCGAAGGCAACGTCAGCGAACAGGCACTCGTTGGCGTCGACACCTCGAGCCTCGTCCCACGATTATATATCGAAACTGGCGTCTCCCGCCGGGAGTGGGTCGGTTCGGGAATCGTGATCGGAATCGGGTGTCTGATGGCGTTCAGTTCGGGGACGAGTAACATCGCAAACGCCGTCGCACCGCTTGTCGGCAGTGGCGCACTCGAGGAGAATCCAGCGATCATCATCGGCTCGATCGCCGTCGCCATCGGGGCGTTTACGATCGCCCGGCGGACGCTTGATACGCTTGGGAACGATATCACGAACCTCCCGCTAACCGCGGCAGTCGTCGTCGCAATCGTCAGTTCGGTCATCGTCGTTGGTCTTTCGGCGATCGGTATTCCAGCAAGTTTTGTCGTTATTGCGACGATGACCATCGTCGGCTTGGGGTGGGGACGAGCAACCCGGACGACCCGGCTCACAGAGGTTCGCGAGGAGGAGACGGCCGTCTCCGTCGGTGCGCTGACCGCTGACAAAGAGGGTGAGCCAGCACCCGAGATCGGTGAGGAGGATGTCGCGGATATCCCCTCCGCCTCTGACCTGTTTGATCCTTCGACGACTGCGCGCGTGATTCTGATGCAAAATCTCGTGCCAGTTATCTCGACGGTTGGGGCATTTCTTACCTTTCGGTTCGTCCCCGTCTTTGGCTTCTAAAAGTTGATCGGGACTCGAGGACCGACCGAAGCGGTTAGCTCAGTGGCCCGACAGGTCGTCAGTGAACGATCTCCACATTCTCAATCTGAAAACGCAACACTGGGTCACCGAGAACCGAAGGCGGAATTATTTGCATCGTTTTTCATCGGCAATTGATATTTGTAATGAAATATAATTGATAATCGAACAGCAAGCTATACCAGTACGGACCGCGAATTTGTGGGTGATGCCCACGGTAGAATACCTCAATTACGAAGTGCTGGACGACCAGGGATGGGACATGGATGACGACGACCTCTTCGAGAGCGCCGCTGATGCGGGTCTCGACGATGAGGACTACGGCAGTCTCGAGGTCAACGAAGGCGAGTACGTCCTCGAGGCCGCAGAGGCCCAGGGCTATGACTGGCCTTTCTCCTGCCGTGCCGGTGCCTGTGCAAACTGCGCAGCAATCGTCACCGAAGGCGAAATCGAGATGGACATGCAACAGATTCTCTCCGACGAGGAAGTCGAAGAGAAGAACGTTCGCTTGACCTGCATCGGTTCGCCAGCAGCCGACGAGATCAAAATCGTCTACAACGCCAAACACCTCGACTACCTGCAGAACCGCGTTATTTAAGCAGCGTAGTCAACCCACCTATTTATTTTACCCGCCCAAGAGCCATCAGTCGGTTGTGTGGCGGTCACCGGCCGAACAACCGATCGAGGATATACTGTTGGATCAGGCCTGGCCGCTGCTGGTCGGTTGGTTGGACCATCACCGACGTCATCTCGACTGCATCAACCAACTGATCGCTTGGTCGGCCAAAAATCGAACCGCGAATTCCTCGGCTCTCGAGGCCGGTAACCAGAAGATCTGCGGACTCGGTAAACCGAATCAATCCCTCGACTGGCTTGTCGGTCTCGATGATCCGGGAGGTAGCGTTGACGGTGAGCAGCCGCATGAGTTCGCTGTGATATTCCTCGACGGTCCCGCGTCGGGAGTCCGGTGCGTCGGCGGGAATCGTTTGCAACAGCGAGATCGTCGCCCCAGTTTCTTCGGCGATTGCATCCGCGACGAGTAGCTTCAACGGATCGAAGGGGCCGCGACTGGCGACAACGGCAATCTCATCTGCCCCATCGAAACCGCGGTCTTCGACGAGCAACACGCCACACGGCGCGTGTTTGAGGACGTGGCTCGTGAGTCCCGTCGAAAGTCGCTCGTGAAGTTCGTGGGCCCGGCGCTCGAGGACGAGCAGGTCGTGGTCATTGAATGCGGCGAACTCGACGACGGCGCGCGGGGTGTCTTCGCTTCGCACCGAACGGTAGCGAAACTGTGGTTTCGGACCCTCATCGACTGCTGGAAGCGGCTGTCCGCCACTGGTTCGAACCGGTGGGCCGTCGGCGGGATACCACGACGGAGTGCCAGCCGAGAAGTCAAGCCACTCGGGCAGCGCCTCATGGGTGACTGTCGGACCGCTTCCGGTGAACGCGCGGTGGGGAACCTCTTGGAAACTGGCGACGGTGACCGATCCCTCGTGGAACGTCGAGAGGTCAGTTGCCATCCGGAGCATATCGTCTCGTGCCCGTTCGGGTGTCCCGTCGGTGAGTGCGACCAGCACGTCGGTGCGGTGGTCTTCGGCGAACAGGGCGGCAGTCCGCTCGAGGGCGGCTTCGCTGACGTTCCGGCGAACACCGGCTCGGGCTGCTCCTTCCCGGTCGACACGCGGGCGAGCGTAAAAGTAGTACCACGCCAGCGAACCGACGACGATGACCAGCGAACCGAGGAAGGGGACAAGTCCCATCTGGGTGAGGACGACGAGCCCGCCGACAATGCCGATCAGTTGGAGCCACGGATAGAACGGCGCGGTGAATTCGGGGCGGTAGTCATCAATTGCCCCCTCTCGAAAGCCGACGAGGGCGATATTCAGCAGGATGAAGACGAGGATCTGGAAGGCGCTGCCGAACTGGGCGATCTGCTGGACGGGAAAGACGGAGACGAGGATAACCATCACCGCACCAGTGAGAGCGATGGCGTTGACCGGCGTGCTGTACCGGGCGCTGATCGACTCGAGGCTCGGCGGCACCAGCCCGTCGCGGGCCATCGCAAACGGGAAGCGGGAGGCAGCAAGCAGGCCGGCGTTGGCCGTCGAGGCGAGTGCGAGCAATGCAGCGAGGACGATTGCGACCACGCCAATTTGGCCGAAGGCGGCATCTGCGGCGGCGGCAATTGGGGCGGTATCCTCGCCCGCTTCGGGGACGAACCCGGCACCGGGCGTGAGGTCGGCAACGCCGATCGCAACCCAGACGACGGCGACGTAGAGGAGGGTCGTGAAGATCAGCGAGCCGACCATCGCCAGCGGAAGATTCCGGCCCGGATCTTTGACCTCTTCGGCGACAGCGGTCACTTTCGTCACGCCGGCATAGGAGACGAAGACGACGCCGACAGCGGCGATGATGCCCTCGCTCGTGAGGTCGAAGCTCCCGCCCGTCTGGGTGCTCGTAAACGCTGGGCTGGAAACACCGCCAATAATGAAGTAGGCCATCACCCCAAGCATGACGCCGACGATCAGAAACTGCATTCGACCGGAGCCTTTCGCGCTGACGATGTTCACGAGGGTGAAAAACAGGGCGAGACCGACGGCCATCGGAACGATCCAGTTAGCCAGGCTGGGGGTCAACACCACAAGGTAAGGAACGCCGCCGACAAGCGCCAGGGAGCTTTTCAGCGACAGCATCATCCACGTTCCGATGCCGGCAACGGTGCCAAGCACCGGCCCCATTCCCCGTTCGACGTAGATGTAGGCCCCGCCGTCTTCGGGCATCGCTGTCGCCATTTCGGCGGCGCTAATCGCCGCCGGCAATACGAGCAGACCGGCGATCAGAAAGGCGACGACCGCCGCCGGGCCGGCAGCGGTGAACGCAATCGCTGGCAAAATGAAAATGCCACTCCCGACCATTGCGCCGATGGCGAGCGCTGTCGTCGAGAGCAGTCCGAGGTCACGTTTGAGTCCGGTGGGCATGGAAGATAACAGCCAGATTGGTGTCTGACACGTTTCATAATGGTTGAACATAAGAGAAAGACACTCCTAACTAGTAAGCCCCCTCGCCCGGATTACTGACAATATACACCGACTACACTACACCGTCCCAAAAGGCTACGAGGACGGACAACAAAGTAAGTACAATGGCGCTCTCAGCGTTTCTAACCTGGTTTGTCGAACAGGAACGGTTTTATCGAATCCTCCTCATTGCGATGATTTTCTTCGGCCTCACCGTCGCCATCACTGGCCTCACAACCGCAAACATCGTGTTTGTACTCCTTGGAATCATCTGGACCGTTGGTGGTGGATGGGTTGTTGCGTTTTCGGCAAATCGTGACCCAGACACACGGTGAGAAATGGACAAAATTTGAGCCATTTATATCGTATAATAGCCACTCAAGAGCGTTTTAAATCAGTTACAGCAGATTTTTGTAACACAGTCTATAGGTTAGAAGCCATACTAGTTTGGACACTCACTTAAGTTAGTGACGTACTAATACCAAAATGTATCATGCAACCGGCAAATGCGTTATCACTGGCGGTAAACAACGTCCCGCTCGAGTTGACCCAGGCGGAGTTGTTCGAATACGTCTTCGACGACCCGCTTTTGGCGTGGTCGTTCGTCCTAAACATTGCGTTGGCCGGGCTGACGATTCTCGCAATCGTCTACCTCGGGCGAAACCTCACCGATCCACGGGCGAAGCTCATCGCCATCTCGGTGATGTTGATCTCCGTGGTCTCGATCTCGAGTTACTCCGGACTGACATCGGGGCTGACATTGAGTATTATCGAGATGCCGGCGGGCCATCCTGCGGAGGGGATGACCACCGCCGGTGAGGATGGCGTCCTGACGATGTGGGGGCGATATCTCACATGGACGTTCTCCACGCCGTTCATCCTGATCGCCCTCGGCATGCTGGCCGGTTCGAACTGGACGAAGATCCTCACCTCGGTTGCCTTTACGATCGCGATGTGTGTCACCGGCCTCGCCGCCGCACTGACCACGTCCTCACTGGTCATGCGCTGGTGGTGGTTCGTGATTAGTTCGATCTTCTTCCTCGTGATCGTCTACATCATCCTGGTCGATTGGTCGGCCGAAGCGCAAGCGACGGGTACCCAGGACATCTTCAACACCCTGAAACTGTTGACCGTCGTTGGCTGGTTTGGCTACCCAATCCTGTGGGCGCTGGGCGTCGAAGGCTTTGCCGTCTTAGACGTGGCACTGACCTCCTGGGGCTACAGCATCCTTGACATCATCACGAAGTACATCGTGACGATGCTGATCATGTTCTACGTGATCGAAGAACCCCCAGAGATCACCGGCGGCAGCGACTACGGCGCAAGCTAATCCCCCTCGAGTCGCTGCTAACGGGCAGCTATTCGTGACAGTCATCGAGACAGGCGGTAGAAGTTACCCGTCTGTACACCGAACCCGAACACACACCCACTGACGACACCCCCCAGTTCACTGTGAGCCTGCTGGTTCACCTACCACCCCCACCACCCTATCCATGAGCCCACCACTCACCTATCTCGGCGTCCACCTGCTGTTTATTATCCCGCCGATTGTCCTCCTCGGCTGGCTTGCCATCCGGCGTGAGGGAACCTGGTGGGGCCCCAAACCGCTTTCGGGGCTGGCGATCATGATTTTCCTCGCGGTCACGTACACAACGCCGTGGACGAACCACCTCATCCCCGAAGGCGTCTGGTGGTACGGCGAGGGAGCCGTCCTCGCAACCATCTGGTACACCCCACTCGAGGAGTACCTGTTTTTCGTCCTCCAGCCGATTCTGACGGCCTTTTGGCTGTTTCAGATCCCAAAGATTGCCGACCGACCGCTTTCGATTCCCCTTTCCCACCGCCTCCTTGGCATCGCCGGCGGCGTAGCCGTTGCGCTCATCGGCTGGTCAATGATCGGAACCACCGCGACGTACTACCTCGGCTGGTTGCTCCTCTGGGCCGGCCCGATTTTCGCCATCCAGTGGGGTTTTGGGCTGACCTACCTCTGGGAGATTCGCCGCACCGTCGTCCTCGCCGTTGGCGTTCCAACGCTCTACCTCTGGGTTGTCGACCGAATCGCCATCGGCCTCGGCGTCTGGACGATTTCAGACACCCACACCGTCGGCTACGCCATTTTCGGCCTCCCACTCGAGGAAGCACTCTTCTTCCTCGTCACCAATATGTTTCTTGTCCAGGGGATCGTCCTCTACTTGTGGCTGCTCGACCGGATTGAGAGCGTCCCGACGATTGCCGCCGTGTTAAACAGGCAGTCAGCCTCCGCCAACGGACGGTGACCGAGTCGTGATGGGGGCGAGGCAATCGAGGGCGGGTAAGATGGATACCCCGAGCCGTAAACAGGCGGCCCGACTCAGCCACCGCTTCGCTGGCCTAACGATCATCCTCGGAATCGCCCTCACAGCCCTCGCCAGCGTTGCCGGCCTACCACCAACAGCCCAGTACCTGCCGCTGGCGCTGAGCGTCGTCATCCTCGGACTCCCCCACGGCGCTGTCGACCACCTCGTGATTCCGCGAGCCCGCGGCGAGTGCGTAACCGGGCGGTCGATGGCCGCCGTCGGCCTCCTCTATCTGGTCGCCGGCACGGCCTACGCCGCCGTCTGGTTTCTCACACCCGTCGCCGCCTTCGCCTTCTTTATTCTCCTCACGCTCGCCCACTGGGGCCAAGGCGACGTCTACGCCCTCCGCGAACTGACCGGCGTCACCTATCTCGAGTCGACGGCCCAACGCGTCGGAACGCTACTCGTCAGAGGTGGGCTCCCAATGCTCATCCCGCTGATCGCCTTTCCCCGGCAGTATGAGGCCGTCGCCGGGGCGCTGATCGGGCTCTTTGATCCCGCTTCTGCCGCGGCACTCGAGGGGGCACTCACACTCGAGGTTCGAGCCGCCGTCGCCATCGCGTTCGGTGGACTCATCGCCCTCACGCTGGCTCGAGGATTCCTCCGGTCAGCCGACAACCGCAGGCCGTGGCTAATCGACACCGCCGAAACCCTCGGGCTCGTCACCTACTTCTCGCTCGTCCCGCCGATTCTCGCCATCGGTCTCTACTTTCCGCTGTGGCACTCGCTTCGACACATCCTCCGGACGATACTCCTCGAGTCGACCGCCCGCGAGGCACTTTCAGGGGGGCAGCTGACAGCCGCGTTCGGGAAGTTCGCCCGTGAGGCAGCGCCACTAACCCTCGGCGCGTTGGTCGTCCTCGGCGGGATCTGGCTGGCAGTTCCACAGACGCCGGCGACGGTTCCGGATGTCCTCGGGCTGTATCTGGTGACGATTGCAGTGTTGACGCTGCCCCACGTCGTGGTTGTAAGTATTCTCGACGCCGAACAGGGGATTTGGGCGTGAGCCTTCACCTATGAGAGCACAGCTGGGCGTGAGCCAAGCCTCGGCCCCGATGCAGCCTGAAGCGTAACACCTACCACACCGGCACACGCGCGTTCTACCGTGTACGACGTCGTCCCGATTGCCACAACGCCCGACCTCCTCCGACTGGTCGCCCTCCCCGTCTTCGCGTGGGCTGCCGTGCGTGACATCAAAACCCGCCGGGTCACCAGCAGCGTCTGGATTCCGCTTGCAATTCTCGGCGCGATGGTGCTCGTCTGGGACGGATGGGTGGCGTGGAATCGAGGGGCCATTTTTTGGAGCGAGGCGTTTCTCCTTCCGGCAGCTATCAGCTTCGGATTCGTCGTCCCGCTTGCCTATCTCTTCTGGTGGTTTGGTGGCTTCGGCGGCGCTGACGCCAAAGCCCTGCTCGTCCTTGCCCTCCTCTTTCCCACATTCCCCGCCTATAGCGTCGGCTCGTGGGTTTTCCCCCTGACGACGACGCCAATCGGGGCGTTTTCCTTTACAATCCTGACGAACACCGTCATCCTCGGCATCTGCTTTCCGATTGCCCTCGCGATTCGCAACGCCGCCGCCGGCCGGTTTACACCCGCCATGCTCGTCGGCTGGCCGACTGCCGTCGAGGCAATTCCAACCACCCACGGCCGACTCCTCGAGACACCCCACGGCCGTACCCGAAGCGGACTCGACCTCGACGCCCTGCGGATGTATCTCCGCTGGCGAGGGCTCACGCTGGCTGACCTCCGGGCGGAACCCGACCGTTTCCGCGACCCCAAAACACTCCCCGAAACGCCGAATCCGCCGACCGATGGGGCCGTCACCGCCGACGTACAGACTGATGGCGGCTCTCTCGAGGGGAGTGACGAATCAGGCGAACCGGGCTCGACCCTCGAGGGGAGCGAACCGCACGAATCGGACGGCGCGGACTCAGACCCCGAAGATCCGTGGGGAGCAGCCACCTTCCTCGAGTCGATCGAGGGAACGGCCTACGGAACATCGCCAACACAGTTGCGGGAGGGACTTGAAGTGGTCTCGAGGGCGGAGACGGTCTGGGTGTCGCCGGGGACGCCGTTTCTGGTGCCGGTGTTTCTGGGGCTGGTCGTCGCGTTCGTCTACGGCGATCTCCTGCTTGGTGTGCTGTTTTGAGCGGCAGTCGGCGGTGTAGGGATGTCAGGCCGAGTCCGCCAGCGGACGAACCCGCTCGTACAATGGCACGAACGCCGTCCAAAAGAGGACGAAGGTAGCCCCGACGACGACAATCAGCAGCCAAATGCCACCGGTGCCGGTCGGCAGTCCGGTCGCTAACGCATACAGCGTTCCCACAAACAGGCCAACACACGTCACGAGGCTCCCAATCTCGAGGAAGGCGGCAACCGGATGTTCGGCGATTGCAGCGCGGAGGGCGAGGGCGAGGGCGAGGAGCGTCATACCGATTATTCGAACGCGAACCCTCTTTATACTATACGTGTGCCTCAATCTCGGCTGCAATCTCGTCGAGTTCGTCGTCCTCCAGTCCGGGCGGGTCACCCGCAATACCGTGGATCGGCGCTCCGCCATCATCTGAAAAGCGAGGGATGATATGGCCATGGACGTGGGGCACTTCCTGGCCCGCGGCCTCACCATTGTTAAAGGCAACCGTCGAAGCGTCGGCGTCGACAGCGACTTCGATGGCGGGCACTAATGCGTGGAGGGTCGCATACAGGTCTCCAGCGACATCGTCGGGGACGTCGTTGAGCCGCTCGTACTCCGTTTTTGGGATCACGAGCGTATGGCCCGGCGCGAGTGGGTTGGCGTCGAGAAATGCCAGTGTGGTTTCGTCCTCGTACACGACTCGAGCCGGAATGTCACCGGCGACGATCTGGCTGAAGATCGAAGACATGTATGAGTGTCTGACGGCTCATGATAAGAAAGTTACCGACGATTGCGGTCACGAAGCCCCGACAGCGCCACGAGTTACTCGAGGGCCCCAATCGCCTCGAGTTCGTTCCCAATCGCGGCCAGATACGTGTTGCGTTCGTAGCCAAGCCGACCGATCCAGACGTCTTGATAGGACGGATGCACCACCGGTAGCAGCCACGTCCCAAGTGATTCACAGCGAACCGGTTCGAGGACGGTCTCGAGAAATCCCGACTCGAGGTCCCGCCCCTCGAGTGCAAGCACGCTCTGGGTCGCGTGTTTGCCGGTGGTCAAGATGGCCGTCGGCTCGATCAGTTCGATTTCCTGTCGGAGATAGGGGCGACAGTTTGCCCGTTCGTCGGCCGTCGGCTCGCGGTTGGTCGGGGAACCGTCGACATCAACGTTTGCGTCGGCAGGAAAGCACTTGATGGCGTTCGTGTAGGCGGCATCAACGCCCAGTTCCTCGAGCATGGTTCGGATTCGCCGGCCCGAATGCCGGGCGGTGTAGGCTTTGCCCGTCCAATTACCGCCCGCCCATCGGTCGGCATCCGGGTTTCCAGCACCCGGCGCTTCGCCGACGACGAGGACGGCGGCCTCGAGCGACCCCGTCGCCCACGAGATACACTCGCGGCTCTCGACCAGTCGGGGACAGCGCTGGCAGTCGGACTCGAGGACGTGGCGAGTTGTCGGAAAGTCGGGCACGGACGGCGCTTGGTGTGCGAGTGGCTTAGTTTCGTTGCGTGAGACAACTTTACCTTCACTGACTGTCTACCCCGCTCATGAAACTCGTCGGTACGGAACTCCTCGTTGAACTGATCCCACTCCTCGGCTATGCGATTATCGCAACCCTCCTGACCGCCGGTGGGCTTGCCGCGGAGTACGCAAGCCTCCAACACTTTGGCTCCGGTGGGCTGATGGTCGGACTGTGGCTTGCCGCCCTCGGCGCAATCATGCTCTACACCGGCGTCTATGCGATTGGCTATCAGAAACTGTTTCGGCGGGTCGTCTAAACGGGGGCGACTCGAGTCGCTGCTCGAAAGTCGAAGAGTTTCATCTCGATATAATTATTACATCTCAATAATAAACTCGATTATGCTTTCGCCGGACGTCAGTCTCGACGTGTACATTATTCTTCTCGCGCAAGTCGTGTTCCTCGTCGTACTAGTCTACTGGGCGAGGTGGAAAAATAGCCAGTCTCATCTCGGAGGTAGACCGTAATGGACATTAACTACGTCTACCTGTCGTTTTTCCTAGTCTATCTCACGGGCATCCTCGCAATCGGTGTCTGGGGCTGGCGACAAATCGATACCCACGCCGACTTCGCCACAACCAGTCGCAGCCTCTCACTGCCGTTCGTGACGACTTCGCTACTGGCGACTTACATTAGTTCCCTTACCATCATCGGCGGCGTGGGCTACGCCTCACAGTTCGGGTGGGCGTGGATTACGCTCTTTTCAGTCGGTGTTATCGCGGGTTCGTCGTTTCTCTCGGTGACGGCCGAAAAGTGGTACAGTATGGAGGTCAACTCGATTTTCGAGTTTGCGACTTACCGCTATGACTCGACGTTCCTTCGGGCGCTCGCGGCAACCGCAATCACCTTCACCTTCGTCGTTATCCTCATCGCCCAACTGTACGGAATCGGCTTTATTCTCGAGGGCGTCATCGGGGTTCCGATGCCCATCGCTATCCTTTCGGTTGGGCTGTTCATCACCGCCTACACGATTCTCGGCGGGATGATCAGCGTCGCCCGAACCGACCTGATTCAGGTCGTCGTGATGGGCGTCGGGTTGCTCGTCATCTGCGGGGCGCTTCTGTACCGCCTGTTCAACGACCCGTCGGCGACGTTCACGGCGAACCCGGACCACATGACGATTTACGGCGGCGAAACGCCGACGAATCTCGCCCTGTTTGCCCAGTTTCTCGCCCTCGGACTGGGAACGGCCGTCCACCCCTATTTTGTCCAGCGACTACTCTCCGCGGAGGATGTCCAAACGGCACGGATGGCTCCCGCACTAACCGCCGTCGGCGCCTTTCTCATCTACGTCACCGTGGCGATTATCGGCATTATCGGTACCATCTACCTGCCCGGTTCCGTCGGCGACACGATGGCCCCCGCGATCATTACAAACCTCATGGGTGGCGTACTCGGTGCAATCGCTCTCATTGCACTCATCGCCGTCGTCCAATCGACGACCGACTCCCTGCTCCACACCATCGGCGTCTTCTTTTCTCAGGATATCTACGGCATGTACGTCTTGGAGGACCCCTCCGACGCCGAACTGCTCTCGTGGTCACGCCGGTTTGCCGGTATCTTCGGCGTTGGCTGTGTCGCCATTGCCACCTTCCAATCGCTCTCCGGGGAGTTGACCCTGATCGCCGTGATGGCCTCCTACGCCTGGAGCGTGATCGGCGGCTCCCTGTTCGTCATGGTCTTCGCGGGGATGTACTGGTCGCGAGCCACTCGAGAGGGAGCCATTGCGGCCGTCGCAATCGGGTTCGTCGTGAGTGTGAGCGGCGAGCGCCTCGAGGCCCTGCCCCTCGACCCGCTTATTCTCGCCGTCCTCGTCTCGGCGGTTGCGATGGTGGTCGTGAGTCTGCTGACGGCCCCACCGGAGCGGTCGGTGACGGGTGCGACTCGAGGGTGAAGGGGGACACAAAAAAAATGAAACGTCGTACGATCCTGGTCGGACTCACCGCACTGGCCGCCGGCTGTACCGCCCCGAGTCGGCAGTCGACGGCGGATGAGCGAGGAGCTACTGATGCTGATACTGATACTGATACTGATACTGATACTGATACTGATACCGCTATTGGCGGTAGGGATACAGACGGAGCGGCCGACAGCGGCACCCTCCATCACGTCTCGACCATCGACGCGCTCTCCTGTGGCCACTTCGCCGACGAGACGGCCATAGACGACCTCCTCGAGGTCGGCGACTTCGGTCTCGGCACTGTCAACGACCTCGACGGCGAGTTGGCAGTGGTCGACGGCGACGCCTATGCGGTCAGGGGTGACGGAACGGCCGTTGCCCTCGAGGGCGAAACCCGGACGCCGTTTGCCGCCGT
>LFCJ01001660.1_pt1 | contig 15702 bp, 17 predicted proteins | sample 643141 | NCBI WGS metagenome assembly LFCJ01 (sample SAMN03766243, study PRJNA286221) | soda lake metagenome | biome: soda lake; feature: Kulunda steppe; material: water; isolation source: sample B1-Br-g2 brine of Lake Bitter-1 | place: Russia: Kulunda steppe | collected 2010-07 | reverse complement strand
CCCCCTCATTGTTGACCCCTAAATGCCGACAAACTGATGTTTAATGCGCACATGGTCTGTGTCATACGCGCGTTGGACAAAAAAATGCCCAGCTCTGGAAAAACCTTAACCTTGTACAAAGAAGAAATGCAAGCTTGCTCTGTGCTGCAAATTTCACTGAATTCTTGCATCTCAATCACAGCCTGACTTCTTAATTGCGCACATACCTTGTAAACTTGCAAATAGATCGCCTGCATATCTGGGTGGTCCATACGGATGTTCATCAGATTTGAGATGACCTCTTTGCCAAAGTGCCTGTACACAAGACCTACAAGATCAAGAAAAAGCATCAATTTGAATTGAGGATGAACGTAAATGATTTGAGGATGGATAGTTGTATGAAAAGCTTGAGTTCTGTACGCATCTTCTTGAAAAGGCCAAGCAATGCCAGTAATTGGGGGGACACAGAGGCCCAAACTGGGTATGCTTTCAAAATCTTCGTGGAAAATATGGCCATGGTTGGCACCTTCCAAGCTTATACATGACATGTAGCCCTGCTTTTCAGGGCCCCAAACCAGATAAGCTTGGAAGGTGCCTATCATGGCCACCTGCCTCATCCGCCAAGGCACAAACCCAACTAATGACCCCCAGATCTCCACAAAAGATCACACACGGCGCCAAATTACAGGGTTTCTGGGGCAACAGTGCTCTTGTAATAAATAAACATCGCAGCGAAGATGCAGAGGTTGGTGAGATGTGCTTTCAGCCATTTAACTTGTCTGGGTCGCCATCATGCATCAACCTCACTGTGTACCCATTCAAACCTGGTTTTCAGCGTTTGAAATTATGGGTCAGGCTGCGGTCAAACACAAAAAAGTTCACTATTATTTCACTTTTACTGAAGTTTGCGGTCACTCACAATTTTTCCACTCCTGAGCAAAATTTTCACTTTCGAAGTGAACAACTTTTTTGCGGTCACACTAGAAAATTTTCACTAAGCTTTTTTCACTCCACCTGCATTACTCCCCCATGACCTCCCCTCTCTTCCAGCATTGTTATTGGAAGCCACACTCTTATGTTTACCAGCTCCCAAAGACCAGCAATAGGATCCAAAAAGCTCTTTGGGACAGGACCTCAAGCTGCAATGAGGCAGCATCACGGCACAGACTGCATTATTAATAAGGAGCCTGCAATGCTGCAGACGCCTTTGCTTAAGGTCTTGCATGACAGTCAATCAACCCTGAGCCATCAGGGTAGAGTGCCAGGACAGATTGTTGGAAAGTTGCAGAGTGTGGTTACCGCTGCGGTCAGCGCGCAGTTGAAAGCTCATCTTTTTCCCCTGCGCATGTGGCCATGGTGCATCAGTCCTTGCCTTCATTTGAAAGTATGTCCCTACGCATGCAAAGAAAGCCTTTTTTGCGCGTAAGCGCTCCTCAAATTGACAGTCTTAAGGCCCAGGAAATGTCAGCGATGACTATCCATCTCATTTTGTATTTGCCTGACATTCTTCACCACATTTGGCACCCCACAAGTGTAAGCCTGGCAAACACATACCTAAGACATCATCTCAATGCACTGTCGGCCTGGAGATTCATCACCAGCTAGTGCTGTAGCTGCATAAATCACGTGTGTAAACCATGAAAGGAAACCTTGTCTCCTCAGACATCCCCCCAAGGAAAATGCTCTTACCGACATACAAGACCCCAAACAAGGGGTTTCTAGGGGTCTTGCATGATTGGGACCCCCCTCTCTGGGGGCTTCCTGAGACCACCCCCCATTTTCGCCCAAAGTGAAAAGTGCGCTTTGGGGGTTTGAATTAAAAAGTGTAAAATTTTTTGGGGTTGGAAATGTTTTCGTGTGTGACTGTGACTTTTTCACTTTGAAAAAAGTGAAGAAATGTGTGTGACCGCGGCCTCATTCGATGCATTTCAAATTCAAAACAGGCAAATGAAACGACCCTGTCTTCCACCATTATGGACGAACATTTGTGGTGGTATGGAGGCAGATTAGCTGTGGTCAAATTGTTCTAGGACCACAACCACTCTGAAGGAGCATTTAAGAGCTTTTTCTTGTGTCCCCCTCTGGTAATGTCAGGTAGCCCCACAAACAACAGAGTTATGCAGGGTACTGGAGAGGAGGAAATGGCAGAGAGCATGATCATGCATATTCCCGGAGGTGGCTCTACTATTAAGTAGCTTTTGCACAATTTGCCGTGCGTGCCAGGGCAACTTAACTCCCGCCATACTCCATGGATGAACGCGCTGACAAATGGTTTGAGCCCTTGTTTGCCAATTTGCATTTAGACACACACCAGCACTAGACAGTTTGGAGCTTGTGAAGCCGTGGCCAAACATCTCCGAAAAGTCTCTCTGATGGTGGTCATATCTGTGGCTTGCCGGGTCATAGGTGCCTCCAACATCAATGACCACATCCAAATCCTGGACACCATTTAGTTGCAGGCATGTACCGTTTGTGCTTGTGCTTTGCTTTGAGATCACCAGCATGCATGGCAGAAAACTGCTTGTCACATGAAGGGTCAAAAGGGTCAAACAGTGCTTGAAAAGCAAATGCGCGGCAGGGGTGAGGTGACAAGCCTTCTGGTACGTATCATTTAACATTCACTTACATTAATGAGCTTTAAATTCAAATTATTGCACATGAGGTGCAGTTTCTGATTGGAAAAATGAATAGACACTTTTGTTTTCCTGCCCATGCAAAAGTCGCTTACTATGGGGACACAGGCCCAGTGCATGGAGTCGTCAGTCTTTGCCAAGTCTGACTTAAGCCAGGCTGCACCAGGCACTCCTAGCCGCCCAATCATGTGCCTTACCTTGAGGACCTCAGGATCCCTGCTCCTCACCACCTCCGCATCTTCAAACTGAGCCGTATGCCTCAGCATGAACACGCCCAGTGCCTCATCACAGTGAAACGTGCCAGAATGGGTCCCAATCTTCACCATTTGCTTTCTCTTCATACAATTAGTCTGGGAAAGCTCCCGTTGCGGTGTGCAAGCGCGCCGCGGCAACAATAGGAAGGCAGCCCTCCTAGCAAGCAGCATGCATCTGGAAAGAATGATTTACTTCTTTCTTATTAATACATATTTTTGATTTCTTTAAACAATTACTTTGACGATGCCAGCCCCCAGCCTCTCTTATCAACCTTTTCAATTTGATACAAACACCACGTCTGTTGCATTAAAAACAAAAGGGCTCAGCAGAGGCAAGGCAAACACAATCATTATGAAAATACAGTACCCCACCGTTGATGAAGTCCGCAGATCATGCGGTGCAAGCTTAAGTACCATTCTAAGAGATCAATCTGGGCCAGTGATCATGCTGTCGTTCATGCATGATCCATCTACACGTCTTAATGTTGCAATGCAACGGATCTATCCCAGATGTGGCTTAAATCCGAGAGCAAAATCCTTGGTCTGACACCACCCTTGTCGCTTTTCTCTTGACCAGACCACTCGCTGCCTGCTGTGCAACATGTTGATCTGGATGTGGCTGCTGCAGCTGCGGTTGCTCCACTTTGTTCGAGGCTGTGAGCAGGGACTTAAGCTCTCCAACCTGCATCGGGTGAAAATTAGCAGAAGTTCAGCTCTGGGCATGACTGATCTCAGGGACAATCATCGCAGCACTGTTTTGTGTGAGCATGGCATGCATCAGGTATTGCGTGCATATGCATACATGCATGGATGTGTGGTAGAACCAGCACTTCATCAGCATCCGCAAACCTCCTGATTTGGGGCAGAATGTCGACACAAAAAAGTCTCAGAGCGCACTAAAGTCACCACTTCACAAGAGTTGTGAAACAGGGCATGTTTATTACCCTCTCTCTCAAAAAGGGCGCCTTGCTTGGTGACATGCAAATGAAGTGCCCGTCCTGCATGTTGAGCCAACAAGGCCCCCACCTGGTCTTGCACAGATTCTAAAGCCGTCACGACATCAGAGATGCTGCGTGGCTGGACAGTGTGCGTGCGTGGCATCCTTAGAATGTCCCCGCTCCCTGCACAGCCTGCAGCTCGGTACAGCTGGCTAGATAGCATTGGGTGGGGAGCTGCTTCTGCCTGGGCCTGGCTGCAGGATGGATCAGTTGGTGAGGAGTCTGAGGCAGCTTTGTCTGATGGAGGAAAGTTGACCATGGTCATGCCAGCGGAAAATGTCTTGGTGCGCGTCTTTGCAGCAGCCCTATGGACAGGGGGGGAATTGCAGTGTATGTGAATGTGATTTAGTAGCACGAATGTGCAAACCTGCACTAAACAAGGTGGTGTTGGTGGCGTCAATTATCTTTCATTGACCAGACCTTGCTTGACGAGGACCACAACAATGAACAGAAGCTAATCTCCCAGCAAGGCACTCCTTAAGCCTGTGCAATGTTGCTGCACTTGCCTGTGGCTGGTTGGGTTTGCGGCTGCCACCAGGTGTGCAGCTGTGGCGCGCCTCTGGACATGCAGCTTGGCAGTCTCGTTACTGGAGGCCAGGACCTTGACCTGCTCCACTATCTCAGCCTGCAAACAAGCCCATGATGCTCTGACACATTTGGACTTAAGACAGGAGGCTAGCATGAGTGTTCCTTTTGTCTTTACGTGGGACCTCCGCTGGGAGTGAGCATATGCAATGCAATGCAGAACATGTCATTTTGCCCTCTACCTGCAGAGCTCACTCTTTGTGCAGCAACTGTCAAGCGCAGTCACTCTTTGTGCAACAATGGTCAAGCGCTGACACGTACCGTCCAGATTGGATCTATGAGGAAGTCTGCGTGGGCGGCTGATGGCTGGAAAAGCACACGGACAGTGTCTGGGACAGGCTGCTCTTCATATGCTGTCTCATCATCCTCGCTGTTGCTGCATGCAACCCATGTGACCGGGGTGCAAACAAGCTGCTTGAATTCAATCTTCAAAGTCGCCCCTAGGACAAGAGGGTCTTGATTCTTAGCTACCAAGCTTGCCAAGAAGTTTCACGATCATTCGGTTCAGTATATCTGCTAATCGGTCAGCAACATTGCTCATGAGAAAACTTATGCCACCATTCATCATCAAGGCCAGGAGTGCGGCACTGCAAGTCACCTCCTGATCCTTCTTTTGGCCCAATTGACTTCTTGTTTTTCTTTCTTGGGTGGGGATCACACGGTGCAGGAATCCTTCTTGCATTGCCTACCTGCAGGGTTGCAACCCATGACTCGCGCTGCCGCTCCCACCGCTGCCGCAGCTGCTGCTACTGCCCTCTCCTTGCTCCTCTGTGTGCTCCATTTCCTCTTCTCCCTCATGCAAGCTTTCAAAGATGGGGCTGCTGCTAATGCTTGACCCCAGGTTGCCATTGTTGGTGGTGCTGATAGGCACGGGCGGCAAGTAAGAGGGTGTGAGCTTGCGTGACAGCATGAGGGCTGGCTCCATGGAGGGCGACAAAGAGGCCAAGAGGGGCGGCGGCAAAGCTGTTTGCTGCCACTGCTGCTCTATTAGTTCCTGCGGGGAGCACTTGGGTGATCGCCGCAATCCCCTGTATCCTCGTGTAGCAACCTGGCGGATCTGCACGTGCGATGCAAATGTCTCAGGTTGCACCATATGCAGTATAACATGCGGAGTCTTTGCACATATTATTGTTCTAATCGATCAAGGCGGCTGCATAGCCATGGGCCCACCTCTTCAGCATGCAGCAGCTCGTCCTGGCCAGCCAGCACAATCAAACACTTTTCCGGTAGCTCCTCTGCCCAAAGGTTGCAGTCAGTCCAGTAGAACCTGCCCAAATGCAGGCCAATATTTGTAAGAGCGGTGCAGAGCGTGAGCCCTTGGCTGCACAACAGGAATGGAAATTAATGCCTTGCATGTGTAAAGACATGAGGAGCACTTGATCTTATGGGCATTAAGATGTGCAGAGGTTTGCTTGTTTCAATGAAGCCTTGGCAACACATTTGTGCGGTGTAAGAAATATGGTTGTGGACATTTGTATGCTGCAAAGAATTTGCCTATTGACATTGGGGCTTGCAGGCTGCCAGAAATCATTGCCATACTTATGCATACTCAGCCTGCGTGGCCTACCTTCGACAGAAAGTAGCTGCGCAGTGAACGTCACGCGAGATCAGCCACACAAAGCTGGCTTTTGCTGCTGCGCACAATCCACTCAGCTTGTATACATCGTAAGGGGTTCTGTAAATGAAATTGTGGAGCAGCTGCGGCAAAAACATGCCTGAAAGAAAGCAGAATGTACAGGTGTTTTTCGCCCTGTCAAAGGACAGATCCCTCTGGCCTGATTACCTTTTGGTGTGTTGTGTCAAGCCCTTGTCATACTAAAGCTCTGCAACATGGAACTTACAATGTATCTTTCAACCCACTACCAAGTACTTCATGCTGTCAAGTGCAAGTCTGAAAGATCTAAGCATGGCACTCAAAATAGGACGCACCAAAGCAAACAGGGTCAATGAGGGTGAGAGAGTGGACGGTTTCTTGCCGATGCGCTTGGACAAGGCGTGAGGCAACAAATGTGCCGTAGCTATGCGCTACAATGCTAACCTGTTACAGACAACACAATCTGTTTAGGATTCATGTTTTTGCTTAATTACTTGAGCTCCATGTTGGTGACATGAGAAATGAGGCTCAGGAAGAACATGCATGCAAAGGAATAGGCTGAATGACGGCCATCACACTGTGGCAACCTTGCAACTAAGCGGGAAATGTTGTTGACGCACTTAAAAAACTTTTGTCCTGACTTTCCATGCCTGACTTGACAATTAGCAGGCCAGCCATACCCTTGTCTTGAGCGTGAACATAACCTCAAAACAAGCACACTGCTATCTGCAACCCCCCTTCCTTGTGTGGGCGTAATGAACAAAGCCCACCTGCCCCATGCCGAGGGTGCTGAGGACAGCCACAACTTTCTCAGCCATCTCACAGGCGGTGGGAATGTATGAGCACAAGCGCATGCTGACATGCTTGATCTCTGGGCAAACCACTGGAAGTCCTGAAGCTGTGAGCTGCGAGATAAGCTGCATAGTGTGGTCAAGTCAAAAGGTGTCTATACATCTCTCTGTTTTGAGGTTAGGATTAAGACTTGGAAAGTGATTGCTGCTTGGCCCAGAAATCTCTTAGATGGCATTGACTTGGGCTTAATAAATAGGACACATCCTCCATGAATTACCAAAAGATATGGCAGCAGACCCAGGCCCACTCCATGGAGAAAGAGGATTGGCGTCTGCTGTTTCATGGGCGGTAATCCTGTGAATGGAAGCATATAAAAACAGCATTAACAACTTACGAGAGATGGGAAGTTATGCACCATGCAGCATGCTACCTTTCAGCGCAAAGCTAGGGAGCATTGGTACATGCGTAAACATAGGTGTTTCGATACTTGCTATCCTAGCATTATGATGCCAATTAAAAGTGGCCAGACCCATCACAAGCTCTACCTGAAAAACTGTAGTAAGTCATTCCGCAAAGGGCAGTGCTCCGGCGGTAGCCCATTGCTAACATGCCGGCACCAGTGGCAAGAGAGATAGCTTCTGTCAAGCAGTAGAACGCCAGTGGTCTAGGAAATGCAAAGGAAAACATGAAAACCAGAGATGAAGTTTTGCCCATTATTTTTGAAAAGTGATGGGCTGAGATTTGTTCGCAGTCAGCCTTGAATAAAGAATGCAGAGCCTGAGATGTGTGGCATTTCAAGCTAGCTCTTTGAATGCAGAGCCTGAAATGAGTGGCATTTCAAAAACAGATCTAAGCAGAGAGATTTCTCCTTGTGTTGTTCAGAGATGAAAGAAATACCTGGTCTTTGTATGCAAACAGCTCCTGAAACATGTATGCAAGTTCAATGATATCTAAGGGTGATCCTTTGACAGTTGTGCTCTGTGTTGCAGGACATCACCTGGAGTGCTTCATTAGCTTGTCCCCTGCACATCTTACATCATTTCTTAGACGACCACTAGTTCAGGCACGACCAAGGACAGTGCAGCCTGCGATGCTGTGTTGTCATCTTACAAGCTTTCAGCATTCAGCATGCGTGATCCAGACATGCTCCTTAGGCTCCTTATCACCTGTGATGCCGGTCACTTGCCTGTAAGTCCAACGCAGCGGTTCATGCAAGTGTGCCATGAATCTCAGGTCAGTATTGTAGCCATGTGCGAGTTGCAGCTTGGATGTCTCAAGAAAGTGTGCTACTAGACTCTGGAGTTCCCTCCATTTGCCTGCCTCCTTCATTTCTGACTTCTTCGAGTAATAAAAACCATACGCCTACATGCAGACGCAAGGGCACAAGCTGGCATGATGCAGTGTAGGAGCGCTGGCAACGCAAGAGCAACTGTATCGATAATTGTCACGCAGCTTTAAGAGATTTGCCAAGTGCATCGTTGCACTGGCATACAAATACATGCTTCTATCACACATGCTAGCACCTTAAACCTTATAATCCTAAGATGAAGAATATCACAATGTGAGGGTCCAAGCATACTCCTGGAAGATTGATTACCATACCAGCATTTCAAGCAGATTGCCGAGTCGAATGGATTCCAGATTTGCACCCAGGAACCATGTTGATAGGTAGTCCCTCCAATTGATCTCATGGCCGCAGAGACCTGTATAGAACCTGTTGCATCAGTTGGCGAACATGCAAGCTTGAGCTGGCTTCTGTACTGGGATAGGTAGAAAAATAAGCACAGAGCAGGCTGCTCCACACAGTGCACAGTTGCAGTGCTCACTGATGGTTTGAACAGCCACAGGAAAGCGCTTTGATCACAGCAGCCCCCTGATCAAGAGCGTAAACACTGTTGTAGTGAGTTTGGGAGACCTTGAGGAGTTTGTTCTGTCCCCTGAGCCGGACTGGTTTGCAATCATTCCAAATGGCAAGAGCAGGCTGCCTTGTTCCAATGTTGCATTATGCAAGCAATTTGCCTGTCCCAGAGTTCATGCTCAAGCTACACAGCATTCACACTGCTAGAGCAGAAGAGATCCTGATTGGGCAGTGCGTATCAGAGCCAAACGCACCGTGCGTGAGCAAGAACACGTTTAAAATGTAAGACAGAATCCACAGCCTTAGGGCGGTGCGGTTGGGGCTGCTGGTTGAACTTAGGCACATGCCTGGGCAGTGAGGGCAAAGCACAAGCAAGGCTTCGTACTGTTCTTAACTGGACGTAAGTATTCGTTCTATTGCTGGACTTTCAACAAGAGCTTCTTGATGACGTTGTTGCGTAAAAACTGAATGCTGCTTACCACTGAATGTACCACACAGCAAAGGCTACTTCAACAGCAAGCCAGCCCGCACATAGGCGCCACCATTGACCACCGAGCACACCATCCGTGACTGCATTGAGAGACAATAGCTATCCATGCAAGTGTTTGGCAGTGTGCGCGCTGCAGTTACAAAGAGATGCATGAGCTCATGCAACCACATGTAGTGCATTTTTCTGGTCAATTAGCAATGTGGAACAGCGGATTGCTTGGGTGGACTGTTGCAAAGCCGTGCAGTGACCTTGCTGCACTCATTATCCACTCCATGTCCAGATGCTCGCACCTAAACTTAGTGTTGCTATCAAGCACCAAATCATCACTGCAAAGGCACTGATGATGGCCCCCAGAGCACGGACAAGCAGCCATTTTGGCGTGCAGCAAGAGAAGGTGCCACGAGGAAACACTTGATCAATTGGAGGCTCAGACAACAGAGCAGCCCCATCTGCAGAGACAAGACACCAAGTGATGTAAGTAAACCATTGAAGGCGGTGCTTGGTAGTCTTGAGGGACAGACAGAGAATGGGGCTGGCTTCAGTGTATTCTGCTCAGCCCTGTCCCAGGCTTGCAGATCTGCCATCCTTGCATGCACAATGCATACAAGCTGCAGAACAGCAAAGTCAAGTCCAGAAATTGATCCACGACCTGGTAGTGAGCTTGCTGCCAGGATCGGCCTTTTGCCGGCTCTTGCCTTCTCCAAGTCATTCATGAATGCAGATCTCGCAACAGCGTGCGTTTTCAGACAGGTGAAGCTACATAAATCCCGCAAGATAATTGTAATAATTTCCAAGTGAACTCGGCCGTGAAGCGCCTTGAAAGGCAAGCGACTCCCGAATGCGCCAACACGACTATATTGAAGTCGATTAAGTAAACGCTTTATTCAACAATACAATTGAAAGTATCTTTCATTGTAACCCCGAATATTCAACCGGGTCTCATTGATTAAAAATTCCGAATAAACCCTTAAACAGACGTCTTAATTGACCAAAGTTTACAGGCGTTACACTCGCGAATCCGGCTTAAAACAAAATGACATCGTTGTTATTGTTGTTGTATGTCCCTTTGTTAATTTTCTTATTAAGAGAAATTGCCGTCTTTTTGTCCCTTGTACTCGCTCGCACTAGTTTCCAGGTGCGTGTGCACACCCGTACGGGTGTCCGAAGCTTCGGATCCGAACTTAAGTCGATCGGGCGGGGGCCGTAGGGCCAGTGTAGCTGCTGCTAGCATAATACTATAAGCACATGTTAGCATAGGGCAGAGTGTACAAGCCCTACAGTTGTATCCAATCCCTGCATTCGGTTGTCCAGTTGCATGCAACTGGAATGGCAATGCGCATTGCCATTGATCAAGCTTGATCGAGGCTTCAGCTCTCTTTCCTGGCATGCAATGGGCAACATCCATGAAGTTAGGGCACGTTGCCGCATCGGGCATCTTCTCACGAGACACGTCCAATCAGACAGTGATCACTGTCTGATATAATGGTCTGTCAATGATCAATGATAGATCACCGTTTGCAATTCCAGCTGCACAAGCTGTGTCCATTCAGGCACCATGCCATTGATATATTTCACTGGCTGTGCGTATATCTTTTCTATAGCCGAGAGGTTACGCTAAGCACTCATACCCCCATCTACCCTCCATCAATGGATACCATGCGTGTGGTCCAGGAGTCGGTGGCCGCAACGGCGCCCGCCCAGTTTGACAGCAGGGTATAAAATTGCTCTCAATTTACATTCTCACTTGGTGTATTGTGCGCGCAAACTGACTACAACTAGATGCACTCTCAAATAAAATAGTTGCTGTCGAGGTCTTGGTCTGGAGCAGGGGGAGGCCTGTCTCCCTCCAGATCCTCACAGCTTGATTCTCATGCTGATGTGTCCTTGGTCACAATAGCTCATATTTGTAGTGCTTTGAGGGTGTGGTCAGGTGAGGCTTGAATGAATGAGTTTTTTATTTGTTTGTTCATACATAAAAATACACCTTTGAAGTGTATTTTTCCTAATCAAAAGCTGGATTCAAGTTCTATGGTGGAGGCATGATAACGAGGCAAGATTAGTGCTTGCGTCAGGCGTTCACACAATTTTCTTTAAGTCTTTTGACTCTTGAGTTAGAGTATCTCCCATTCAATTGGACGCATACCCCATAAAAGCCAAATACTCTGGATGATACACGACCAGAGCAACAGCTTGCAAGAGCAACCAACCAACCTGTCAGACTAAAATAAGTATTTGCACAGCAATGCCACAAAGTGAGCTTGCATACTGTCCTTATGGGACCATTTGTGTGTGTCATACAGACTCAAGAGTACTGAGCTACTCCTCAGAAAGCTTGGCCTGTAAAGCAAAACATTTGACAAACATACAATTCAATACGCAACAAAAACCATAGATACAAATGGATGGTTGAAGCTAACTACAGAAAGAGCGCATAAGTTAGTGTGACACAAGTCAGAGCCCTCCTGACCCTTACTGACGTTCCTCTTTCCTTTTTGACTATGGGGGGTTGCCTGGTGCCCGTACCAGCTGCATCCTCTCAATTAATGTCAAAAATGCAAATTTGGTTCAAAGTGAGTGCAGTTTGCATCTCCAAAGCAATTCAGGGGAAATTATCTCAGGATAAGAGACGGAGAGTATCTATTTTGACTCTTTTTGCCAACACATGTGACTGACAGGACAATACATGTATACCTTGACGTAAGCTTTTTAGCTTTAACCAAGCCTTTCAGCAAAATGAAGTGATCTTTTGCTCTACCACCAGATGCCATCCTTACGCTGCCAGCTGGACAGCAGAATGGCCATTTACATAGTATGTAACACAAGCTTTACACCCCTTGCGCTGGGATGTACGCCTTATTGAAGTCAACCATTGTGATGACACATGTCATGCCAGATTAATTCAGTGCCAGATTTATGCTTGTATTACATTGTGACCGGAGGTTGGTTGAGCCAGTTGGTGGAGTGTTTGATCCAGTTGCGAGTTCAGCCATAGCTGTGACACACACGACCAGAGTAACAACTAGCAAAAGCGACTGAGCAGCATTGTAGCTTTAGTGCAAACATGCACATCAATGCTGCAAATGAGTTTATGTACTATCCTTATTGAAGATCAAAACAAGTTTATGTACTTTCCTTATTGAAGAAAGAAGGCGGTGTAGAAACGAAAGATAAACTACGCAGGCAGTGAAGCACACGGTGTAGAGTAAGAAAACTTACTCTTGATCCAAACACTGGTTCTATTCAATATGCACCAAAATCATAAATACAAGTAGGACGTTGAAAAATATCAAGGAAAGAACTTATGGCTCTTTTCAGAACCCTCCCGAACCCCACTAATTAGTGGGGTTATAATGTTCTCCTTCCTAGTTTGATGGTGGGAGTTTGCCTGGTACTTGCGCCAGATGTAAACTTCTTCCTTAACTCTCGCAAACTTGGGTTACCTTGTTGGCTTAGTCTTTTCTTTTCTTTTTTTTCTTTTTTCTGATTGAAGTGATGGCAAGCGCTTGAAGTCTGAAAAACATGTCTATCACACCATCCTTCTTGATGCAGGAGGCTCTTTTTGTACCTTCAAATCATCTAAAAGAGCTCTGCCTTGGTAAACAAAGAGCCCCCAAAATTGCTCTTAAATTGCAAGTTCACACTGTGCTCTATGCACACAACTAGGCGTGCTCTTGAAAACACCCCCTCAAGGTCTTGGTCTGGAGCTTGGGGCGGCCTGTCACCCTCCAGAGGTTCACTGGTTCTTCTTTTTTCCCTTGTGGCCTATGTGTCTCCTTTTTGACTGATGTAGGGAGTGCTTTCACCAGTATTCAATACTTATTTAATACACTCACACTATACCTCAACACACCGTGTGACATTCAGTTTGATATACATAAACAACACTTGGCTCATGTCTGCCCACCCCTGACCTTCTCCGGCGTGCCTGCCTTGGTGTCTGTTGCTTGCACCCCTTCATGGGTGGTGGCAGCAGCAGCAGCAACAGAGGAGGCGGCAGCAGCAAAAGTAGCAGCAGGAGTAGCAGGGGGGGCAGCAGCAGCAGCAGGGGGGGCGGCAGGAGCTGCAGCAGCATCAGCAGCAACTGCACATGGCTTAATCAGGCATCATAGTACAAAACAACTGCAACAAGGGCAGAAGCAGCAAGAGCAACAACGCCGCAGACTGACAGCACTAACGCCAACAAAGAGGATGACGACCAGGACTCCCCCAGCACAGGACCATGGAGATCCGTCAAGACCAGACAACCTTCAAGATCGAGCTTGTGGACCGGCTCGCAAACGCACGAGCGCTCTGGTGGCTGGTTGGTTGAAGCAGCTAGTCTGGGAGCCTTGCTCTCTTTGATCTCTTCAGAGGTCATCCTTTGCCTTGATCTTGCCCCCGCGTGCTCTTGAACTGCCTCAAACGTCTTCCGGTTTTCAGTTTTGCTATTCACCAAACATATCTGGCTTCCAGACACTAGTCACGGTAGTACATATCTTTTGCTATGAGCGCTTTTACTTTTGGTTTGGGTTGCAGGCCTTTGAGGCTTCACTTAAGCTGCCCTCGTTTGGCGGATACAGCTATGTTACCTAAGCTTACCTAGGTGTCTGGTGCTGTATTTTGCTTTTTGGCGAATTCCTGCAAATTGACAGAAGTTGTGTGCAGAACGTGTTTTCCACCTACATCGCTTTTTTTTACGCGTCTTCTAGCGAGCGGAGTCTGATGAATATAGTTAACTCTCTTGCACTGCTCTCATTGCGGCTGCACTCATGCGTTGATGAGCAGTTACAGCCCTCACTGTACATGGCATTGGTGATTACCTTTTTACTTGAAGTAAAACGAACTTTGGATGTGACAAGTTCTGCACCTTGTTATGTGAATTAAACCTCTAATACTACTACATTCATGTTACAATGGTCATGAGCAAGTCTAATGCGTGGGAGGTGAGCATGGCAATTATCAAAGGTAGTCTCTCCCGTCCTGAGCATGACGTTAAACTGCGGCTGGGAGGACTTGTCCTCAAAAGGTCCCCAGTTTGAGTCGGGCTGGGGGTAACGGTTGGGGTTTTTCCGCAAGGGAAACCACCTTCCTTAATTCACGCCTCGGGTGTATCCTGAGTGCGTAGCTTTTCCTTTTCCTTTTCAAAGGTAGTACCCATAACTTCAGTTAGGAGCTAAAACTTGGGAGGAGACACATACGAAAGAGTCATTGACCAGGAAATATGGTATTTCTTGTGTGCAGCATATGCGGTGGTCAAGATGCCCTGACTTGAGCAAGTCTATTTTGTTGTACTAGTGATCTTTACTTTTGATTCCCACACACATCAACAGGTCTCTCAGAAGCCATAATGAGGTCTCTTTATCTGTCACTCAGCCTATTCGGTGCCAGAAGCTGCTTTGCTCATGCTGGCAAGGGCAGCAACATCTGACAGTGCAGAGGCCAGGCCTGCGTCCAAGAGGGCCTTCCCGCTCATTCCCAGTGCCTCATCAAAGCTCTCCGCGGAGGCCATGATGTTCTTCACATCAAGCTGCAGTGCGTGCATGCAAGCAAGGAGGCACTTGGCATGGATGATGAATCGAGAGGAATGCGCAAACAGCTCAACATGTGCTAAGGTTTCACCTATCGTGCCACCACACATCCTAAGTGCGCCAAATGCCAAAGAAATAGCACGTGCACTGCACTCTGGCGCACCTTCTCAGGGCATGCAGCCTTGGCAATCTCAGGGGAGACAGCACGTGGCATTACTTCATCAGTGGGCTCAGTTGCAGTTAAGCCGTCATTGTAGCCCTGTGCAAGTGAATTGCCAATGTAGCGCCTTTTGACTTGCTTTACTGCAATTGCATGACATCTTTAAGGATCCTTGAAGATGTGCTATTCTTTCACATCAAGATTGTCGCTGAGCACCACTTTTTTGTGCAGTGTACAGAAGGTGATGTATTTAGTGATTAAAAGGCATGTACAACACTCCACTCCTTGTTTCCAATACCCTTGGGCCTGGAGCAAGCCTATAGTGAGGCCAACGTCCCAAAAATACTAGTAAACAGAATCGGTTCGAAAGCAGTAACGACGAGAGAGACAGGAAAGGGAAGGAGGGGCGAAGAGGGGGAATTGAATGCTGTGTCTGCTTCAGCTTGATCCAATAAGCAAAGGCCAGCTATGCTTGCCGAAGCAATTGCTTGGCTAGGGCAATTTTGACTCAAGGCTACGCAAGATACGAGCTGTCGTCAAGAAGAGGCCTCTAGAGGTCCCAGCCTCAAATAAGTTTTCCGAGCTCAGGTCGGACAGGATGCAGTTGCGTGTACTGATGCACAGACTGCTACCAGATGAGCAGGGAGGCCAGTGTAAGAAGCACCAGCAGGACTACCAAATGAATTACCAAAGCCATGGGCTCGTGAATGGGTTGTATGGCTGCCAGTAAGATAGCCTATAGCAATAGCAATAGTCAAGGATGTAAACAGCGCATTTTTCGTATTTTTTCGGTGGGGAAAAAAGCCTTAAATTCGCGCTGGGGATATTTTGCCTTTTAAAATACCATAAAAT
>LFCJ01001658.1_pt1 | contig 15703 bp, 16 predicted proteins | sample 643141 | NCBI WGS metagenome assembly LFCJ01 (sample SAMN03766243, study PRJNA286221) | soda lake metagenome | biome: soda lake; feature: Kulunda steppe; material: water; isolation source: sample B1-Br-g2 brine of Lake Bitter-1 | place: Russia: Kulunda steppe | collected 2010-07 | reverse complement strand
GTTGGGTGGGTGGGCAAAGGGGCAGGGCAGGAATGAGCCTGGGCACTGATTCAAGTGCTCTGTTATTTCATGAGGGCCCGTGTGCAGCCAGGAAAACTAGAAGAGCAGCTGGAAGAGAAACATTGGTCCGATATCTAGTGCGTGTGCGTGCGCTTGAGTGCATGAGTGAATGTGCACAAAGGAGCCGGTTTATGCAAGACATGCGCGCGCTACCTTCGTTGTGCTTGTGCTGCTGAGTCGTACAGGGTACCAAGCCTGACTACTAGCGCCCTGCTAGCGTGCACTCTGAATGCCTCTGGATATGCAGTTCTGCATTTGGTGTGCTCTTCTGAGCCCCTGCTCAGCTTTGTGTGTGCGAACGCAAGTGTGTGTGTGTGTCTGTGTCTCAGTCCAGTTGAGCAATGCATAAGCCTTCAGCACATGCGCTTCTACCCTGGAACCCCACGATCCTTCACCTAAGTTTCCATTACCCCTTGAGCATTGAGCCCTGAGTGGACCCTCACCAGCGCCCCTGCGATTGCTGCGCGACCACACACATTGGGACACAGGGGCTGACCACCAACCCTGGCCTGAACGCCGACATGCCTGTGCTGGACCCCATCACCAACCCCTTCTTCGACCCCATGGCAGAGGGAGGGCTGCTACGGGCCCCAGCAGCTGCGTCCTCTTCGCCCGCAATGTATGCCACGCCCCCACCCCAACCGCCCCAGCCTGCGAAGTAAGTGAGCGTGTATGCGCACGTGTGTATAGGTGTACATGTACGTGTGTGCACGCGCGCGTGTATGTGTGCATGTCTGGTGTGGGTGTGGGTGTGGGTGTGGGTGTGGTTGCCATTGCTGCACATGCAGCAGGCCAGATTTGTGTGTAGGAAGTTGTCGTCTCGTCCCCCGGCACATGCCAAGCTGCGCCACTGCCCATTGCTTGCACTGCAGCACCAGCAACCCCTTCGGCAGCACTGCGCCTCAGCCGCCGCCCTTTCCGCAGCCCCAGCAGCCCGTACCTGCTCCACCTCCCGGCCCTACCCCAGCCTCAGTGGATGCTGAGTGGGACATGTTCTTTGCTGACAGGTGTGTTGTGACTTCCGCCGCACTCAGCTGTGATGGCGGTCGGTAATTGTTCGGGATGGTTTAAGCGCTCTGCTGGGAGCTGGGCCTGCCATGCCTCTGCTGGGCCGGCCATGCCTCTGCTGGGCCATGCGTCTGCTGGGCCTGCCATGCCTCTGCTGGGCCTGCCATGCCTCTGCTGGGCCATGCGTCTGCTGGGCCTCCCATGCCTCTGCTGGGCCTGCCATGCCTCTGCTGCCATGAAGCGGCATGTGAGGATGTGGATGTGTTTCGAGCTGCAGCTGGAGGAGGCCTCTTGTGCCCACGAGCCTTTATGGATCTTCAATACGCAAAGCCTGCCTGGAGTTGAGGCCCCATCGCTCTTTGGAGTGGGCCATGCCTTGTTGCTGCAAGAGTAGGAGCAGCAGCAGCTGCCGTGTCAGCCGAAGCACCCACCTTGGCACCGCAGTCCTTGGGCCATGCAAGGCGTCGGTTGCTGCATGCGCCTGCTGCGCTGACTTCCAGCCTAACGTGTCGCCCAATCCGCCCTGATTCCCTGAGTGATCAACCACCTGCAACCTTGATTATATCATGCGCGTAGGTCTGCAGGCGCGCAGCAGCAGCAGCAGCAGCAGCAGCAGGCAGCGGCTGGATTCTAAGGCCTTCCAGAGGCTCGCAGGCGCCGCATGGCACAGCACACATCCCTCCTTGTGCACAGCACACATCCCTCCTTGTGCATAGGGCAAGCAGGGTGGAAGCACGGGCAGGGACCTAATACCAGTGGGAGGCGATGCAAGGGCAGCCTGCTTTGAAGGCTGGGGGCTGCCACCCTTGAAGCGCGCGGCTGCGCGCAACAGACAGCGCAGCTACAAGCAGGCACTGCAGAGCTGGGCTTCTTAAAGGCAGCAGCGGTGATGCAGTCAGGTGTGCGCAGCTGGGCAGTAGCAGTCGCGTGCAAGCAGGCACTACAGGGTTGAGCTGATTCAGAGCAGGGGTGGTCTGCAAAGGTCGAGGCAGAGGTGCCGCATCTGTGTCCGTGTCCTTGATCTGCAGAGGTCGGGGCAGAGGTGGTCTGCAGAGGTAGGCTGTATTAGGGCAGCAGCAGTGGCACGCATGGTGCAAGATGGTGGTGTCGCACAGTGCGCTGCTGCTTGCATGCTCTGACATACAGGCAGGGATGTGCAGAAAAGCACGCGCGACAGGCCTTGGTTGATCTGCTCATTCATTGCTTGTTGAGTGGGTGCGCAACATCTCAGCAGTGCCAGAATGCCAGAGACATTTGTCTTGAGCCCCTCTCTTCTCGGCCCTTGCTTTGTCAGCCCTCCAGGGGTGTCTTGTCGCATACAAGAGGTGAATCCAGGGCTCAAAACTTCCTAAGCTTCATGACCGCTGGTGTGTAGAGAGTGCAATTGCACATTAGACACCCTCGAGGGTTTTTGCTATGCACTGCGCCATGCGTCAAGGCGCAAGGCATGTTATATATGACTTCTGACAAGACTCAGGAAGTTGACTGATTAATGATTTTTGAGTTCCTGTTCTAGACAATTATGGAGAAATAAGAAAGACTTCATAATTGTGTTGGTTGTCAGTTTGCTGAAGACTTTCTGTGTGGTCTATGAGGGAAGGAATCTGTCGTGCTGAGAGGCTGAATTGCGCAAGTAGTGAAAATTCCTCATTGCCCAAATGGTATGCCGACGGGGTTCCCTCTTCTTCTTCTTTTAGAGGTGCTGGTCTGTGGTTGCAGATTATTGTGTACATTTAGATGGGGTCGAGCTACTTCAACTGAATTGAAGGGGACTAAGTCTGGCAGTGCTCCATGTTCATATGTGCTTCTCTCAATTTGACAAGGAACGCTGCAATAGTGCAGTTCTGCCCTGTTCAACAATCCAGTGTCATCCTGTACTACACTTACCTGTACTTTCTCCCTAGACTGATTCTTTGCTGTGTACTGTACGGCGTCCTTGGCGCAATTTGTCCACGTGGTGAATCATTGTAATATGCTTTTTTCTCTCTAAGAAGCACAATTCAACGATCCAGCATAATTATGAAAATGCCATCTAACTTCCACCTTGAAGCTACTAGTAGAGGTTGCATAGCCTGTTAAGTGCACCTGCCTGAGAATAAAAGAAACTGACCGAACTGAGGAGGCACCAAACCAAAACACTATGTCTCTGGTAGCGGAAAAATGGCCACAGAAAGGGGAAAAGATTTGTCATGCTGAGAGACTTCCGCATCCAAACTAGATAAGTTACATAGCTGTATCCGCTGAATGAGGGCAGCTGAGCTGAAACCTAGAAGGCCTGCAACCTGGACATTGTCTACCTGGAATAGAATATTCTATTGTCTGCCACTATATAAGTGGCATAAACTCAAGAAGAAAGGTAGTGTCTCATCCAAACTAGACTTGTAGCATGGCCGTAGCAACGCTTGGAGCAAACAAGGTATGACTGCGAGTTTGTCTTTGGCGTGCTCAAATACAGCAATAGCTGAACTGACATCAATATGATATTAAATGGGATCAAATACTCCTCCAATTGACTAAACTGACTTCGGGGTCACAATGCAGCATAATAATATAATCTTGCACTGCATAAATCTGGCGTGACAGATTCTTGGATAAAAGTTTGCCGTAATACATTTCAAAAAGAAACAGTGATCAAGCACCGGAAAAACTTATAGCGAATTAGTTGTACCTATCCTTTCTCCTGATCCAGCTAAAAACTCGGAAATTGGGCTGATTTGCCTTTTTGGTTGAAAAAATAAAAATAAAAGAAAATGCCACGTCATCCATTAAAAAAGAAACGCACACTTTTACCTGCATATGTTAATTAATCGTGTATTAAAAAGTGGAAAAAAATCATTAGCGTATCGTATACGATCTACAACCAAAACAAACTGTCCGTTTTAAGCAGTCCAACAGCCTTACTAGTAGTTGCCCCATCATGATCTGCTCCTGCCAAGACAGTGCACTTCACATCCTCTCAGGGTGCCAGCATCCCATCATAAGAAACATGGTGACCGAACGCCACAATATCGCAGGCAGACTTATGACAAAACCATAAGTAAAGATTCTCTACTAGAGAGAAGTAGGCTCCTGTCTTGTATCCACAGATGTGGGCAGTGCTGACAAGCATCGTATGCAAAATCTTCAAATACCTGTGACAGCAGAATCCAGAGTTCCTCCGGTTTGGATTTTTGCTGAAACAACGATCGAAGAGACAGACTCACTTCTCGCCCTGACGCCAGCGACTCCTATGAAAACACGCAAGATCAATTCCCAAGATCAATAGAACCATCCCGATGATCAAGGCCTTACTTTAAGGAGTGGAAGGAGGGTGGTTTTGGGGTGGGGGCAGGGTTCTTTAGCAGCAGCCACCGCAGCTGGAGGCAGACCCCCATCACCAGCCACAGCTTACCGGCCTAGACAGACTCGCCCCGAGAACCTCCCTTAGAAGCGTCGTACCACCCATCTCATTGAGATCAAGTACTGTGAAGACACTCGCCCTGAGCAGTAGCTCCAAGCTGCCCATGCTCAGCATGGGCACCTTAGACGCCGCATTGCAGGAGACCATGTTCTTCATGTCATTCTCTTAGGTGTAGGGGGTGTTATTTCCATTCCTCACACTTTGGTTCCTCTGAAGAGTCTCGGCCTTGATTCACAAAGAGTCTAGAAGCTCACTTTCAAGCTTCATGCTCATTCTGTGCATTATGCTCAAAAGCTTGCGCAGACCAGACGTTCTCTTGAGCAATCTCCTCACCTTCAAACTAACCAGGAGAGGTCTGCTGACTTATCTGCCCGCAACCCTCCTGATCCTCACTGACTGCAATGTAAGGATGATCCCAACCTCACTATGCCACCACCTGATAACACTATGAGCAATTTAGAGCGACAAGGCTTCGCTAGAGAGGTCACAGAGAAGACCTGGAATTACAAACTTGACTCTGAACTCAGAAACAAGTGAACTTCGACACCCTCCTGATCCCCATCTTTCCAACAAGAACAAGTTGTCATATGGTGCCTAGGCCGCCTAGGGCGGCCCTCGGTGGCCCCTTTTCCTTAAATGATGGAGTGTAAAAATAGAAAATAAAGAGAAAACTGTGCAAGCAGCAAAAAAGCTCCTCACATCCATCAAGGAAAAGGGGCCACTCGGGAAGAAAAGCCCCTTCACCAGAAAAGGAAAGGGCGGTCAGTGAGGATCAGGAGGGTCGCGGGCAGACAAGATACTAGCTAGTAGCAGACCTCTCTTGATTATTTTGAAGGTGAGGAGAACGCTTAAGAGAACATCTCACTGTCAACGTAGTTTTTGTTTTCTTTCTTTTTTCCTTTGTTTGTACTAAGGCCCCTCTTGGGAAGGGTAAATAACTGGTGCTATGGTGTGGCCCCTTGCAAGAGCGTTGGTGCAAAGTAACCAGCCTGTCGGGGCTTTTTGAGCCTTGCTTGCCAAGTATTCATGCGGCTGTCACAGCACAGCGCACATCCGAGGACTGAGTCGGGCTTTCTCCTGCTTCTAGGCCCCTCTGCTCTTCAGTTATGCTGTGACACCACCTCATGTATTTCATCGGAAAGTTGTGACGCATCAATGGTGAAGAAACAGGTCAGTACTTAAAAGATCTGGAGGAAATACAACCATTGGGCCTCAAAACAAGTTTGGAGGAAAAGGGATCCTCGAAATGGGGCCCCACCTTTGACGAGTTCAAACTCCAGCACGTGCAGCAAGGTGCTGGTAGCCCTGAAAACAAACCACTTTCAAAGTTGCTTCATCGCACGTATCTTCAACATCTGGCAGGGCCTATTTCTCATAGATCGAAGCATTACCCATGTAAACAACCCTAGGAAATGCAAAAATCACAGGTGAATCCTTGAAACAAAACATGCCACCGCTCAAAGATTTCATAGGTGAACACAAGTTAAAAAGTTAAAAAGGGTCCTTGAATGAAATCCATCTCACCTAAGGCTTGCCTGAAAATAGATTGCAGGAGCATGCATCACATAATGAAGTTCAGCTGCCTGGGATCACTTGGTATGAACGGCATAAGAAAGGCCACTACATTTAACGCTAAAAGCAATGAAGTCCAGAGACGAATCGGCTCTGTACAAACCATAATTCACACATCGCCGCGAGATATTAACGGGGTTGGCATTTTGACTTGACACTTGCCACAGGCAGCACCTGCATGTCAGGTGGCACTAAGATGTTGAAAGAGCGGGTATACTGCAGCCTACTGTGCGCACTCTGTTGCGTTTTTCAAAGTCATAAGCAATTAAAGGATGATGAGTTTGTGTGTGTGTGCGCATGTGTGTATGTGTGTGCGTGCAGGGGGTGCGCTTTTACAAGGCGGCAATCCATGAGACTACATTGTATCTCTTTGCAAATCAGCAAAGGGCTGTGAACATTGAAAATTCTTGCAGTGAATAAATTGGGTGTTCGCGCTGGGAACAAATTGCCGTTGGTCCTCCCCACCGCTGGGTCACCCCTTCCTAAGGCAAAGGTGGCCAGGCAGGTTCCTCAAGGCATAACTTTGCAGCCACCCCACTGTTTCCCCAGCACGCCATTGGAGAGCTTGGTTCCAATGGTGCCCAGAATGGGTGTGGTGGGTGGAAAGAAATCTCGGAAAAACAGAATGTTAGGTTTGAACAGTGCACACCGTGTCCCGCACACAGCCCCAAACTCCGACCTTGACGCGCCTGCACATGTGTAACATCTGCCCGCATATCCTGTGTGGATTTGGGCGTGGGAAGCTCTGCCGCTGATCTGCTGCCTCAGGAGACGCAGATGCCAGAAAATATTTTGGCCCACCGCTTCCCACCCTCACCCTCGATCGGCTCCATTTCAAATTTCTTAGATCATCTTTGATTGCCCGTAATTCCAGGCTTGGTCTGGCTTGAAAACATGCATGGGTTGCAGAGGAAATGCATTTCCTGTGTCTGCACCCACATCCAGTCGCAACAGGTTCACCCGCGGAACACGTCTTCCCGACTCCCTTCCCCCAATCCGACATGCAGCATTAGAAAATCATGCAAGTGCTGCTTCGGTCCTGCTAAGCGGCAGGATTGGAGCAAGATTGGGGAAGTGCCATTTCCCGCCAAAATGGTGAAAAATGATGCTAGAATGGTCAATGGCATGTACACTGCGTCCCCACCTCAGATTTTTCACACAACCTGACTGTTTATGACGCATGTACCTCTTGTGCATGCTCGGAGCTGGCGCGCATGCGGGTAGCAAAGCAAATTTGCCACATTTGGGGGGGTCCAATGGTGGAAACAACCCGTTTGACATACAATTTAATATTGCCGGGGGGCCAGGCAGCCACAGCCCTGCTCAGGGACATTCCTGTCCTGTTTTGCTGCATTTTTGCATCAATCACAAAGGAAATGCGTGTTATTTGATGCAGTTCTGCATCCTCCCTGCTGCTGCTGTCAAACAGGTCACCATTTCCAGAGCTCAATTTGCTGCAGACTCCTGCTCCTTGTGCACCCTCTTCTTATGCTCCCGCTGCATCAATGCTAGCACGAGGGTGGAGTGTACGTAGTGGTCCCTGACGCGGGAGGCACCTTCAGTGAACTCGGGCAAGCAGTGCTTGCACTGCACTTTGCACCTCCCCTTCAACCTAGTCCCAATTGTGAACTCGGGCGCTAAGATAATAATCTGGTCCCATCCAGGGCCCTTAGATGGAGGCATTTAATGTTTAATGGCCATATAGGTCAGTTGAAGGTCAGTTGGGGGGGGCAGTTAGGCTTCCCCTGACCCCCCTGGCCTAGCTTCTGCTTTTGCCAGGTCAATTTGACGTCCAACATGTAAATATACAAATCAAACACAAATTCAATCGTTAGGGACCTCCAAAACCGGCGATGTTCACATCTCTGCTTAAGCATAATACCCATACTGATACTGTCAAACCAGTCCCAAGGCGAGTCTTCAAAAGAGGTTGCGCTTGTCAGACTTGGCATGGTAATGTTTTTCACAGCGTTAAATCAAATACAAATTAGAATACTGACATGGACATGCAAATGTGAACCTTATAGCCCTGCCTCCACAAGAATGTGAATGCCTGCATGCACTTTGCTTGAGAACTTGTTATACCCGGCCAGGTATTGTGAGGCAAAGCTCAGACCAATTGGTGTGCCCTTTCAGATAGCCTTCGCAAAGTGACTCACCCATTATAGTTCACTTGAAGTCACCATCAAATCCACTGAAGCCAGCCAGTTTAAACAGTGGGTAGTATTGCTTCTTCTCAATCTGACCAGCACAAATGAGGAAAGGGTGAGGGGCACATTACCCAGCAAATATCTTGTGAGTTTCCAAATTCATCTCAATATCTTAGACGACAGTGCAAATTGTTAACAACAACGTCTTGTGTACATTGATTGTTGTAGAAGGTAATCGCATATTGAACTCCTTGAGTTCAACAAGCAGCTTCTTCATGCTCTACGTCATGCAAGGAATGCCGGGCAACATTGATGTTGCAAGCCCTGAATTCTAGAACTAGATGCCCCAACCCCCAAAAATAATGGACTTCCCTGGAACCAAAAACAAACCCAAATTCACTGGCGCGCACCTTACTGCACCAGTTCCAAGCACTGCGGATAGGAAAAGAAGAGGGACAGCAAAAAGAGGGTCAACAGTAAACCAACGGCACAGCAAAACTCTACAGCTTTACACATGATAAGTATTTCAACCCTTTTTTTAGTATTGGACGACTCGTGCCTGGATATTTTGCGTTAAGAAGATATGTATTTAGGTATGCATCATCGGACAGACCTCCTCTTGCTACCCAGACAGTTTCAGTGAAACAGGCAATGAGAGCTTAAGACATTTTCTCAATTAACAGCCCAATGATCCTTGTTCTGTTCGCATGAGCCTGCCGGGTGAGGATCTACAAGCCAAAACAGCATCAAAGTTGCAAGTGCAGGAAAGATGTAAGTGAAGGCAAGCAATGTGGAAACATCATGGCTTATCATGGTCTGCGCGAACAAATGAATCCTGCTCATCCTGCTTTTCTGCTCACATGCATCCAAAGCCCTACCTTGTCAGGCGACCATCAATGCACGATCCAGCATCAAAGAAACTGCAAGCACACATAAGCGTGGACCAGGGATTGAGTTGTGGAAGCCATCTCTACAGAAGGCACACCATTGGGCCCCCCTAAGCGTAGAGAACCTGCACACCATTGGGCCCCTAAGCGTAGCACACCATTGGGCCCCTAAGCGTAGAGAACCTCTGCACATATGTCAAGCTGCGCACCACAGGACTTGTTGTTTCCTGGCCAATGTCCACCTTGCCTGGTTTCATTATGGTTGTGTTAGGCACTTATCCTTAACCTTAAAGCCCTTGAAAGCATAACAGCAGCTCCACGCTTCAGGACATATCTGCAGTTATACCCAATGCAAGCCATGATCCGAGCACAAGCAGAAAGTCGAGCTTGGGTGGGGTGCATGCATGAAGCTGCAAGTAAAATGCAACAAGGAGGCGCCTCCTTCAGGCTGGTGGTCCTCTCCTTCCTGGGTGCCAGTATTTCTTCTCTGAAGACTCACTTGTCCGCTCCTGCAAACAATTGCATTAAACAGGGCAAAACAGATTTGCTGGGCTGAGGACATAAGGGGGACAGAGCATCCTCCCCATTGCATGTGTTTGTTCAGCTGTACAACAAGGTCACGGCAATGTGGAGTGCAACCACAGCAAGGGACATATCAAGCAGGGCCAGGCAGACATGTCCCTTCAGTTATGTCCGATCAGGCAATCTCGCCAGGGACGGCGGTGATGCGACCACAAGCAAGGGAACACATGCGTGTGGGTGTTCGTCAAATGGTGGGCTGCTCTTGCTCACACAGTGGGCTGTACACTAGCATGGCATATGCATGGGAAGGCAAAGGAGGGAGAAGTCATGAAAGGACTCAGCAGCAATGCTGGGCTGCCCCACCCAAGCACACAGCACACCACAGGGCAACTTCCCAGACCAGTGCACGTGCATGCAATGGGCAGGGTCCGATCAGAGAGGCCGCATGCTTGCAGACAGGCACTTTGACGGGTTGAGCTGCTTGACCCTCCAAAGGCAGCAGACGCAGCAGCATGGTGCAGGCGCAGAAGGGCAGGGTACGGCCACCTGTGTAGCCGGACCTCGCCTGGATACTTTGCCTGGATCTTCCAGCTGGCCCTTGCCTGGGTATGATCAGGGGCGGCAGGTCTGGTAGGGGAGTGGGGAAGGAGCTGGCTCCCGTGCGTGACCCACCTGAGCCGTCAAATGCATGCCTGCAAAAGTCGGTGATGATGGACATCTGGCACTCCTTGAGGCTGCCGAAGGTCGCGTCAATGTACTTCCGGAGCTCGGGGTCCCTGTACACCTTGGGCAGCTCGTCCTGCGTGCGCGCCAGGGGAGGAGGTGCGTGACAGGCCCAAATGAGCTGATGCCTGTGCTGTGGCCTAGCGAAGGGGGAAGACAATAGGCAGGCTGCAATGCACCGCCCCTGCCTGCTGAAGCACGCACATGCCTGTCGCCACGCAGCAGCGCAGCGCAGGAACACAGGAGATGCGCGCGCTCGTCGCACAGCGCCGCGGCTGTTTTGAAAGCCGCACCCTCTGTCATACGGAGGCAGAGCTTAATACAGGTAGGGGGCACGTGCTGGCACCCAAGATCCTCCTGGGCCAGCACCTCTCTCATTCCACTCCCTGCAGGCTCCCAGGCGGGCCATGTCCTGCACGCCTGCCCTCGCAACCCTGCTCACAAACAGCCATGCCCTGCACGCCTGCCCTCGCAACCCTGCTCACAAACAGCCATGCCCTGCACGCCTGCCCTTGCAACCCTGCTCACAAACAGCCATGCCCTGCACGCCTACCCTCGCAACCCTGCTCACAAACAGCCATGCCCTGTACGCCTGCCCTCGCAACCCTGCACACACACAGCCATGCCCTGCACGCCCGCGCAGCCCTGCCCTCGCAACCCTGCTCACAAACAGCAGTGCTCATGCACGGCAGCGCTGCAGCCACCACATTCCCTCCTCCCCCTCCCCATAAGGGGGACAACCCAGCCTTTTGTGCGCTTCCAACGAAGCGGCGGCCGCGGCCCCTGCTGCAGCCTGCCATGCCACTCACCAGCACCATGACCACAGGGTTGAGGATGCGCGGGACTTGGGTATACTTGTCAATGAACTGCAAGGAGCAGGAAAGGTAAGCGAGGCAAGGGGAGCAGGGGCTTGGGTGTCCTTGTCAATTAAGTACATGGGTAAGCACGGCAGAAAATTGAAACAAAGCTTTGCTTTGGCCCAGGTCAGTGTCGTCAAGGCGGTGTGGTTGCCGCACATGACACAACTCAGTGTCGCTGGTCAAGGTGGTGTGGTTGCCGCGCATGACACAACACAGTGTGGCTGGTCAAGGTGGTATGGTTGCCGCACATAACACAACACAGTGTGGCTGGTCAAGGTGGAGTGGTTGCTGCGCTTGACACAACACAGTGTGGCTGGTCAAGGTGGAGTGGTTGCTGCGCTTGACACAACAGTGTGACTGGTCAAGGCGGTGTGATTGCTGTTCTTAACACAGTGTGGCTGGTCAAGGCAGTGTGATTGCTGCGCTTGACACAACAGTGTGACTGGTCAAGGCGGTGTGATTGCTGTACTTAACACAGTGTGGCTGGTCAAGGTGGTGTGATTGCTGCGCTTGACACAAAACAGTGTGGCTGGTCAAGGCGGTGTGATTGCTGCGCTTGCCACAACAGTGTGGCTGGTCAAGGTGGTGTGATTTCTGCGCTTAAGACAACACAGTGTGGCTGGTCAAGATGAAGCGCTCGACCAGAGTGCCATTGCTGCGCGTCCGGGACTGCCACGAGGTGCCCTGCTGCACACACTCTTCAGCCTCAGGAGGAAAGCACCCCCAGGAGGGGATCAATGCAGTGCTGTGTCAGGCTGGCTGGCTTCAGGTGAGGGGCCGGCTACTGGGAGCAGGAGCGCAGCGATTGCTGTGTGGATGTCAACACAAATCAGGACCAGGCCACATGAACTACGTCACTGCAGTAAGAGCAGGTGGCCTCCCTGCAAACCAAGCAGGTGACCTCCCTTCCCTGCAAACCAAGCAGGTGGCCTCCCTGCATACCAAGCAGACGGGCTGTCAAGACCTGCCCCTGGAGCCTACAGACTAGACCAGGATCATTAAGTGCGGCCCACAAGTTGTGCACAACCAGTGCTCCAAGGGCATGTGCGCACACGTGCGCTCACACGTATGCACACGCATGCGCTCATACACACATGCACACACGTACGCTCACACACACACACACATAAGCTCACATACATACACATACGTTCACACACGCACATGCTCACACACTCATACACTCACACACACATACGATCACACACATATGCACACGCACACTCACACACGCATATGCTTATACACATGTGCACACGCATACACATACATATGCTTATACGTATACGCACACGCATATACACACATACAGTCACACACATGTGCACACACATGCTTACACACACACACACACGCTCACACACTCATATGCTCACAAATATACGCACATGCATACGCCCACACATGTGTGCTCGCACACACGCACATGCTCACACACGCATATGCTCACACACATACACACGTATGCACGTGCATACACTCACACGCATACACTCACACACACATACGCTCACACACATATGCACACACATGCGCTCACACACATATGCATACACATGCGCTCACACACATATGCACACACATGCGCTCACACACACACGCTCTCACACTCACATGCTCACACACATATGCGTGCACGCACCCACATACACTCACATACACACATACGCTCACACACATTCGCTCGCACACGCACACACACTCAAACACTCATATGCTCACACACTCATATGCTCACACACACACGCACACACAAACGCTCACACTGTGAACGGTGCGTGCCCAGGGCACACCCGCACACACCCGCACACACATGCACACACATGCACACACATGCACACACATGCACACACATGCACACACAGCGCACCATCAGTGCCGAGGGTACATTGTGGTCGCCCAGGTGCACGACAGAGGAGCCGACCCAAGATCCGATACTGCGTTGACATCTGCAATGTGGTGCCAACCAGCGGCACCAAGGTCTTGCAGAGCGAGGCGAGTGCATGCATGCATGCGTGCACGCATGTTTGCATGCTCATGCCCGTGCGTGCATGCGTGCATGCATGCGCATGTGTCTTCACATGTGCAAGAGCATATATGTGTGCATGCTGCCCATGAGAGCATGCATGTGCTGAAAGTACGGGTGTTTCTATTCATTTTCCAGTCCCACTGGCAGCAACAGTGCCACTTCAACATGTGCAGCAGCTGCACCATAGTCCATGAGCACCAAGCAGCCCTCACATGGTGCGGGCCTGCAAGTTCGCGCGCCACATACATGCACACGCGGGCGCACGTGCACAAGCACATGCGCACACCCGCGCACCTGGCCAGGATGGCGTGCATTGCGCGGCTGACGGAGGGTGCCCCCTGCACGCGGTTCAAACCCTGGCCGGTGTCGCACAGCCGGTAGCTGTTGCCCTCCCGCAGCATGTCCTGCTCCGCCAGGTACCAAAGCTTGAACATGTCGGTGCTGATCTCGCGCCACAGCGTTAGGGACTGCAGCACGTAGTGGTACTGCCTGCGGGGGCAGGGGATGGTGGGGGGTTGGCCAGTGTAGGCAGCAAGCATGGAATGTTGCTATGTGCGGGATGTGCCAGTGATTGGAGGCAATGAGTAGTTCTGTGCTCGCAGGGACAAGCTGGGCGATCCCCACAACATATTGAAAAGTGCGCTGCAGCTGAGTTCATGCACTGGTCCACGTGAGGTGTGTGCGTGCATGCGCACATATTATAAGTGCAGTAGTTGGTGAGGCACAAAAGGAAAGCAAGTCAAGCAGTGAGTCCATCAATGTAAGGCGCCAATGTAAGGCGCCAATGCAAGGCGCCAATGCAAGGCGCCAATGCAAGGCGCCAATGTAAGGCGGTGGAGAATCCAAAGAAGAGGGACAAGGATGGAGGAGCGAGGCTTAGTGTTGTGCGCACTCATGGAACAGGGAGGTATTAGGGGAAGGATCAGCAGCTCCCAGGCATGAGCATAGGTTGTACGTGTCGCTTGGAAGCGTTGGGCCTTCCACACACTGTGTTGGTTTGATACTTCCATGGTTGGCACATCTTGCTCGACGACAAAAGTGGATGGCCAAGTAACAAACCCTGTCAGAGCCTGGTAGTTCGGTCAGGCGCAAGCTCTTTTGCTGGTTGGCTGTCAAGCTAGCAAGACTTGATAGCACAATGGTCTGCTTGCAAGACTTGATTGCACGATGGCCTGATTGCAAGCCTCGACTGCACGATGGTCTGCTAGCAGGACTTGATAGCACAATGGCCTGATTGCAAGACTTGATTGCACAATGGTCTGCTTGCAAAACTTGATCGCACGATGGTGTGCTTGCAAGACTTGATTGCACGATGGTCCGCTTGCAAGACTTGATAGCACAATGGCCTGCTTGCAAGACTTGATTGCACGATGGTGTGCTTGCAAGCCTTGACTGCACGATGGTCTGCTAGCAGGACTTGATAGCACAATGGCCTGATTGCAAGACTTGATTGCACGATGGTCTGCTTGCAAAACTTGATTGCACGATGGTTTGCTTGCAAGACTTGATTGCACGATGGTCTGCTTGCAAGCCTTGACTGCACGATGGTCTGCTAGCAGGACTTGATGGCACAATGGCCTGATTGCAAGACTTGATCGCACGATGGTGTGCTTGCAAGACTTGATTGCACGATGGTCTGCTTGCAAGCCTTGACTGCACGATGGTCTGCTAGCAGGACTTGATAGCACAATGGCCTGATTGCAAGACTTGATTGCACGATGGTCTGCTTGCAAAACTTGATTGCACGATGGTCTGCTTGCAAGACTTGACTGCACGATGGTCTGCTTGCAAGCCTTGACTGCACGATGGTCTGCTAGCAAGACTTGATAGCACAATGGCCTGCTTGCAAGACTTTCTTGCGCAATGGTGTGCTAGCAGGATTTGAATACATGATAGTCTGCTTGCAAGACTTGAATGCACGCTGGTGTGCTTGCAAGACTTGGTTGCACGATGGTGTGCTTGCAAGACTTGGTTGCACGATGGTGTGCTTGCAAGACTTGATTGCACGATGGTGTGCTTGCAAGACTTGATTGCATGATGGTCTAGGTGTTCCACTGTGGCCGAACCAATTCCTGATGTCAATATCACCATGATATGAACATGCCAACATTACCATGATGTTGACGTTACTATCAAAGGTGCCAAAACTTGTTGTGGGGGGGTGCTCATTCAAACACATTCCTCACTCTTAATACACACCATGCCAACGGCATGATTGTTCTTGCTGCACCATCAGAGTGCACTAGGCTAAGCCAGGAGTGGTGCATGGTGTTGTGCACATGGCGAGCGGCATCCAAAAACTCACACGACCAGATGGATCCTGCTGCTGTATGCATTCATGATTTCTGTATGCGTTCATGATTGCTGTGTGTTCATGATTGCTGATGTTTTGGAGTGGACCCCGACATGCAATGGAGTGCGCAATCCTGCGGTCCAGCTTGAAGACACACACATCCATGACTGCACCTTCTCCACAAGACCCTGCCCCCCCC
>LFCJ01001656.1_pt1 | contig 15707 bp, 14 predicted proteins | sample 643141 | NCBI WGS metagenome assembly LFCJ01 (sample SAMN03766243, study PRJNA286221) | soda lake metagenome | biome: soda lake; feature: Kulunda steppe; material: water; isolation source: sample B1-Br-g2 brine of Lake Bitter-1 | place: Russia: Kulunda steppe | collected 2010-07 | reverse complement strand
GGCGTCATCGCTTCGAGCGAACCTCGAACACTCTCTGAAAGAAGCCGTCTACAACCTTCTCTCGTGGGTTCGTGACAACAATGATCGCGGTGTCGATGACTTGATGACCGAGATCGATCACCTCTTCGTTCACTCAACCGCTGACGCTAACGTGCAAAGCTGAGTAGTTAAGCCAGTTTGAGAAGCGATCAGTTCGTGGTTTGAGTTGTCTATGCTGTCGCCAGAACTGCTCAGAGAGACGTTGGATACGGCAAATCGTGAATGTTGGGAGCGAGAGCGGACGGCAACGCCCGTCAGGGCGTTCGCCGTCCGGCTCCACGCGACCGGCTGTTCGCTTAGAGAGACACAAGCGATTCTCCGATTGTTCGGCGTTCAACGCTCTCATTAGGCAACTTTCAGTGGGTACATTGAGTAGCTGACAGCGTTTCCGACCCGCCTGAGGCGAAACCGAAGCGGGTCGATGTAGACGAAACCGCTGTCAAGATTAATGTTGAGTGGTCTTGATTGTATGCTGCAATAGACCTCGACATCAGGTTGATTTTGGGTGTTGATCTGTTTGGACGACACGGCACCGATCCAGCTGCTGCGTTCTTACATGGACTCTCCGAGAAACACGAACTCTCCAAGGCCGTGTTTCTCGTCGATGGCTTCGGGTATCAGACTGCCCTTGCTCGATTAGGACTCAGCGGTCGGCGTGATTATACTGATCGAAATCAGTCGAAAAGTGGTTTTAGACACTCAAAATGAGGGTTGACCGCTTCCATAATTCGCGGGTGGACAGTCGGTCGAGCATTCGTCGATGGTGTTCACAGTTCGCACATTATTATAACCGCCAGCGACCGCATCAATCGCTAAATGATCGGACGCCAGCTGAGGAGGTCACTAACTAGACAGTGCCCCGAGAATCAACTAGTCAGTGTTCGAATATTTGTTTACAACATTGAGTATATCAGGGTGATCAACACCCATCATAGAGTCGACATTAATTTCATCATGCATGAACGCTTCAACTTCGGCGAGTACATCTGTTTCGGCATCCACACTACAATCAGTAATAAGAAAGTGAGCGATTTTGTTACGGAGATATTGCCATTCGCGATGACGAACAACAATTCGAACGGGCACTTTATCTATATCAAGTAGTTTCGCAATACAGAGCCGGTGTCGACCTTCATTTAGAAGTGGTTCTCCGTGTCGACCAATATCAACCGCAATTTCGTGACGTGAAAAGGTGTCCTTATTTTCAGGAAGAAGGCCAGTCCCGCCATCACCCAGATACTCACTTAGACCATGTTGTTTCATTAATTGCGCTTGTGATTTATATCCATCATTTCTTATTGATTCATACACACGATCCAACTCAATACATTTTTTGTTTAAACTGTTTTTTGTTACATATTTCGATTTTATTCGCTCTTCACTACCAAGCTTCTGTAGTTTCCGGCGGTAAAACTCAGTTTTCTCCCAGTCTAGATCGTCTTCGAAATGGTTTTTAAAAGACTTATATCGATAGCTATTTTCAATAATTTTATCTACTTGATCCCAATTTCCTGACTCAATTCTCCCTGAATCTTTTAAAAAGTGGAAGCCACCATTGGATTGAGACACGATTTTATGCGGACTTACATACACAATTGCACATGGATCCAAGCCCGCCAATTCATCACAGCGGCGAGTGTTGGCGTAAATTGAAGACTTGAATAGAACCTGTTCGTACGTGTTCCAAATTTTATTTATTAGCGGCTCAAAAACAGGATATTTATCACACAAATACCGCAAGTACAACCGGATTGTTTTAATCGCTTTAGTTATAATCATTTGAATTTTTACTTGATGGTTTTGGATTTAAGGCTACTCCGGCACGCTTAACAGCTATTAAATTGTTTTGTTTATATGGATATCGAATTACTTGACGGCCTATGGGAGCATCACGACGGAGTCTGGGTCGCGGGTGACGTTTTCCGAGGGCATGAGCCGTATGCCGTAGAAGAGCTCTCGACGGACATACAAAATGTGGATGATGTTGAAGAGTTTCTCAGAAATATAAATGGGCAATATGCAATCATCGTCGATAGAGATCAATTAATTCATCTTTATGCGGACCATATTCGGAGTCTTCCACTATTTTATTCCTCGCAAAATCAAGTGGTTGGAGATGATTTTCAACAAGTTAGACAAAAAGCAGATGAGTCAATAAATCCAACCAGAACTGAAATAAAAGAATATTTGGCTACAGGTATTATTTCTGGTTCTAATACGACATATGAAACAATTAATCAAGTGCAGGCAGGAGAATATGTAACAATACATAAAGCTGATGGAGAAATAAGAGATAGAGGTCGGTATTATAAATATCGCGATAATCCTTCAGAAATAAATTCAAAAAATGAACTCTACAGTCGACTGGATAAAGTTCTTCACGATTCATTTAAACGGTTGATTAAATTTGCAGATGGAGATCCAATAATCGTGCCTCTAAGTGCGGGATACGATTCTCGGTTGGTCGCATTAATGTTAAAAAAGCTCGATTATGAAAAAGTGTATGCTTACCACGTAGTTCATTCAGACACAAATAGTCAGATTACACAGTCAGTAGCTGATGATTTGAATATCCCACTGGTGAAGTTCGAAAACAAATTTGCTAATATAAGAGACATATATAATTCGTCGAGATGGAATGATTTGAACCAATCAATTAGTGGATACGGAACAATTGCACCTCGAATAGGTAATGCAATAAATATGAAACAAATAAGTCAAAATGAAAAGTTACCAGATAATGCCGTTATTACAAAAGGATATCATAGCGCTGTCGCTTCTTTAGTAACACCAGGAATACTTGATAAAAATGATATATCTAATTTGGACATAATTAAACAACTTTGGCTTGACAATTTCGACATGTGTCAATGGAGTAGAAGAAAATATGGGGGATTATTTGAGGATATCGTTTTGGAAAGGACCATTGGAACAGACATCTCGTCTGTATCTGATGCAATTCGTCTTCGAGAACTGTGGCATTGGCAAGAAAAAATCCCTAAACGATTGATAGCACATCCCAAAGAGTATACGTGTTATGGATACCGGCGTTGGCTTCCGTTATTAGATATTGATTATATGACGATATGGAATCTAGTTCCAGATGAATATCGTGTCGATAAAAAATTACACAAAGAATACATACGGACACAATACAAGGAATATTGTGGCCGATGGGTTGAACCAAACAAAAAATCGGACATAGATCAGATTATACTGTCAAAATTAGAAGCTGCAGTTAGAGATACGCGAATAGAGACCAGTGTCCGAGCTACGTATCGAAAACTGCAAGCCTTACAAAATAGTCTTTCCGCTGACACGGTTTATGAAAACAATCCCCAGTTTGGATTTGTCCCGAAAGATGTTTTTTGTGAATTATATCGTGGGTACGAGCGTGATCATTACTTTATGGCACTCGACCGGATGGATATGCTACCAAAAACTAGTTCGAAAATAGAAACAAATGGACCACTCCACCGTGCACTGACTGACCCCCTTTCTGTTTCGGAATCAGTCGGAGATTCTCAAGCTATGAATTATACGGACAACTAATCTGGTTTTTAAACCGTATTTTTGTATTAAAATATCGCCTCATTGCCCACCGAGCAAGTTCTGTTGGGGCTGTTCCAGTACGTGCCAGTATTGATAAAAGATTAGTTTTCACACTATCATTTCGGTATTCTTTCGCCTTTTTACATTCATTCAGAGCATGCTGAGCATGGCCGTATCGAAGATAACGAACGGCGAGTTCCTGGTGGAAAGATTCTTTTTCTGAGGGGCTGAGATAATTATAATATTGCTCGATACCTTTTTTTTGTATGTTTTGTTTTATTTTCGAATCTATTTTGTCAGTTGCCATGTGACGGGCAAAAATTCCATACAGTGCAGATTCGTCCTTTTGAGAAAAATAAACACCCTTATTATGAATCCGATGTCTGTAGAGTGGCTCCTGTATGTTTGCCAACTGGTACTGTTTCGAGAGTCGGAGCCACAGGTCGTAGTCCTGAGCGTATCGGAAAAACTCGTCATACCCACCAACCTCTTCGAGAACATTTCTACGGGCAAGGATTGACCCGTGAACAAGGTGGCTCTTTGTAATAAAATCCTCAAAGTCAGGATTACAGTAGCCAACCCGATGGTCAATAACATCACCACTATCGTCGATCAGATACACACCAGTTCCGACGACTGCGACTTTGTCGTGTGTTTCAAGGAATTGAACCTGACGGTTGAGTCGTTCAGGTTCGGAAATATCGTCTGCATCCTGTCTTGCAATATATTTTCCGGTTGCATATTTAAGTGCGCGATTGAGCGAGTAAGTGAGACCGCGATTAGTTTCGTTTTGAATGAAGTGGATACGAGTATCTTCATACGATTTGGCTATTTCAGATGATCTATCAGTAGAGTTGTCATCTACTATGATAAATTCGTAGTGGTCTAAATTCTGATTGCAGATGCTTTTGATTGCTTCTTCAAGATGTTTTTCCTCATTATATACTCCCATGAGAACGCTGACTGCCGGATCAGTGCTCATCTTTATTAATGATTGTATCGGTTATCAAAACGGTTGCTACTCATCGGGAAACAACACATCAAGATACTGCTCAGCGATCGACCCAGGGCGGTATGCTTCAGCGCGGTTACGAAGTTGGTCTTCAGGAGTTGGGTTAGTGAGTGTTTGTTCAATGGCAGCGGCCATCGCTTTGTCGTCTCCAACAGGGATTAGCGGTCCATGTTTCCCATCTTCTAAAATTTCTCTTGGTCCACTCGGACAATCAGTTGCGACAACCGGGGTCCCACAAGCAATTGCCTCGATTAATACGTTCGGCAACCCTTCCCAAGCTGATGAGAGGACAAAGACATCTGCGGCGGCCATATATTTGAATGGGTTGTCGACAAAGCCAGGGAGGTCGACATCCGATTTGAGGTCTAGAGATGCGACTAGTTCTTCGATTTCAGCACGCTGAGGGCCTTCTCCGAGAATCACAAGCCTCATCGGTTGGCCATTTCGAAGTCTATCGAATGCTCTAATCAACGTGGGAAAATCCTTTTGTTCAGTTAAACTACCAACAGCTAACACAATTGGAGGACCGTCAGTGCTGAACCATGGGTGATCGACTGGCTCTGTCTGTTTTTCGAGGACAGTATCAGTGACAGAGGGATTGGGGATCACAGTAATAGATCCCCGGGGGAGTCCAGCGGTTTTCGCAAGATCCTCTGCAACACCATCTGAAACGGCAGTAATCGCGTCTGCTTGAGGATAAAGGAGTCTAATAAGCTTTGGTACGACATGCATTCGTAGGTCTGATCCCTTACTGATTCGCGTTGAGAGGTTATTCCGTTCGCTGAGTACGAGACGTGTATCACTTCGTGCCAGTTCAGCTGCAATCACTGCGACAAGATTCGCTCGTGTGAGAGCAGACAGAAGCACGTCAGGGGTTTGTTTTCGTAGATATCGCGTCAGTCCAGGGACTGCACCGAACGCGTGATATCCCGGTGTTTTTGGAGCATCCAGTGATGTGACGGAGATTCCTTTTGAAACGTCTTTAAAATATTCACCGCGACGGTTAATAAGAATAAACTCGACATCGATGTTAGAATTGTAAAATTCATTTGCAAGTGTTACCATTACCCGTTCTGCACCTCCGCCACGGAGATCTGGGAGGAATATTGAAATCAACACTATTAGGTGATTGAACTGAGTAATTTATATATGCCACGGTCCAACTATTATTTAGCGTGTCAATTGATGCGAGCATCTGATGAACTAAAATCAGCATATAATTCTCATGGATTGATGTATGTTTTGAGAAGAAGTGTTGAGGAGTTATTAATACGGACACCTCTATTAAAAAATGTGTATTGGAAATTCGCCCCATTATATTTTGGTGCGAAATATGAACGGGGCGAAAATTTTTCCGCCCCATTAAATGTATTAAAGCTAATTTACGTAGATCCAAGAGAAATCATAAACTTCTCTGGAAGAGATTTGACGATTGGCACAGATAGAAAATTAAATATTGGAAAGGTATTACCTGGAGACTGGGACAAGCATTATAATCGGAAACTAACAGACGATTATATATATCGATCAATACTGGATCGATTTAAGAACGATACACCTTGGAAAGAAACCGAGTTGTATACTATAGAATCTAAAAGAATTAGAGAGGTAGGAGAAGGAAATTGGCATGGCTGTAACAATGAAAGGGATTTAGAGAAAAGGTTTGCAAAGATAGATGAATTATATGCAAATATAAATGATAAAGGATACAAACACAGTTTCCATCGGAAGTGTGAAGAAAATTTGAGCTTTCAGAATTGTCTGCTAAATGAAGTCACTATAGACATTGGTCGCAATGGTGAACTCTTATTTGTTGACGGTCGACACCGGCTCGCCATTGCAAAAACTCTTGATTTAAAAAGAATCCCAGTCTTCGTACTTGTCCGTCATGAAAAATGGATGGAAACACGTGATGCGATATATGAAGGCGAGTGCAATATGAATCATCCAGATATTTCTGAGTTTTAAATAAAAGTTGCAGTAGCTTCAATACGCGGCGGTCAATGCCATGAATATCAAACGCTTCGTTGAAGAATGTAGACAGTCGTTTTCAGTACGCTTTCTTGGAACTCGAAATGTCTAATTTCGCGCACGTATGGCAGTCCGGAGCGTACGCTCAATCATAAAAAAACGGTTTCAGATATGGATCACTGTGATACAATTACTCTCCACAGAGACGTTATGGGCGTGATCGAGGAAGAGTAGATGCGGTGCTTGATCAAGCGACGAACACTGATTCACCAGAGTTCGTCCGTCAAGACTTTCCACTCACAGCCACGATCTCCGGCCGACGAACACAGGTCAGCTACATTCCTATAGGCGAGCTAAGCCGATATACACGTCGTGCTCCTTTGGTATGTGTAGCGAATATCGAAAATATACAGTGTTTCGACGTCCACCAGAGAGGTGATTTTCAGTGATCGAATTCGGTAGGCGGTGCGATTAGAGGTAGTGTCTATTGGCTGATCGCGGTTAAATCCGGTGGAATCGATTTTTTGACTGAATCAAGAGGTGAAAAACGGATATCGGATGACAAACCAATCTCTCTTTGGGCACTGTCTAGTTGAGGACCTCCTCGACAGGTGTTCGGTTGTCTAGTGCTTGGTTGGGACCATAATGGTTGTAGTAATGTCTAAACAGACGTAACCACCGTCTTGCGCTGGATTGACTGCCCCTCCAAAATAAATGAAAACGGTCGATTCGCATTGACACTGTCTGGAATCATTTTTTCATGTGGTTCCGCTCACTGTAGTTGAGCTGGCCGCTCAACTCGTGCCGAAAGAGGGCAATCAGATAGCCACTATCGGCCAGAAACTCCGTCTCCGAAACGTCGTGTTTCTCGGTCAGACCATAGAGAAACGCCGCCGCGGGACCGGTCCCGCGGCGGCTGTCTACGTCAATTTCCAGCAAGATTTTCGACTCCGTGTCAGCCGCTGCGTACAGCCATTTCTCCTCACCATCAAACCCCTCAACGGCTGCCGTCGGCGGATCGTCTTGCGTTTCGGCGAGATTGTACGTCCAGTTCCAGACCACCCTATGAGAGCGGTCGACACCGAGTAACTCAAGCACAGCACGACTTCACCCACTGACAACTCCATCAAATGCATCTGCACCTCGAACAGCCTGACAGGTGTCGAGGTGCGCTCGTTCACCCCAACCTCACCACAATCCACATTTAACGTTTCTCTGAGCAGGTTCGCAAGTGTCATCGACACTACTCACTACGACCTGCTCGTTTCACAAACTCCCTGAACTAGACAATGTCCCTCTTCACTTTCTGCAGCAATAGAAGAACTTTGGCCGTTGCGGCTAGCGAAATTACAGAACTCAAGATCCTATTAGGAGAGCGTATCAATATCTACCGTTGGTTTACAGCCATTTTTTCAAGACCGTCTAGGATTGATGTGATCCAGAAATTGTATTATTTCCAACAAGTGTATGCTCAAGAAACACATTCGGACGTGATGCAGGAAGAGATATATCTTCTGATGATGCGGCTGTAATTCTTGATTCACTGTAACCGAATGCAGCAGCAATTTCGCAAGCCCACTCATATCGACAAATATAATCAGGTCCAACAGCGTGATAAATACCTTCTTTTTTTGACAAAGCTAATTCTAGAACAGCGTCAGCTAAATCATGAACGAACGTAGGAGTATTGTACCAGTCTTTGAACACCGGAACGGTATCTGACTCTGACAATTGTTGGAGTATCCATTGTACCATAGTCGCTTTTTGCCAAGGTTCAGTCCATCCATATGGTTGATCAGTTCGAACAATTATACTCGGAATCTCTGATGTCTCGACGAGCCTTTCGGCATCGGTTTTGGTCTGTCCGTATACGTTGACTGGATTTCTCGGACTATCTCTCCTGTGTGGCTGTTTTGTTCCATCAAATACGAACGATGTCGATAAAAAAATAAGATGAGAACCAGTCTGAGCAGCCGCATCAACGATATTCTGTGTCCCCTTCACATTGATTTCATAAGCCTTTGCTGGATTCCGTTCACAATCATCGACATCAGTCATCGCAGCCGAGTGGACGACTGCATCTGGATCGAGATCAGAAACGAGCTCTTCGACCGAAGATTCGGAGCGAACATCCAGCTGGTAGCCGCTGGCAGCAGGATGCGAGACATCGTTTTGATAATACGTGTAGTCGAGTTCGGTCGACGATGGACGCCGAGAGAGAAGCGTCCAGCCGACAACTCCGGTGCCACCCGTTACCAGAATCTTCATTGCTGCTGTTCAAAGAATTCCGCGAACGTATCAGTAAGGTAATTGATATCGTCGTCCTCAAGAGACTGGTGAGCACCGATGACGAACGCGTTTTGCATGATGTTGTTGGCATTCGGATACTCATCGAACGGGAGACGAGCATCAATCTGATCGAAGCCAGGGTGTTTCAGCAGGAACAGATGAGTTGTACGAGCAGGCAGAACTACAAAGTGTTTCAACATTAGAAGATGACCCTCACATAGCACCCTTTTTAGATTATCTCTCGGATTATATAGGGAACTAAACCTTCGGATTATATATGCTTCTGGAAAAATAATTTGGCATTCTCAAAAGTCAGACGAGTAGGATCATCAATAACACGATGAATTCGTAATTGCATCTCATTCAAAATTTCACTAAATTTGTATGCGATATTATAGCATGGCATCCCTAATACTTCAGACATATATTGATGGTTTTTAATACAAAAATTCTCCTCTCTGAACCTTCTATCTTGAAATATAAATGAATTATACTTAATATTATGTTTGTCAAAGTCTATATCGACAGCTAATGAGCGCCGGTTCCAACCGCGTTGTTTCTTCTTAAATGTACCTTGAGGTTCACCTACATTGTTAAAGTAAGATGGGCGAGATATATTTGGCATAATGCTATTACCTAATCCATAAAAAACAATTCCATTCGGACAGTACTCGATTGGTTGAATCCGATGGGCATGGTGGCCGATAATGACATCAGCTCCCGCATTGAGTATTTTATGTGCCAATCCCACATCCCCAGGCTTGGGGAGATAGACTTCTTCTGCGCCCCAATGAACGGACACGACTTGGAATTCTGCACCCAGTTCTGAGGCAAGGTCAATATCTTTCTGGATCCGATCGATTTCCGGTGAGACTACTCCTGGTTGTTTTTCCGTGGCCATGATGGATGAAGTGGAGCTACAAACATACCCACAAAGTCCAACTTTTGTCCCACCAAAATCAAGTACAATTGGATTATTACAATTATCACCTAGTTTTCCGGCACCGTAATATGGAATTCCCGCGCTCTCCAGAAAGTCCAGTGTATCATTTAGACCTGTTTCTCCGTAGTCCATTATATGATTATTAGCAAGACAAACTGCAATAGGTTTGGACCCAAATGTTTCCTCGAGATAGCTCTCTTCTGCCTTAAGAACGACTTTATTTGGAATAGGGCATTCCGCTTTCGTAATCGGGTACTCAAGATTTGGGATATAATGATCAAAGTGAACAGTCGACTCAAATGGCTCTGGAAGAAACAAATCTCCAAGGAATGTAACCGTCATCGATTATCACTCACCTTTGAAACTGTATATCGATACTTTCCAGAGTCACTACGTTCGATTGATTCAACAAATTCGAAGTTCACTGAACATTCATTCATCGCTTCGTGGATAGAGTTTTGAATTGTATCTACTCGCTCGATTGGTAGGTCATCATCATCTCGCACAACAACTTTCACGCGTATTTCGTCAACAGCCTCCTGTATGACCTGGAATGTCTCCACCCACTCCTCGTGATAGAATAGATGCGTGAAAAACTCACCATGTATGCGCGTCCCGTCTGCTGTAACAAACACGTCCGAAACTCGCCCTTTCACTTCAGATAAAAGCGGCCAGCCACGATCGCAGCTACAGGAGTTCTCTGCTTTCACCGCGATGTCCCCAATCCGATAACGAATAAGTGGCATCGAATAATTGGTCAGCGAAGTGATAACTACCTCACCCGGTTCTCCAGGTTCAACCGGCTCTCCATTATCGTCGAGAATTTCGACGTAGTGCGTCGGAGCAGAGATATGTAGTCCTTCGTGTTCTGGGCATTCACATGCGATATCTCCGACTTCCCGCGAACCATATCGATTGTACACCTCGGTATCGAACACATCTTCGATAGTCGAGCGCATCTCGGGATAGAGAGTTCCAGCTGTCGTCATAATTGCTCGGGGAGAGTGGACAGTTTGATCATTTCGTCGTGCAAATCGAGCAAGTTCATCAATACTTTCTACGTACGCTAGAATGAATGTTGGTTTGGTTTCGTTTATTCGATACAAGTAATTGTTCATTTCAGCAGGCCCCATCTGAAACGAGTTGAGCAGTGTTTGGTTACGAAGAAAGTCCCCAATCTTTGAACGGAGTGGCTGTCGCTCGTCGAAAAGATCACGTTCGGATCCCCACAATTTGATACTTGGTTCACCAGGACGGTAACCTGTCCACTCTCTGAATAACATCGTAACTGCTCGGTTCCAATTTTCGTATGATTGATCTTGAATGAATGTAACAGGTTCACCCGTTGATCCACCTGAGGTGTTTTGATACCAACATCTGGATGGAATATCCGCTGATTTGAGTGTCTCAAAGTTTGATCGTATCGTCTCTTTATCCAGTAACGGCAGTGTCTCGAATTGGTCAACGTTAATTTGACCATCGTTGTCGACGATATCGATATCTTCAAACACTGATCGGTAGTATGACACATTTTTGTAACAATGCTCAAGAATGTTTTTTAATTTCTTTTTTTGTAGCTGACGTGTTTGCTGAGGGTCAAGCTGCTCCCACCTTCTGAGTTTTTCAACTTTCTCGAATCTATCTTCAGTGTACCTGATAGCGAGTTTCCAAAGAGATCCACGAACTTTACTCATTACAGTATGTCTCATAGAGGAGTGTTTTCAACCTCTTGGTCACGTAGATTGAATCTGTTGATAGTCAGGATGATCAAGAGTTTCAGTTGAATTTACTGCTTGTTGGAGTTTTTGTATCCAAAAAGAATGACGTATCAGTATAGTCACTGGAATTTCCTCCAAGTCGAGCAGTTTTGCGATAGAAAGTCGATGAACCCCATCGACAAATAAAATTTCGCCGTTTCGACCAACATCAACAAGAATCTCATTCGCTTTAATGCCTACAAATCCACGTACAGGGTTAGATCCTGTTCGAGTTATGTGTTCTGTGCTTTTTCCATAACGTTGGACAGATTTGTCTAATTTGACAATCCGCCCATTTATACTAATACCCAGTAATTCACGCTTCGTTTTGTATCCGCTTTCGTTGATTGTCTTGTATAGTTTGTCAAACCGTTGGCAACGCTCCTGTACATCGGTTCGGCTGGTACAACCCCAACACCGATTACCGCTGTCAATCTCATCATGCACGAACTGAATAAGGTTGGTCTCAGGCCAAGGCACTCCTTTTTTGAAGTGATCGTGAAATGATTCGTATACAAGATTATTTTCGAATTTTCTTATGTCTGATTTTTGTATATATCCACCACTACTTTGAGGTGGACGTTTATCCCAATCACCATTCATTATTTTTCCAATGTCAGAACGATCCTCTATCTCGCTTCGTCCGCTAAAATGATTAATATTTGAAGGGTCTATCGAATGATAGGCGAATGGGTCAATATCTAGTCCGTTGGCTCGAAGTTCTTCACTATGTTTCTGCCGATAATACCGTCCTGAGAGATTCCAATATAATGAAGCAGTTATTGTGTTTGCTAATTCGCCATACATAGACATATATACTGCTATATTACTAATATATTGCGTGACATTCATGTTTTGTAATAATTTTATCATTCTATATTATATTATCAAAATTGTTCGAATTGAGTATTTTTTTGTTCAAAAACTCATGAATATCCTCGGTGTCGAATTGCTTAAATAGATAATCTAAGTTAGGGTCAGGGCATGGGTCAATACGTTCCTCAGATAATTCAGATACAAGATCCGAAGCGGTCCCAATAAATTCTGTCTCTGTATTATTTACAAGTGGCTTCATTTCATTTCGAAAGGGACTTTCTAAAACGTACGCTTTCGTATTAAATGGTAAACTTTCATAAAGTGCCGTTGTTTTCACGCCGACAACTACTTTACACTTTGAAAACAACTCAAAAAGAGACACACTAGGATTGTCAACTATTTTGATATTTTGATGGCTGATTATTCCTTGATAAATTGATCTGTCTGAATAGTTATCTATTTCTCCAGGATGTGGTTTCCACCAAACCTCCCAATCAGTATCAGAATCTATCACTGTCGCTAATTCAACGGTGAAATCTGCTATTAATTTTTTTCCACCTCCTGAAAGAACCATGATTGTATTTTCACTTTCATTTTGCATATAATTCTCTACTTGTTCGTAGAGATATGGATATCCGATCGGATGAATATCTTTCTCGGGATATGCAGGAGATATAATATCATACCAAAACTCACCCCAAACAAATAAATAATCAGCTCTCACATGCCGATTAACACCTTTGGGATAATGATAATTTAAATCGTTTTTATCGATTACTCGAAACTGTAGATCTATAATTGGTATATCGTGAATATCACAAGCTTCCATAAATGTTGATTTCATTTCGCCGTGAGCACCTCTCATTAAGACAACGTTAGGGTTAATCTGCGAGAGCATCTTTTTAAACAGAGGAAGTCGAACACGCCGTCTTGATAAGTGACGTCGTACTCTTCCTACCATGTCGATGGAAACACCGAATTCATTTTTGATGTCCTGTTGAAATCCAGTTAGAATCGACGTTTCATGATCTGTCAATGAAATATTGAATGAATTGAGCTCAGCAGGGATATGACCTAAGTACCAAGGAATATCAATGTGTAAAATATTCCTAGACTCAATAGGACACTGATGATCTGTTCGCTCAAGAATAGCCGCTCTATCTAATGCCAAATGTAATATTGGATCCAATATTTTGTCTTCCCAATTATTTTTGGTGTTTTCAAATCTTTTTGAGGTTCCAAATGCTAATACGTCATAATCAGAATTTAAATAGGGATTTTTAATAATTGATCCCTTTATAATTCCCTCGATTGCCTTTTTATAAGCGTCAATTTTACCAGTAAGCTTGGGTGGACTCGTTTTTGTGCGGTATCGTCCGTTCGCACCTTTTTTGGTTTGTTTAATACCTAATTCTGATTGGATATTTTTAAAAACTATTGATCTAAAACGCTCATAAAAATACACATTACAAATACGCTGATTATATATATCGTGCTTCTTTTCAATTGAGACTAAATTCCCCCTAATATCAGCCATATTGAACTTCTTACTCATTATTGCTTAGAAAGCAATCCACAGAATATAAACATTCGGTCTGGTTGGAAAGCGGTGTATGGATTGAAGAATGAGGCGTCGAGTTTTCTGAGTGACCTATCCTCAATAACGGACATCTCAACGGTAGAATTGACCAAATCGAGTTAGGTTTTGTGGAACGAGAAGCGACACCGGAGTTTCTGACGACGCTCAGTATTCAGCTGCATCTGTCGAGTCTTTCAACTTCGAATACTGTTCGAGTTATTAAAGTATTCGGTGCCCAACGCGCTCGATCCACTGTTTATAATCATAAGCCGATCAACAGCCGGAAGCTGGGAAGACTCCGGACCACGTTGCGGTTGATACGACGGTGATCCAGCCCAATGATGAGCAGTACTGGCTGTACGCCGCGATCGATCCAGAGACGAACGAATTATTACATACAAGTCTTTAACTAACCACAAATACAGTTATTGCTCAAGTGTTTCTCGCTGAGATTGACAAGAAACAGGACAGTTTTAAATCAGTGTTCTTCATTGATATATAACACTCATTACAAGCTGCATGTCGCCGAACTAGCTACAATCTCAGATATGAAAAATATGGAAGTCGGAATGCCGTTAAACGTGTCTTCAAAGAAATAAAACGCCGGACTATCTGTTTCTCAAACTTTTTAGTAACGCCACAGCAGAAACAGCTGACGACTGGATCAGATTGTTCAGATTCGCGTGCAATCAGCTTATCTGAACACTTCCGGACAAAGATTGCAAGATTTTAATATCCCCTATCTAATAGGTCATATCCTATTTTTTCATCCTTTTTTTTACTTTTTACTAGCAACTCAGCTATTTTAAAATTAAATTTTTCGTCGATATCAATTGCGCGCTCTGGAGGTATATAGTATCCTAAACAGTTCTCACCGTGAAATGTGTGATCAGACATAAACGATTCTACGTTCATTAAATAAATCGATGCACAGTCTGCATAGAATTCGGGGTAATCTTGAGATCTTTTGAATAAAGACTCTTTGTCATTTCGAGACACATATGACTCTTTAACCCAGTATGACTCAATATAATCATTTTCACACTTTTGGAATGCTCTTACCGGTGGGAACTGATAATTTGTGATAGAAATTAAATAATCCGCTTTCGAATCGTTGAATTTTGAATAGGCATTCTCAATATCACTAGTATTTCTAAGTGGAGATGTTGGAGGTAATATCATTACATCATTAAATTTCACACCCTGTTTTTTATATCTATTTATTACGTGTTTGGTTACGTCTTTAAGTTGTGCCTCATCACGTGCCAGTTCTTTTGGACGCATAAATGGCACTTTTGCATCATAATCTTGTGCTACATCAGCTATTTCATCATCCTCCGTAGAGACAATAAGTTCGTCAAAAATATTTGTGTTTAGTGCTGACTTTATTGTATATGAAATAAGTGGCTCTCCATCCAATTTTCTAACATTCTTGCCTCTCAACCGCTTTGAACCTCCTCGAGCAGGAATGATTCCTAGCAACCCCATACACCTGAATTTTTAAGTAAATAAAAATAGCTTTCGATGACGGGATGTGCATAGAGCATAGATCTCCAAACAATAATAATAATACCATCGCTCTTGTGGCGTAGATTGTTGGTGAGTTATAGCACTGCCTCAAGGATGGTTTTTAGTGCTTCTTCTCCTGGTTTTCGATAGACGCGACGACGAAGCTGAAACGCTCTGAGATATGGCGTCAGTTTGTCCTTGGAGACTCCTCGATGGGGAGAGAGCCAGGATCGCACCAGC
>LFCJ01001655.1_pt1 | contig 15712 bp, 27 predicted proteins | sample 643141 | NCBI WGS metagenome assembly LFCJ01 (sample SAMN03766243, study PRJNA286221) | soda lake metagenome | biome: soda lake; feature: Kulunda steppe; material: water; isolation source: sample B1-Br-g2 brine of Lake Bitter-1 | place: Russia: Kulunda steppe | collected 2010-07 | reverse complement strand
TTCTCCTCCTCGGGAGTTATAGCCTCGTCGGACCCGTCCGCTGGCTTCCCACATACGGGACACTCGACAGGATTCGGTTCCGGATCCCCGTCCGAGTAGCGTCCCTCGTGGGTCGAGATATCCGAGGAACAATTCGCACAGCGGAGGCGGTAGCCACAGCCACCACATACAACCGGAGGGGATTGGATCGGTTCGATATAGGGGAGGTGGTTTCGACAGCCGGGACAGAAAACGGTCCGGTGTTTCGCCCCTCGACCCGCCCGTTTTCGTCCTCGAAGGGACCGACCGCGTTCTTTTGCCTGTTCTCGTTCCGTTCGAGTCTCGCGTCTACGTTTCATTTAATGTCGTGGAACCAGAGGGGTTAAGCCGTTCTCCTCCGGATAGGAGGGATTCACGGGCGCGTTCTCGCTATAGCCGCCTATCCTTTCAGTGTGGACGACCTCCTGATAGGTCCGGCCACAGTAGCATTTTCTGACCTCCTGTCTGAACCAACCCTCAGACTCGCCAGAGGTCGAGAACACAATTACCTCTCGGTAGAAAGGGAGTCCGTCAGACTCTCCTCGAGACTCCTCCTCTACCGGGTAGGTCGAGTCGATAGTGTGGAACGCCCGGACCTGAAAGCCGCCGGTTTCCCACGCTGTGAGTTCGAGGGTCGTCGGACCTGAAAGGCGTCGATCCGCTATTTCTGTGAGAGTGTCGAGGACAGTCTCACGGTCGTATGTGACCGGCATAAGTCACTCTTCCCCCGTCAGCGTCTCGAGGTCGTCCGCGCCTTTCCGAAGAGTCGGGACAATACGGACGTAATCTCGGACGAACCGGACCGCCTCCTCTCGTTGTTCGTGTGAAAGTGAGTCGTAGTCCTTGATATACGCCGCCTCTGGTAGCGTGAGGTGTCGGTTTATCTCCTCGAAAACTATCTCTACACCCTCGGGGACACACTTACGGAATAACTCTAACTCGTTCGGGTCTGTCGGGACGTAGGATTTAGCGAATACCTCAGCCTTACAGGGATACCTCTCGCCCTGAATACCTGTTATGATAACGTCGCCGGGGCGTGCTGTCATAGTCCCCTCGAGTGTCCGTATCTCTGTCTCCTCCTCTACGAGTTCCGCGTCCACAGGAACGGGGATTTTCTGAAAGGATCCTCCGAACGCCGGACCTCGATTCGTCTGTTCGGCGGTCGGTTCGTCTCGGTTCATATCGTCCGCTGGTTCAGTTTCCATAATCCGAATACCTCGGTTCAGTGTATGCCTCTCCCGGACAGTCTCCGGAGTCGTGCTGTTCTTTTATCTGTTCAGCGTCCTCCGCGTCGGGCCGTATCGCATAGAGGGAACACTCCGGACAGGCGACGAGGTGAGGGTCTAACTTAGGCATTTATGCCCCCTCTCTGCCTGCCGTGTTCGTGTTCGAGGCTAAGTCCGTGTAGCATACCGAACAGCGGTAGCAACAGTCCGACGCGCCTCGTCCACAGGCGGGACAGTCGAACGGACCGCCCGGAGAACTCGGGGAGTAAACCTCTGTCTCCTCGTCGTCCTCGCCATCCGTCTCCTCGACGGGTTCCGCTGGTTCTCCTCGACCCGACTCCTCGACCGATTCGATAGTGTCGTCTTTCTCGTCCGCTGTAGGCGTCTCGAGAGGTTTTTTCTCGTCCGTATGGTTTCGGTCGTCTTTCTCGTCGGAGTTCGTCTCGTCGCCAGCCTCGTCCGAGGAACGCCCGATACTCTCGAGTGTCGCCTGCCGTTCCCGGTTCATATCTCGCCCCTCTCCTCTTTCTCTTCGAGTAGCGCCCGGGCGTCGTCGGTCCTGTCGTCCCGGAGGAAACGCCGCGCCTCTTCCCGAGGGATTTTCAGCGTCCGGGCGACGTAGGCTATGTCGTCCTCGGGAGGATCCTCGACGACCTCCTCCGTAGCGCCCGACATGCTACTCCTCCTCCTCCTCCTCGGAGTCCTGTTCTCCGAGGTGGATCCCGTCCGCCGGACGGATAACGTAGCCACAGTTAGGACACTCGACGCGCCCGGACGCTTTCTCGACCGTCTCCGTCCATGGGACCTCCCACTCACAGCCGCGACAGATAACCGCGTCTCCCTCGACGACCGCCCGGGAGGAGTCTACCCACTCGACGCGGGTCTTTCCGCTGTGTCCGTGGACCTCTCGAACGTCGCCCATGCCGCCCGGGTAGACGTAGACGCTGTTCTCCTCCGTGTCCGGACCGTCAGGGTTCGAGTCGTTCGTCCACATGAACACAGCGGTCCCGTCGGGATACTCCGACCCGACGCCTACGACGCCCGTCCCCGAGACGCCCGTCTCGTCCTCCTCTCGAACCAGCCGGAACCGTCGCGGGTCGTCCGTGAACCCGTCCGTCTCGAACGGACCGCGGGGCTGTATGGGCGTCTCCTGTGTCATAGTTCCCGGACCTCCTCTTTCAGCGTCTTAGTCTCTCCCGGGGAGACGAGGAGACTGTCCGAGTCGAGGAGGTCGAGGACCGCCTCTCGTTCGACGAGTTCCCCGCGTCGTTCGCGGAGTTCTAACTCCTCCCGGAGGACCGTCGGGATAGGTCGCGCCGCCTGTTCGTCCGCCTGTTCGTCGTCGTCCGTGGAGTCGTCTCCTGTCATGGGTCTACGTCTCCGCCTCCTGTTCCGCCTCCGCCGCCTGTTCTTTCGGTCTATCCTGTTCCGGCATGTCCTCTAAGTCCGACGGGTCGAACCCGTCCGCCGGGACGCCCGCTATCCCGACGCTTATCTCGTCCGGGGTCGCCTCCCCGTCCGAGTCCTCTTTGTGTCGAGGGTCGTCCGCCGCGGGAGGTAACTGTCCGAACTCCCGTAGCGTCTTTACCCACATGCGATAGAAATTAGCGACTCGTTCGGGCTTTACGTCCTCCTCGGGGTCGTTATACTGTGAGAGTAGGTCCCTGTGTAACGACTCGAACAGCGCCCGACCGCGGGCGCGGACCTCCTCCTCCTCTACGTCCTCCCCGAGATATTCTACCAGCCGTTTCTTATCCCTGTGGAGGGTCGAGTCCGACTTATTGAACTGTTCCGCCAATTGGTGCCAATTGACCTGTTCGACGGACCCTTTCGCTAATATCTCGTTCTCTAATATCCATGCCCTCCTGTGGCTAAAGTGCCACTCCGTCGGGTCCTCTCCCTTCGGAGGTTCAATTTTCGAGTAGTCGTAGTCCTGTGTCATATTCTCGACCTCTCGAACGTCGCCCGTCTCGACCGGGAACCCCCGGGCGATTTTCGACGCTTTCGAGGGCGTTCGGGCGATATATTAGGGTTAGGGATATATTAAACTCCGGTTCCGATAACAGAACCCCGGACCGTCCTCTCGGGAGGTGGGTAGGTCCGTCGAAAATATAGGTCGGGGTCGGGCTGTTTTCGGGGCGGTTTCGAGACGAGGATCCCGCTGGTAGTCGAGAACAGGAGTTCAGCGGAAAGGTGGAGTCGTGGGGTGGGAGGCGACGAGGAGAAAAGGCCCGTCGCCTGTGGGGTGGGTGAACTGTGCCTCTGACATGCGGGCGTAGTCGCGGGAGGTTAGCCCTCGACGGTCCGCGTGGGACCTCTACCGCGTTACCCGCCCATGGTTTCGGTCCGTCCTCCGAGAGGAGGTTCCCGGTCCGGTGCAAAACCGGGACCCGCTGTATTACGACGCGGGCGGGCTATGATTAATCGCCCGTTCCGGGGCTTTCCATGGTCGCCCGTCGGGAGGTTCCGCCGTGAAGCATAGCGAACGCCTCCCACGGGAATACTCTCGTTAGGGACCCTCTAAAAGGTAAGGGCGGGATAACGGTAGTGGTCGCGTCTACTCTACGGGGACCTGAACGGGACCGTCTACAGCGCCCCGGACGACGGGAGGGACTGTTTTCGTCTCGAACGTGTCGAGGGACGGTCCTCCGACCTCCTCGACCTCCGCCCACTCCGCGAACTCGTAGCCCGTCCCGTCTCCTGTGCGGAGGAGTCGGACGCGGAACAGTCCGTATTTACCAGCGGAGTAGTAGACGGAGACGCATGGGCGACCGTCGAGGAGTTCGCCCCGGACCCGTAGGACCTCCGCCGTGTCTTTCGTCTCGGAGTCGTTCGAGGACATTACGCCCTCACCTCCTCGTCCGCCTTACAGTCCGGACATAGGGGAATATCGTAGCCGTGGACCTCTCGACGTGTCTCCGTAACCTCGAACGCGGGGTCCCTATGGTGTTTCCCGTTATCGGCTACGGGGACCTCCGTCTCCTCGACGTGAGTAACGAGGGACACGTCCTCCTCGGACCCACACTCGACACACGCGGACGGGGCGTCCGTGGGGCTGTCCTCCGAGGAGGAGGTGTCCCGGAACAGCGTGTAGCTGGTTCCCTTCAACTCCTCGAACCCGTCCGCGGGAGGCGTGAGGTCGTCCGCGTCCTCCGGTGGGAGGTGGTAGACGTGTGAGGCGGTGAACTTGTAGAGGGTCGCGTTCTCCCTGTCGCCCGTGTCTACGACGAGGTGGGAGTCCTCGTCCGCCTCCTCGACGACTACGCCGCGTAGGTCTACCGGCTGTCGGGCGCGGTCGAGGGGCTGAACGATAGCGTGGACCGCCTCACCTAACGAGAACTCGTCCGCCTCGACGGACTCCATGTCCTCCGCGACCTCTCCCCCGTCGGTGAGGACCGTGGGTTCGTCGTCCTCGTCCTCGTCCTCGTCCTCGTCCTCGTCTCCGAGAACGCTGGTAATCCCGTCCGCTATCTCTCGCGCCTGTCGTTCGGTGTAGTAGTCCGTGTGGGTCGAACCGTCTCCGAACGTCTCCTCGACGACTACCGCGTAGGTCGAACCGACCGACTCGCGGACGGAGACGGGCTTTTCGTGAACGCTGTCCTCGTCGCCCTCGTAGTCCTCGGGTTCCTCTCCGTTCAGGACCGCGGAGATACCGTCCGCGACCGCCCGGGCTTGAGACTCCGTGTAGTGGTCCGTGTGGGTCGAACCGTCCCCGAACTCCTCGGAGACGACGACCGCGAAGGTTCGTCCGCCCGCGTCTCGGACGGAGACGGGCTTTTCGTGAACGCTGTCCTCCTCGTCCTCGGAGGCGTCGAGGGCGTCCGGGGCGTCGGGGAGTTCGTAGCCCTCGACCGTCTCCTCCTCTCGGACCGTAACGGGGTCGTCGTCCGTCTCGTCCTCGCGGAACAGCCGTTCGAGGTCGTCGTCCTCGTCGTCGAGGTCCGGGAACGGTTCGGACGTTTCGTTCTCGACGGAGGACCGTTCGAGACGCCCGAGTTCCGCCCCGTGGGTCCAGTCGACTCCCTGTAGGCTACTAACCTCGGGGCGGTAGAGTTTCGAGGTTACACGGGCGCGTCCTTTGCCGTCTAACATACGGTCCGAGTGAACGACTTTGATACGTCGGTCCTCGTCGTCCTCGTCCGCTACGAGTTCGTAGCCGGTCGTCCACGTCTTAACGACCTCTCCGGTTTTCTCGACGGGCGTCTCGGACTGTGGGGAGTCGTAGGCGATACTCACGCGGTCCCCCTCGTTCAGGTCGTCCGCGGTAATTACGCCGTGGTTCGTGTCGTCGGTAGCGTCGGTGTTTCCGTTCATAGCGTCGTAGTCCTCCTACGACTCTATCTACACGGGTATGTATAATAAAGGTATCGGTCCGCTAACGGAGAGTAGTCTGAAAGAATAGCCGGGGTTTACTCGTCCGGGTCGGGAGTGTCGGGGTCCCGTTCGTAGGACTCTTGTAGCCTCTCCCCGTGTTTTTCGAGGTTATACCGTTCCGCCTCCCTGTCGGTCGGGTCCTCTTTCACGTCGTCCCACGTCCGAGAGGGTTCGTTCAGCCGGTCCGCTATCCCCTCTTGTGTGAGGTCCGGAGTGGGACAGTCCTCCGCGTGGTCGTCCGCTGTCCCTATCAGGTGTCCACACTCGGGACACTCGGGAGGGTCCGGGGCGTTCCACGGGGCGTTAGGGTCGCCCGGTCCGGTCCCGGGAGGGTAGTTCCCCGACATTACTCCGCCACCTCGTCGTAGGCGTTAGCCTCCTCGACAGCGGTCCGGAGGTTATCGTAGACGACTTTCCTCTCACCGGAGAGGGCGTTCCCGGACGCCTCGTTCCCGACACGGATACGGACCTCGACCGGAGTCCCGTCGTAGCTGAACTCCTCCGTCGTCTCGTAGCCGCCCGTCCACGGGTCCGGGTCGAGGGCGGACGGAGGGACCAACGACACGCCCCCGTCCGTTTGGACACGATAGAGGTCGTTTTCCTCGTCGTAGTCCTCGACGGTCCCGCGCGGGTCCCCGCGGTAGCCCGTGAGTATCACGTCGTCCCCGGGGCTGAACTCCTCCCCGGACTGGTAGAACGTCGTCCCGCATAGGGAACAGGACGCGGAGGTGAACCCGCCCTCCTCCATGTCCTCGACCGTGAGGGCGGAGAGGTCCCGGTTCACGTCGTCGGAACAGCCCCGACAGAAAAGCGGGGCTACCTCGGACGCGGCTACCGTGTGTCCGACTATCCGGGGCATTACCGACCGCCCTCCGTGAGGTAGACGTAGGTGTTCGGACCGATTACCTCGTAGGTGAGTCCGTATTCTCCGACGAGTTCAGGGAACGAACACCTCGGAGGGGACACGCCCGGGTAGTCGCTTTCGTCGTTTATCCGCGGTTCGTCGTTAGCTATCTCGACAGCCGCGCGTCCTCCGACCCGTCTACAACTCTCGTAGAGGATAACGGAGTCTCGACCGGACCCGGGACGGACCGCAAAAAGCCCCTTGAGGTCGTCCTGATAGAACCCCGCGAGAGGTTCCGGGACCTCTTTCCCCTCGACCTCGACCGTCTCCTCCTCGTAGAGTTCGAGGTAGGGGACAGCCCCGACACACGAACCGCATACCTCGGAGGGGAGGTCCGTCCGGTCGAGTCCCCGGGTCGACCCGTGAATAACCCCGTCGTCGTTGTAGATACCACACGCGGACCGCCTCTCGTCCTCGTCGAATATGTGCCACACTCCGCCCTCGACGGTCCGACCGTAGTAGTGGTCCTCGGGGAGGGTGAACCGCGGGCGGACGGGTTCTACGCCCCCGTCGGTCCGTAGCTGGTTCTCCTCGTCCCCGTGAGGGTCCGCGTCCGGGTCGAGGAGTTCCGCGGGCGTGTGTCCGTGAACGTCCTCGTAACACTCCTCGGAACAGTAGGACGACCTCTCCCGGGCGTCCTCGGAACAGCCCTCCGCGTAGCACTCCCGCCCGCTGTCGTCGTCCTCGTCGTCGTCCTCGTCCGCCTCCTCGTCGTCGAGGTGTCCGACCTCCTCGACCCGTAGCGCCCACCGGTCCGCGTAAGCCTCCCCACTCTCACGCTGGTAGTAGCCTAACTCCTCCTCGTCCGTCGAGAACCGGAACACGTCTCCGCCCGCGGTTACGGTCGTAACGGTCGCGTGGAAATCCCGGGAGTTCCCGGAAAAGTCCTCTCCTCGGAGGAACACGCGGTCCCCCTCCTCGAACTCCCTGTCCTCGTCGTCCGTGTCCGTCTCGCGGGCGTCCACCGTGTCGAACTCGGACTCCTCGTCCTCGTCCGTCTCCTCCCCGTAGACGAGGGTAAGGTCCTCGACCTGAATACGGGACCCGTTGAAAACGAGTCCGAGGGGGTCGAGACGGAGGCGGAGGTCCCCGTCTCGGGTCGAGTTGGGTCCGGTGAACCGGATACCCTCCTCGTCCGCGTCGTGTCGGTAGGTGAGTTCGTAGCGGGTCCCGTCGAGGTCCACGGCTACGACCTTACCGCGTTCCGCCCCGTGTCCGTAGTCCTGAAAGACCTCGAAAAGGTCGGACTCCTCGTCCGAGGGTTCGACCGTCTCCCCGGTCCGGCTGAACTCCTCGACTACGACCGTCTCGTAGCCGCGTCCCTCTCCCGAGTAGTCGGTATAGTAGACGCCCCGCCGCGCCATACTCCGGAGGTCCACCGTGTCCCCGTCCCCGAACTCGACGGTTACGCCGTAGCCGTCGTCCGTAACGACTCCCTCCCGGTCGTCCACCTGAACCACGTCGCCCGTGGTCGCGGTCCGGTATTCGTGAACGCTAACTCCGCGGTCGTCCGAGGAGTCGAGAACGTCCATGTCGAGGACCGTTCCGAGTCGTCGCCCGCGTTTCGCTTTGCTGTTCAGGGACCGGACGTTCGTGTAGTCGTCCTCGTAGTCCCACTCGTCGGAGTCCTCGGAAACACTGAACCCGAGGCGGAGGAACCGACCCGCGTCCGTGTCCCCGAGGCGGAGTTCTACGTCGTCTCGTTCCCACTCCTCGACCACACACGGGCTACGGTCGTAGTCCGCCACGTAGACGGTAATGGTCCGCGCCCCGCGGGACCCGTCGTAGGTGAGTTCGAGTTCGGTTCCGGGCTTGAGTTCGGATAGGTTTACTGTCATCGTTGTGTCCTCCTACGACCTACTCTACACGGACACAGGTCATAAAGCTACCGGTCCGCTAACACGGAGTAGTCTGAAAGAATAGCCGGGGTTCCGCTGGTTACTCCTCGACGCCACACACGGAACACGAAAGGGTCCGGTCGGGGTCCGAGGAGGCGTTCGTAAAGCGGGCGTGGTCGGGGATTATCCCCCAAAACCCGCATACGTCACACACCGCGCCCGTCTCCCCGGGATTGAACTCCGGTCCGCGACCTCGGAACGTGGTCGGGCGGTCGGGCTGTCGTTCCCTGAACTCGACGACCGGCATTACGCGCCCTCCTCCGTCTCGTCCCGGTCGCGTCGGAACAGGATACGGTCCTCCTCCCACGCGACCCCTTGAGGATACCACCCGAGACGCCGCGCGGTTTGGAACACGCCTACCTCCCGTTCGTGCATATTCCCGCGGTGAGACGACCCCGAGAACTCGACCCAAACGCACACGTCGTTACAAACCTCCGCGTGATCCCGGCTGAACCCGTGGGAGTTAAACCGGTCTACGAGTGACTGAACGAACTCGTCCGCGTGGGGCGTGTCGTCGTCCGCCTCCTCGTCCGCCTCCTCGACGGACTGTCCCCCTCCGTCGGTCCGGACCTCGGGTTCGTCGTCGTTCGAGAGGAGACGACGGTCCGCCTCGTTAGCGTCGGACCAAATATCCGCCTCGTCCTCGTCCTCGTCCGTGTCGTCGGAGTTCTCGACTTTCGAGACGTTAGCGACTAACTCGAACCGGTCCTCTCCGTCGTAGTCAATACGGACCGCGGGTTTGCCGGTGTAGTCCGTAGTGACCTCCGTTACCTCTCCGCGGACGGACGCCCCGTAGTCGTGTCCGTCGTCGCGCTGTCGGTTATCCGTGAACCGAACCGTGTCTCCCTGTTCAATACCGTGGTCGTCCGCGTCGTTGTGTGCGTTCATAGCGTCGTAGTCCTCCTACGACTCTATCTACACAGGTGGTAGTAATAAAGGTACCGGTCCGCTAACACGGAGTAGTCTGAAAGAATAGCCGGGGTTCCGCTGGTTACTCCTCGACCCCACACACCGAACACGAAAGGGTCCGGTCGGGGTCCGAGGAGGCGTTCACGAACTCGGGGACGTTCGGGATAATCCCCCAGTAGCCGCATACGTCGCATACCGCGCCCGTCTCCCCGTAGTCGAACTCCGGTCCGCGCCCCCGGAGGGTCGTCGGGCGGTCGGGCTGTCGTTCTCGGAACTCGACGACCGGCATTATATCACCTCGAACCGGACTACGGTCCGGTGTCTGTCGTCCTCAAGAATTGATATAGGGGCTTTGAACTTGAGAGGGGATCCGTGGGAGTTTCCGCTGGTAGACGGGAACGCCCGGACGGAGGACTTATTCGTGTGGTGGGTCACTCGACCGCGCCCCTCCTCGTCGCCTCCGAACCGACGGAACCCTCCGCTTAGGGAGTGGACGTTTTGACGGGATCCGTAAGTGTGGTGTCCGACGACTCCGACCCACGTCTCCGTTCGGTCGTTGCAGCCCTCTATCTGTCCCGCGGACTCCGCCTCGACCTTGAGGAGAACGCGGTCCCCGTTTTGCGCCTTGTAGACCTCCCGGTAGGCGTCCTCGGGAGTGTCGCCCCGACACGCCTCCGGTGGGATACGGTCCTCCTCGAACCGTGGTTCCGTGTCCTCCTCGTCGTCCGAGGAGAGGAACGCGGCTACCTCCCGCGCCTCCCGGAGGAGTTCGGCCAACTCTCGCGCCTCCTCGACAGGGGCGGACGCCTCGTTCAAAATCTGGTTGATTTTTCCGAGGTCGTCGGCTAACGCCTCGACACTCTCCGCCTTTGGGACATGGGACGGGTCGTCTCCGACTCCGATAGCGTTCAGGGACCCCATACACGGGTGCATATCAATAACAGCCGAATTGTAGGGGAGAGTCCCCGTAACCGATCGGTCCGCAAAGTGCTTTTCCGCTAAGTCGCGTTCCGTGAGTTCGTCCCACGTCTTTAGCGTCTCGTCCACAACGACAGCGGAGAGTTCAGCCGTTCGGTCGTCCTCAATTACGAGGGTTCGGAGTTCGGTCGAGTCGTCGGAGACGGTGAGTTCGTTCATAGCGTCGTAGTCCTCCTACACTCTACTCTAACGGGACAGGGGTATAAAAAGTTACCGGACGCTAACAGTAGTCTACTCGTCGTCGGGGTTCCACGGTTTCCGTTCGGTCCGGTTCTCCCGGAACGCACGTAGCCGCGTCTCGACCTCTCCGACTACGAACAGCCCGCCGTTTTCCTGTTCGACCTGAACGAACTCCCCGCGGTCGTCCTCCCGACAGTTAGCACACGTTTTGAGGTTCAGGATACGGTCCCGGAACTCGTCGCCTACCATGTTACTCCCCCTCCTCCTCGTCGTCGAGGTCGTCGAGGTAGTCCCGCATACAGCCGCGGGAACACACGTAGGACGTAACGACTCCCCCGAGGGCGTCGTCGGCTACGTACATATGGGAGAATATCGGTTTCCCCGTCTCGTAGCCGTCCTCCGTCTCCTCGTAGCTGAACTCCTCCTCACACTCCGGGGCTGAACAGGTGAGGGCCATTACTCGGACCCCTCCTCGTCGTCCCCCTCGTCTACGTAAAGGTCGTCGAGGTCTACGTCCTGTCCGCCCTCGTCCGCGTCTACCAGCGGTTCGGTGAACGCCTCGACCTCCTCCCGGAACAGGTCGAGAACCTCCCGGACGGAGGACTCCGCCCGAATTTGGGAGTGTTGTTTCGTGATACTCGTAACGAGGGAGTCGTAAATCTCGTCCTCCTCCGCGAGAACCTGAATACCCTCCGCGAGACGCTGGTATGCCAGCATTTTACGGAACCCGCGCGTGTTCAGGACCGCCTCTATCTCCTCGTCGGTGAGGTCGTCCACGGAGAGGCGTCCCGGGTGGTTTTTGCGGTTCATAGCCCGTAGACCTCCTCGGACAGCCCCTCCGCCTCGACGACCGCCTCTACCTCGTCTCCGTAGCCGTGGACGTTCAGGACGGAGAGGGCGGTCGAGAGGTCCATATCCTCCGCGCCCGGACTGTCGCCCCCGTCCTCGTCCTCGTCCTCGTCGTCCGCTGGTTCGTCCCCGCCCCACTCCTCGGGATCCTCAAGCGGGAACCGTTCGAGTTTTGACGGGACGCCCGGGTGACGGGTCCGGTTCCACTCGACGGACGAGGATCCTACCATAGTCGCCTGTTCAGCCGGGAACCGCGTTAGTCGGGACTCCGGCATAGGGTAGGCGGTTACGTTCGTGTCTACGGACGTGAGGGAGTCTTTCACGTAGACACAGGCGAACACAGCGTCCGCGTCTGTGAACCGCGTAACGACGTTCCCCGCGTATTCGTCGAGGGAGGGCGCGTCCGGGAACTCCTCGTAGTAGTCCGGGACGGACTCCGCGAGAACGTCCACTACGTAGACCCGCGCCCCGGGTTTCGCCCGGTCAAAACACAGGTCGTTAACGCCTACCCGCGGGTCGAGGTCGAGAGGGTTCTCCTCCTCGACGGGCTGTAGGCGGTCGACCTCCTCGTTCAGGTCCCGGAGACGGTCCGCGACCTCTTTCGGGATCCGCGTCCCCTCCTCTACCGCCTCCTGTGAGTCCACGTCCGGGACCTGTTCGTTCTCGTCGGGCTGTTCGTCTCCGAACTCGTCAAAGTCCCCGAGGTCGCCCTCGGAGTCGTCGTTTTCTGGTTCCGACATGCGTCCCGCTATTCCTGTCGGGTTGTAATAAAACTACTGTTCACTACCGTAAGTTAGTCCTAACCGGAGAAAAGGTCCGCTGGTTACTCTACTCGTCGTCCACGGGCGTCCATGCCCATTTTTCGACCGGGAACCCGTCCGCGGGGACCTCCCCTCGACCGTCCGTAAAGTAGTAGTCGCCCGTCTCGGGGTTCAGGTGGAGGTAGGCGGTCGCGTCCTCGTCGCCCGTCGGACCGTCTCCCGTCCCGTCCTCGACCGTAAACCGGAGGTCGTCGAGTCGTCCGTTCCGGAGGCGTTCGACCTCCTCGACCGCCCCCATAACCCGCTGTAGGGAGGATCCGTTTGAGGGCGTCTGATAGACGACCGCGAGATAGTCGCCCTCCTCGACGTTCTCCGCGAACTCGTCGAGGTTATCCCGGGCGTCCGCGACCCGATAGTTCGGTTCGTAGGCGTCCTGTCCGTAGTTAGTCGTGTCCGCGTCCTGTGCGTAAATCGTTCGCGTCGGGGTTCCGTTCATAGTATCGTAGTCCTCCTACATGCTATTCGTAGGGCTACGGGGTTATAAAGTTACCGGACGCTAATTGATAGTAGTCTACCCGTGGGAGTATGCCGGAAAAGAGTCGTCGTTTATCTACTCGACGCGGGCGGGATCCTGAAAGAGGACCGTCTCCTCGGAGAAATTGACCTCCGCGACGTTCAGCCCGTAGCGGTCCGCGACCTCGAACACTCGTCCCGTTAGGGATCCGTTCTCGAACTCGGGGGACATGATAACGCCCGTATCTCCGACCTTAACGACCTCGGGAGTTCCTATCTGTTCCGCGTCTCGGGCGTCCGCGACGAACTCCCGGAGTCGGTCGGAGGCGTAGTCCGCCCACTCCCCGAGGGGTTCGAGGTAGTCGAGAGTGTAGTTCTGGTTCTCCCGCGCCCCGTCGAACGAGAGGGTAACGACGAGGGTCCCGTCCACGTCCTCCGTTTCCTCGACTCGACCGACTCGACCCGGGAACGAACAGGCGTCCTCCTCGACGTGGTAGTAGTTCGCGGTTTCGGGCTGTGCGTCGTCGTTCTGGTTCTGTTTCGCGTTCATGGTATCGTAGTCCTCCTACATGCTATTCGTAGGGCTACGGGGTTATAAAGTTACCGGACGCTAACGGAGGATAGTCCTCTACTCGGAATCCTCGACGACCCGGTAGAGTTTCGCGGGTCCACAGGTCCGAGTTACCTCGACTCGTCCGTCCTCTCGGAGGCGTCGGACGTGTTTACGGACCGTATGGTAGTTCCGGTCCGGGAACTCCTCCGCGACCTCTCGGACGCTGGTATCGGGATACTCGGACTCCCTGATAGCGTCGAGGATAGCCTCCTCGACCTGTGCGTTCTGTAGTTCCCGCGGAGTCGGGACGGACGAACTCACAGTAGTAGACCTCCGGGGACAGGTCCCGCGTTCTCGTTCGGGTCTACTCCGTAGTCCTCCTCGACCTGTTCGCTATACCAGCGCCCGCGTTCGAGGTCGTCCACTCCGTCCATGGCGACCCTCTCCCGGTAGAGTTCGAGGAGGTCGTTCAGGTTCATGGACCGGAACATATCCGGGACCTCGAACTCGAACTCCCTCCCGTCGGGCGTCGTAACGCGGACGCCGTAGGGCGGGACGTGAGTAGCGTCGAGGTCGTCGGGTTCGAGGTCGTTCATGCGTCTACCTCCGTATGGGGCTGAACGTCCGCGAGTTCGGACGAGTAGGACAGGAGTTCGTGGAGGTCGCGGAGGGAGGAGACGAGTTCCGCTAACCTTTGGGACTCCTCCGGGGAGAGGTCGTCCCGGATCCGGGCGACCTCCTCGACGTTTACAGCCGCCGCGGACAGGAGGACGCTGGTAAGGTCCTCGACCGTCGCGTTCTCCTCGTCGCCCATAGGTTTCGCCCGCGTGGGCGTCGAGAGGTCTACCTGAAAGCGGACGCCCTGAACGTCGGAGTCGTAGTCTACGGAGTCCACGGAGTCCACGGAGTAGCCCGCGGTCCGGAGGAGTTCGACCGCCTCCTCCACAGCGTCGAGGTCGAGGTCCCGGAGTCCACGGGAGGGGTTCTGTGTCCTCGACATGTTACCACTCCCACGTAGCCGCCCGGTCGTAGCCGCCTCCGTCCTCGTCCGACCGGATCCTCGGGGCTAACATATACTCCCCGTCGAACCCGAACCGGGACTCCGAGAACGCGAACCGTAGCGGGAAATCGTCCCCGAGTCGGAGGACGCCCGTCTCGACGCCCGCGGATACCAGCGCGTCGAACATATCCGTGAGGTAGTCGAGGGAGAACAGGGACTCTACCTCCTCGGAGGTCGAACCCACGTTTTCCATAACGGGATCCGACGAACGGAACCCGTCCTCTTTCGATATCTCCCTCTCCCCGTCGTTCCCGGAGAGTTCACAGGCGTAGAGTTCGAGGTAGGCGGTCGCGTTATCCTGAACGGACGCCTCCTCGTCCGCGGTCGAGACGGACATTTTCACATGGTCGAACCGCTTTTTCGTCTGTTTGAGGGCGTCGCGGAGGTTCCGAACGTCTACCTGTCCCTCCCACGGGAGGGAGAGGTCCGGGAGGTCCGGTTCCTGTCGCATAGAGTCGGGGTCTATGTGGAAAAACGACGCCCTCCGGTTCATGCGGTCGTCCGGGAGAACGTCCACGTAGACCCGTCGCCCTGTCTTTAGGATAACGACCGGATCCCCGGGATTATCCTCCGAGGTCCCGCCCTTTCGGGCGTAGTCCGTTACGTCCGTGAGTTCGTCGAGGGAGAGTCCGAGGACGTTATCGCCCTCGACCGTCTGATATCCGTCGAACGCCTCCGCCGGAACGGAGAGGTCTACCATGCCGACGTTCGCGGGATCCACAGCCCGGACGGACATGGTAGGGTCGTCGCCCTCCTCGTCGTCGAACCGGACCTTACACTCGTCTACCAGCGGGTTTAGGAGTCCCGTATAGGACCTCCACATGTCGCCCGCGGTTTGTAGTCGTAGTTTCGTTTCCCCCTCTTTCAGCGTGTCCTCATCGTAGGCTAACTGTGTTCCTGTCATAGGTCGTAAGCGTCTGTCGGTTTGAGTCGGTCGTTATCCGGTTCTGGTTCGTAGACCTCTCCGCGTCGTCGGAGTCCGTCGAGGATAACCTCCGCGTCCTCCTCGGACATGTCGAGAACGTCCACAGCGGACGCTACGAGGTCGTCCCTCGGAACGCCGCGGTCGTCGTCCCGTTCCGCGTAGAGTTCTTTCAGGAGGCGGAGAACGCCCCCGCTGTTCTGTAGACTCATAGCGCCCCCATGTCTCGGAGGAGGGCGTCTACGAGTTCGTCCGCGGAGGGGTTCTGTAGTGAGATACCGCGGTCCGACGCCTGTCGCCGGAGTTCGTTATAGTCGTGGTCCTCCCGGAGGTCGAGTTCTACCAGCGCCGCGTTTACCTCGGAGTTATTCGCCCATGAACACTCCCGGCATACCCGGACCTCGACCTGTCCGTAGTCCTGTGTTTTCATAGCGCCGGTCGAGACGGGATCCCCACAGCCCGGACACTCGTCCGGACGCGGGACCTCGACGACCGTCGCCTCCTCGAACGGGTCCGTATTGAACTCGGGAGGTTCCTCGTCCCCGGTAGGCGGGTCCGCTGGTTCCC
>LFCJ01001653.1_pt1 | contig 15720 bp, 20 predicted proteins | sample 643141 | NCBI WGS metagenome assembly LFCJ01 (sample SAMN03766243, study PRJNA286221) | soda lake metagenome | biome: soda lake; feature: Kulunda steppe; material: water; isolation source: sample B1-Br-g2 brine of Lake Bitter-1 | place: Russia: Kulunda steppe | collected 2010-07 | reverse complement strand
TGTGCGCGCGCTTGAGTTCCCGTCTCCATAGTACATCATCGATGATGATATCATCACAAGTCGTGCATCCATCTAGAGCTCAAGCTGCGAAATTCAGGGCGCAAAAGCAAATGCGGACATCCTGGGAATCTACACCTCTCAAAGTGATCCACAGACACAAAAGTTCAGAATTCAGCTCCAATGGGTAACCATTTCCAGGATCTGGCAGGGATCCCCTCGCACACCAGACATTGCCTAATCTCCATGCGTACCAGGTGCCCAGGCCCAGGGAAGGAATTTTTTGTCCATTGTAAAGCGTGAAGGACTGGGTCAAGGGGGCAGTAGCCATGCTTGCCTTTTGTGAGGTCCAGGAGCGAGTGACTGGCAGAGCGCGAGGCGCAGAGCGTGCAAAAATAGTTCTTGAGAACGAACACAGCATATGATGGAGCCAGAAATTGTTTCAAGTAAGTTGAAGATTGAGCAACGTGCACTCACTGAGCAATCTCGAACCGTCGTTACGACACCCTTGGATTACTTCATTGGCTCTTTTTCATAAGCAGTCAGTTGTTGGAAACAGAGATAGCAGCGAATGTGGGTGTCATCAGGCCAATCTCGTATCACATTTTGTCATATCTAACACAACCTCATCTTTTGGCTTGCATTATTCTTGACTGAAGGCCTGATCCTTGTTATTCTTGAAACCAAATCTTCCTGCATGCACTGATAGTTTTTTATGAGCAGCCTAGCACTTCTTGACTGAAGGCCTTTCTCTTTCAACCCTTGAAACCATATTCGCAGATGTGCCGATTGACAGGGTGGAAGGTGGCGCCAGGGGAAGGGAAAATTTATCATGTGCCAACCTTTGCTTGCACACCAAAGAGTACTCTTTGCAGAGAAGCGTTTTCAATGCCTTGCTTCGACAGGCTTCCAAATAAAGGGCAGCCTCCTTGTTTGTAGGAAGTAAGCTGCAGAGTGAGCTTGAGCCCGGCATCGTGAAGGTATTGATGCAGTGTTAGGGAGTCGTATGACATAATTGTACCCTCACAAACATAACTCTACTGGATGTAGGGATGTCATAGCTTTGGAGAGTATTTAGCTGCAATTATGCTAGTTGTGATTGATGCTAGAGGCTGCCGCCATGCGTGTCTCCTTTTCCACGGCAGAATCAAGGTGGAATCACTCAGGCCCATGCCAAGGGCTATGATGCTATGTATGCGTGCACTCGCATTAAGTTACATGGCCCCAGGTTAAGGGAATGCTAACCAGTTTGACACGAGCTCTTGTCGTGCGGCACTGCGTGGCTCACATTACTTGGCTGACATAACCTCCAGGGTTTCAATTCATAAGGAAGTCAATGGCTAGGTCAACCCTTGGCACACTCACAGAGACCTCCCCCTCCAACAACTAGTCTGACGGGGCACAGCCACTTGGTGGTGCTGCTGCTGCTGCTGTTGCTGCTGCACACCTGCTTGAGTCTCCTGCGATACATCCTGCGAGCAACATGGCGCCAAGCCTGCTGAAAAGCATGTGTTTGAACCTCTGCCCATGCTGAGCTCAACCTTTTCGAGGGACTGCCTCTCGCTAATGGATCCAACTTGGAATGCGCAATACCATGATGGGCGCATAATGACCACACAGCACACACACACACAGGCACACAGGCACACACGATAAACACACCTGGATGCTTGTGAATGCTCCCACCTGACCATGAAGACACTCGCTGTACCCCTCCCATCGCTGCCTCTTGCAGTCTGTGCGCCCTTGGAGCGCAGCTTCTTCGCTGCTGCCGCCTCCGTACTTGGTTGTTGGCCTTTGAGACTCACTGGAGTCTTTCTTGCAAGTCTTGCTTTCCTGCTCTGCTCTGGCCGGGCTCTGCACAGCACATCACAACGCACCTAGTGAACTCCATGCGCTATTACAAACACACAACACCTTGGCACGCCATAGCATAGAGCAGCAACAAGGCAAGCCGTCTCTGCCTGCCACTTTGGTGCAGGCAGCTAGGGCGGTGACCAAGTTATAGCTGAGTGAGCTGTATCAAGCCCTGGACAAGAAAAGCATGCATGGCAGCATAGAAGCTGCTACTGCTGCTACAGCATCCGCCTCTCCTGGGCTCTTCAGACCTGGATCGATGCACTGAGCAGTCTACAACGATCATGGCCGCTGCACCCTGCTTAGCAGCATACAGCACTCCTCAGCCATGCACCTTGAAAAGGTGCTCCTCCTCCTCCGACGCCCAAACGTTCTCGCACAGCACCATACCCCGACAGCTGGCCGCCCCGCAATTGCACCTGCAGAGCCATTTCAAGCAGCTCCTGTGTCAAGGTACACTAGTGTGCACTCTTGCAAAATAAGGAGCGTGCAGCCAATCTGCATGAAGTCTGAGCCTGAATTTGGGGCTCAGGGCTCCTTGATGAAAGGCAAGGAGCACCACTAGTAGAAAAGTAAGCTGTATGCCAACTTCTATCTGATTGGCTTCCTGAGATGTTCAAGTACCCCGGGAGCGAGTACACCTTTGAGGAGGTGAAGAGAAGCACAGATTTGGACATTGTACAGATGCCTTGTTTGGGGCACTGATGGATTATGGGAGCCAGAGTTGTTTGGCCAATACAGATATTAGCTGCAATCTTGCCCCAATCAGGCTACATAGTTAGGCACACCCACTTTATTATTGCTGGATGGTCAGCATTTTTGACCATGAAGTCTCTTAGACCATTTCGCTCGAAGTCCTCCAAGCTCCTGCCAGGTGCACATAACAATTGGTCAGATTAATCCCTTTGCCACAGCATTGTCACTCTTTTCCGATACCCTCCACTCATATACCTGTGATGTATGCAATTATGTACGATTACACTTCATTACCCACATGTACGCTATGGTGAGTTCCTCTCCTGGTGCAATCTTCCTCAGAGTTTTGAACAATAAGACCTGCATAGGAAAAACAAAGCGAATCATTACTCTTTGGTCCATAGGCCAAGAGTAGCTAGAGAGAGCCATGATTCCCACAGTTAGCATGCACACTTGGAGACAAGGGCATTGAGGCAGCAATGTCAGTGCAAGTAGGGTGAATCTTCAGCGAGCATGCAGTGCAGCCAATCCTTTAAGCACACTTCCAGGTATTCAAGCTAAGTTGCTGGATGGCCCGCACCATTTTGGACTCGATACTTCTGCTTCCAAAACAGACATGCACGACGGCACAGTTGGGATCACAGGAGTGGTTGACAAAGCGAGACACATTGCCCCTGTGGACCCAATCAGGACAGACAAATTGTGTTCAATGACTGTGGCGTCTGCCTGGCAAGCTACAAAGGTTTGAAGCACCAGCCACACACAGCTAAGGACATGAGCTAGGCTTGTAGATCAGCCCGCCCTTGACCATGAGGGATAGCTCCAGACATAGCATTTGGGAGAGGTAATTATAATTATTTTTTAATTCATCACTGCATGTATTAAAATCTGGCTGGCGCACATAGGAGTACACACATCAATAGGGTTGCTGAAAGCGGTGTGTTTACACGCAGTATTTTGGCCAAAATGTGTGCTGAATTACCAAAAATAATTGGATTTAAGTAAAGTATTCAGCGCTGCTATTGAACGGCACAGGTAGCATCAGTGTGCCGACAAAATGACCAACTATCTGACATTTCCATATTTGACTTCATCACAGCCTCACCACAGATTTGCTAGCCCTAAGTAGTGGCAGCATCAAGCCCAAACCACTGGTGGTGCAGAGATGAACATATGGACCCAAAGATATGCTATGAGGTAAATCTTCATGAGCCCAAGCCATCAAAGACCTGGAACAAATTCCACTGGTACTATGCTCAAGCCTTACTGGGCATTCCCTGCATCATCAGCACAGCTCAAGGCCAATGCTTGCGCCTACTCCAGCACTCAGTGCTTCTTTTTAGCGATATGATCAATTCACTGACTTTTTTCTAGTGCTTGGCCTCGTTCAAACAATACCCACTCGAAAAATCCAAAAGGTGGAGTGCTGGATGAAGGAGGTGGAGTGGTTCATCAGAATTGTTGGGTTCAAGAAGGCGCACACCCAGATTCTCACAGGAAAACTTACATATGTGTGGCATCGACAACAAGCTGCTTGCTGGGAGGAGGATCTGTCAACTCTGGATTGTGAACATCAAACATGTAGTGCCAGCCGGCTAGTCCGTACCGCTGCTCCCGCTCCTCTGCCTGCAAGTAATTGATACATTGACTTGGCAAAGGTATGATTGCACGCATAATTTTGAGTACGCGCAAGCATGATTGTATGTGTGCTGAATTCAATGATATCCACTGCTTGCAAATAGAATCTGATGTATCCATAGAGCATTTTCAGGAGTATCTTGAGTAAAGTTAACGAAAGGAGGATGGATGATTTCAGCAAAAAGCTAGGTGGTCCCAATTACCTTGATGTGCTTCAGCGTCAGGTACTCCCCCACATACTCCATCACGTAGGCACCAGCTGGAATGGGCTCCTCAACTGCACGCACGCCCCAGCCTGCACCGCAGCTGCGCTCAAATATCTCCATGCTGTGCTGCAGCCCCTCAGCCCTCAATCTGGCCACTGCCTGCCGCCCTCTGCACGCAGGCAAGCGCAGCCAATGATTTCCCTATGCCTCACTGGCGCCGAACTGTTTTGTGCCCTCGACTGGGCCATCTGTTGGCTCATGTTGTGTACATGCATGAGCCTGCAAACCAACAAGGGACATGCCTTTGCTCTGGGCTTGGTTGCAGCATGCTGCCTGTTGCCCAAGCCGTGCATGCATGTGATCGTGGTGCGGTATGGCATGTGCATGGTACATGCCCGCTGCTTATGCATCCAGAGGTCCAACAGCCCCATCTGGGACGTGGGCAATGCCAGATTCCAAGCTCATCTTCATGCCTTTCCTGAGGTGAAATTGTGGAGTTCACTTTGGAATCCAAGAGTCTGGCGCTTAAAGTAGACTGCCTAAGGACATCACTCCCAATGTTTGTGGTGAGACAAACAAGATTTGACGCAGACTTCGCTGGATGATTTTGAGGGATGCTGAGGACCTTAAGGCGGCTAAGCCTGGTTGAGTGCATGCCAGTAAGGAATGTAGTAAGGGTGGTAAAATGAGGGCAAATACCTGCTTCTTTGTTGAACTGCACATCCCTTTGGCACCACTTGATGGGCATTGGACTAATGCACACAAATGTAGCGCACATGCCGTGTACTTGAGTGGAAATGCCATGCAAGTGCACAGGTAGGTGAGACGACATTTTTCATCCAATCGCGACAAGCGTTCTTTTGTCCAACGTATGTCTGTACACCTGTCTGAACAATCAATGTGCACAGAGGTGCCCCAGAGGCCCAGCAGACGGACAGCTCTCAAGCACGCAGACCTCGTGCGTGTAGGCAACTCTTCAAAGGCGTATGTGCGTCACAGCAGGCACTGGTTGTGTCTTTGCGTTGTAAGAGCTGCCTAACTTGGTGCCAGACCGCACACAAAAAGCAGCGTGTGCAGCTCCATTGGATTTGAGAATACAAGATTTTTGACCCCAAATAATACAAGCACAGGGTCAAAAACACGCATGCACTGCTCACAGCCCGGTCAGGAGACACTCACGGCAACTTTTCACAATGTTCAGCGTCACAGCTGCACATGTCCTTGGCAAAGCCTGTTGGAAGGTCTTGCCTTATGAGGCACTTCAGGCCATCGTCCCTGCGCACAGAGGAGGACATAAGGATGAGGAAACTTGGGCCTTGGAGCTGCACTTGTACTTTTTTGTCTTTTTTTGCTGCAGTTATTCCTTGTTTCCTTTTTACATGTTTTTGTTGCTGCTGCTACTGCTGCTGCTGTTGTAGTTGCTGCTGTGGTAGAAGTAGTAGTTGTTGTTGTGGTTGCTATTATTGCTGTAGAAGTTGTTGTTGCTGCTGCTGTAGTTGTAGTGGTTGTAGTTCTTGTTGCTGCTGCCGCTGCTGCTGTTGTTGTTGGTGGTTGTGATGGTGCTATTGTTGTTGCTGTTGTTATTCCTGCTTTTGCTGATGTTGATTCTGCTGTTCCTGTTGCTGTCTCTCTTGCTGCTGTTTCTGTTGTTTCTGCTGTAATTGATGCTGCTTTCCCTGCTGAATCTATTGCTGTTGTCATTTTTGTTGCAGCTGCTGTAGCTGTAATTTTGCTTGATGGTGGCAACGTTGCGCACATGAGTGGCAGTGGCTACACAAACCCATCATGATGAGCGGTTATGGCTACAAAAAACCGTGAGGGGTAGTGGCTACATAAATCCACACGCGGCAGTGGCTACACAAACCCATGAGCGGCACGAGAAATATGCCCTAATGTTGCGCCATGAGCTGGACACACAGCTCAGCAGGGTTAAGGGTTCAGGTTGAAGGGTTAGAGACTTCAACCTAATGCCATGGGCTGGACTCATGCACTAGACAGCGCAGGGTGCATGCTGCTTGTTGCATGGCACAGCCCGCCATCACAGCACCTTGCACATGCATAGACACTTCACACGTGCGCCTTGCCGCCCCAGCACCAACAACTAGGGAGGTAAGACGCAGGCAGCTGTAGCCCACCCCCACACGGGTCCACTTGAGCGGCCAGTGTGTTTGAACATGTACCCCCCTGCGGCTGCACCGCACCATTGATGGGCCAGGGACTGGTTTGACTGGCCCCCGCTGGTCATGCTGTGGTAACCCAGCAGTGCAGCAGCATCTGCGCTGCGGTGCAGCTATGTTGGGTATGAATGAAGCGAGTGTGAGCATCAGGTTGAATTGAGGCAGATGTGTGTGGGCAGCAGAATGGCCAAGGTTACCCAGGCAAACTTACCACTGGTAGCTGTGAGTTATGTAAGGAACTGCGGGCACGAAAGTACACAGGCAAACTTACCACTGGTAGCTGTGAGTTCTGTAAAGAACTGCGGGCACAAAAGTACCCAGGCAAACTTACCACTGGTAGCTGTGAGTTCTGTAAGGAACTGCGGGCACGAAAGGGGCATGCGCCAGCAGTAGCTGTGGGTAGGGAATAGAATTAGGACCCACCACTCGTAGTTGTGGGTAGTGTACGCAAAAGGCACCACAGCCTGGCGGAGGTGCAGGTGGGGCGCCATGCGCAGACGGCCAAGCTCGCGCGCAGGCAGCCCAGACGGGGCGCTGAGTGCAGATAGGCGCATATTTCCGCCAAGGTAGTCCTGCGTGCAAACGAGCGCGCTGGCAAGCGTTGCTACCCAGGTTGCCCTGCATGCAGACAGATGTAGCTGCAAAGGCAGTCAAGCGCACAGGCAACCGCGCACTAAGAACACCATGCATGTTACAGGCCGCATGCAGGCAAGCATGCATGCGTGCATGCAAACGAGCATCAACATGAGCGGACAGGCTGCGATCGTTTCCATACTGGTTGCGTGTGTTCAAACAGCATGCTTGCGCTCTTCCCTGGTGACGCATAAATGACACGCACACGCAACTGCAATTACACACGCTTGCACAAGCATGCTTGCGCGCACACCTGCACATGCATGTATGTGTGCACATTCAAAAAGGCACTTGACAATGCACACACACAAACTCGCGCATGAATGCATGCACACACACACACACTTGCGCATGAGCGCATGTGCAAACACACACACATACATATTCACCTGCCAGGCCAGCCACCACCCAGGCATCTGTGACAAGACACGCCTGTGGCTGCGGCTCAGCGCCCTGACCCTGTCCAGGACTGCAGCTTTGACCCTGGCGCAGGCCTCCTGCAGCTCCCCCTGCTCGTCAGCTGCATTGGGCTCCTCCTCCTCCACCCCACCATGCCTCTGCCTGTTCCCAGCCCCCTGAGCGGCTCTGGTTACCTCTCCTCCACGCGTAAGCTCCGCATCTGCAGCTTGGCAGCAGCTGTCAAGGGCAGGCAACCAGGCAGTGTGCTGCTGCTGCTGCTGCTGCTGGATGGCGCGCAGCTGCTGCAGCTCGCACCCTGGTGGCACAAGTACGCAATGCGGCTCTTGCGGGGTGCAAGTCAGCTGCTGATCATGCACCACCTGCGCCTCCTGTGGCTTCTGCTGCTGCTGCTGCTGCACCTGTTGCCGCCTCCGCAGCCTGCGCCGCTCGCACACCGCTGCGTGCACAGCCGGCTGCGTGCAGTCAGCGGCCGGCAGGCGGCGGCTGTCCATGGGGATGAAGTAGCCCAGTAGCACCTGCTCTGCATCCTCACCCTCTTCACCTCCCAGCTCTTGGGCGACAAGCAGCAGCTGAAGGGCAGCAGCGCAGGGGGTGAGTGGGGCAGCGACATGTGAGCAGCGGATGAGGGGCAGAACGCAGTGACCACATAGGGCAGCACAGGCATGGGCCCCTGTATGAGCCTGTCCCTGTGAGCAAGAAGGAGGCCCTGGCTCTAAAAGCTGAGGCTGCGGCCATGGGGCGCATAGCACAGGAGTCCTGCAAGGCATCAGTGCAACGTGCAGATCTGTATAAAGAGAGGGGAGGCGCAGACTCCATCCAGTGCGAGGGCTGACAGCGCCCAACAAGCGTGATTGTGCAAGGCGGCTGTGCAAGGTAGCTGTGCTGACATGCACACCCGTAGAGGCTCCAAGCCCCATGCAGTGCTGCGCCTGAGGACGATCTCAGCAGCCGAGTGTGCCCGGATCCTTTGAGCACAGGCCTCCCAGCGTGAGCCCAAAGTGCAACAACTGCACTTTGTATAGCCACAGACCTCTTCCTGCACTGCCGCCTGCGGCAGCGCTGGGCGAGCCCACCTTCAGGGAATCCTCGTGCCAGCCTCCGCACACGTCCAGAAGCAAGGCGGTGATGCCCTCCGCTTGGAGCCCTGTCCAAAGCTGATAGTAAGCTGCGGCCAGCGAGGCGGAGCTTTGGGGGGCCGCGAAGACAAGGTGCGGCTGGGCAAATTGGCTGATCTCATTTGGGTACAGTCCAGACAGGGCACGCACTGTTGAGGGGCCCCAGGCGTCCTTGGCTGCGGGTTCAGGAAGCCCGTAGGGGCGGCAAGGACGTGTAGGACGTGTCAACGGCTTGGGAGGGCAATGGGGTGTTGGTACTCGAGGATATACGAGCCGGCAGGCCGCGCACTTGTATGTGCGACAGGCATACAGACGGGTCGCACAGACTGCCCAGCGCACACTATTCAACGCACCAGACTGGCACTTAAAAGCAAGTACGTGCTGATGCTCTCACATGGAGGGGAAGGAACAGGATCCATTCTTGAAAGGTTGGAGAAAGCAGGGAGGCAGGGAGGTGCCCTTGAATGATCCATTGGGCTCAATCTGGACAGCTCCTCAGGTTCCATGGCCTCTAGCTCGTAGTAAGCTTGCCAGCGTTGGACAGAGGTGCGTCTCAACAGATGCCTCTGCAGGAACTGTCCTGGGATAGCGAGATAGCGCCATTTCTCAACAAGTGAGCCCAGCACATCATCTCTCTCTGCTGTCATTGCAAGATTTTGGATGCCCAAACTGGACAGCAGCACCTTCGTTGACGTGTACTGAATTAATATGACATTTAAGTTTCACGATAATAAAAGAAGTAGTAGTAGAAGAAGATCACAGGACACCAAGAACTCAGATCCATCTGAGTTGATCCCTGCAGCCATCGGGGTTGCAGGCTGAAATTATGCACTTTGGGGCTGTAGATTTGAGGCAGCACGCTTGCTCTCAGTCACCAGTTCCCAGGCAAGCACGCAGGCGATTGCGCTTGCATGCCCTTGAGCGGGAGCATGGCGCGCCAGACGTGCAAAAGCTCTACACAAGCCAGCTGTACACACCGCCGCAACGCTTTTTGGCTGCTGTGGATTTGGAATTACTGCCAGGTGCCTGACGGCTGGGCTTTGTCAGATATGTGAAATCCCCGTTAAGGATGTCTGCATGATCCCCAAGGATCGCTGTCTTGGGTGTCAACCTTCTGTCGGTGAAATATGAGCATGCACTAGAACAAGAAATCCTCATTCTTTTTTGCCTGGTCTCAGAGCAGCAATTGCTGCCGTCCCTGCACAAAAAACTCCTGGGTGGCATTACATTTGGGTACGTTCAATGCCATGGCTCCGATGTGTCCACGTGGGTGTGCAAAAGTGTGCTCACATGCACGTATGCATGAGAACACGCAAAGCCAACAAAATGCGCACCTGCACAGGCACCCCTCCACTCAAATTGCGCTGCCACTTTGCACAGGCAAGGGCGTGGGCATGCGCGCCTGCCAGGACTTCAGATCTGGGGACCTCATTGGCGCATTCCCGCCCCTCAGCGTTGTGTACGGCCCGGCAGGCAGCACCCCTGAGAACGAGGCGCTGGCGGATGCCATTGTTGGCCAGCAGCTGTCTCTGGAGCAGCTCAGGTGAGCGCACGGAGGGCTTTTGTGCAGAAGCAGCACGAGCGCACGTGCACGCTATGCGTGCAGGCGCTCTTGCTAGGCACAGAAGCCGAGGCTCGCACAGGCCTCCATCGGTGTCGTGTCGGCAGCGCTGACCCCGCACCCGCAACCCCCCCCTCCGAGGAGCTGCCATCGCTGCCGTGGCACTTGCAGGTGGCTGCAGCTGCTGCATGCAGATCAACAGCAGGAAGGAGGCCGGCTTTCGGACCCCCCTTTGCGCCTGAGCGCCTTGCGGCAGCTGCTGGCGCCACAGCAACAGCCCGGCATCGACGCCGCCCCTCCACCTGCCGGCCGACTCGATGCCACGAGGGTCAGTGCATGGCCCGCTGACGGGCGGCAAGGCCCGCCGCAACTGCTGCAAGCTCCATCTCCCTTCCCCCAAGCACCGCCTGCACAAGGCGGGGCGTCCCCACCCATCATGCTCGCGCCACCCGGAGGGGGTGCGCAGGGCTTTGCCGGCCAGGGCGCGCACGCAGCAGGGCCGGGCTTGAGTGGGGTGCTGGACAATTCGGGAAAGGAGGGTGGGCCTTTGGCGGGAGACCTGGGAGGGGGGGTTAGCATACAGGGCCTTGTAGGCCAGGTCGGGGGTGATAGTGATGGAGCCTGGAGAGGAGCGGCAGGTGCAGCAGGGAGCGGCGGTGGGCTGTCCAGGGGGTGGGTGCTTGAGGCGCTCGCATGCCACACGGCGGGGGACAGCTGCGAGGACCTGGCGGTGGCGCAGCTGCGGCAGCAGGAGCCGCTCCAGGTATGCGGCGTCCGGTGTGTGTATGTGTGCGTGCTTGTGCATGTGTGAGCATTGTGATGCGCTGCTCTGCTAGCACTCCTGCTGTCTACCTTTGAACGCTGAAGTGCACTGTGACATGCTGCTCTCGCTCTGCATACATTGCAACAGGCTACCAGTTCAAAGTCTCTGTTGCTTGTTGCCTGCATTACGCGCCTGGAGCGGCACTGTCCTGAGCTGCTTCTTTAAAGGCCGCTGTGGCCTGATTTTGTGAACCTTGCTCCACACTCTCATGCAAAAATGCACACACACACACACACACACGTACGTGCGCATGCATGCGCGCACGTACAAGCAAGCGCACACTCACACGCGTGCTTGCAGAGCTACTGCGGCCTGTGGCCTGAGTTCGCACTCCTGAACCACTCGTGCAGCCCCAACACGGTGAGGCTTGCGCCACTTTTGGCCGGTGGGTGCACAGGGAGCAGCTGGTGCTGGGTTGCTGGAGTGCGGTGAGGCTTGCGCCACTGCTGGCCGGTGGGTGCTCAGGGAGCAGCTGGTGCTGGGTTGCTGGAGTGCGGTTAGGCTTGCGCCACTGCTGGCCGGTGGGTGCTCAGGGAGCCCCTGCATGCCTTGGGCTGCACACCCCAGGCCACAGACGGTGCTGCAAGGGTGTGTGTCAGCTGTGTGTTGCGTGAGAGAGGTCCTTTTGGAGGTGCAGCCCTGCTGAAAGCCATGATGCTGCCTGTGTGAGCTCGGAGATACTCCAGCGTTTGCGTGGCGTGGCGGCTTTTGAGGCGGCCCATGACCTTGCCGGCCCATGCGCAACAGGCAAGAGGGCGAGCGCAGTCCTGCTTGTGTAGGTGCAGGCTTGTACAGCAGCAGCAGATTGCGCGTCGCAGCGCTGTGCGTGCGAACACCTACACACAGCCCTCCAGCACGCGTGCGCGGGCACGCATTTCCTTGCAGGTGCACCTGGTGGTGGGGGGCTGGCTGCTGCTGCGCGCGGCGCGGCCCATCGCCGAAGGAGCGGAGCTGACGACCTGCCACATCGGGGCTGGCCGCTTCCAGCATGTTGCATCGCGCCGGGCCCAACTGCAGCGAGAGGTGCGCGGGTGTGTAACCCAACTGCATCGAGAGGTGCCGGGCCCAACTGCAGCGAGAGGGGCACATTCATGCTACCAGGCGCAAGCGTGCATGTGCCACATTGATGTGGGCATGGAGCGGTAAGCAGGTGTGAGCAAGGCTGGCAAATGTAAGGGGGCCGCTGCGGCCGGGGTCAACAGCATGATAGCGGCCACTGTGCCGCGTCCTGTAGCTGGAGCACCTGCCTCTTGGCACCTGGCCTGGCGCTGTCCTGCTTGTCCCAGCACACACCCGCTTGTGTCATGCCTACAATCATCACACCCCTCACTTCCACCAGTCAGGGCTTTACTGCTCCGGTCAGGACTTGACTTCCACCAGTCAGGGCTTCACTGCACCAGTCAGGGCTTCACTTCCACAAGTCAGGGCTTCACTTCCACCAGCCAGGGCTTCATTTCCACCAGTCAGGGCTTGACTACACCTGAGCTGCTCCAGTTCACACTCCTTGTCCGCTGTACCTCCCCTGTACCGTTCAGTATGCTTATAATCTTGTCAGTACCAGACGTGCCCGTGAGATAAGTCATGCCACCTCTCATCAGCACGGCCAAGAGTGGGGCGCAGCTCGTCATCTTCCTGGTCCCCGTCCTCATCAACTATCCTTTCTTTTTTTTGCTCTGCTGAAAGGGTTGCGTAGTGCCTCCGCCCTATAGGTGGCCCCTTTTCCTTTATTGATGCATGGAGTAACTTCATTACCGACGCACCTATCCTTCGTTTTCCTCCCTGCTCCCCAGCATGATCTTCACTTCACCTGTATACACAGTGCCCTTCCTACTTTGCTCTTCCTTGCTCCCCAGTTTGGGTTCCACTGCACCTGTGGCCGCTGCACGCTTGAGCACCACTTCTTCCCGACCAGGCGCTACCCTCGCAGGTGTGATTGTCTTTGCAGCACACAGAACGCTCTGTGTGTCTTGCACACACATGTGCTGCAATGATCAGCACAGAACCACAGAGCCACCAAACAGTGCTCTTAAGGCTGAGTTGCCTCTGTGAGACCCATGGCCAGGGTGCTCAAGTGGCAGATCCTGCTGCAGCAGCAGCACCATTTTGTGTGCTCAAGCAGTGGCTCTTGCTGCAGCAGCAGCAGCAGCAGCAGCAGCAGCAATGCTGTTTGTGCACAAGCAGTGGGCTTCTGCTGCAGCAGCACCATTTTGTGTGCTCAAGCGGTGGCTCTTGCTGCATCAGCAGCAGCAGCAGTAGCAGCAGCAGTGTTGTGTGTTCACAAGTGGCGGCCTCTGCTGCAGCCCTGGTACCAGCGCCAGCGGCGGCGGTGGGAGCTGATAGGAGTCTTGGTTGTTGAAGCAGGCTGATGCACCTTTTCCCAGTTCAGTCAGATTTTGAATTTACCTCTGCTGATATGATGCTCACAAAGACCATGGCTGCAGGCAAAACACCCAAGGTCAGCCAACACACTAGAAAAACAATTCCTCCAGTCCAAACATGTCTGCCTGTGATTCCAGCATACCTTTTGCCCAGTGACCCGTTTAAATCCAAAACTTTTGAGTTGGTGCAGCAGAGCTGCTCCAGAAAAGTGGATTTCCTTGTGTGCAGGCTTCTTGCTATGAGCGAACTAAGGGAATCCCTCATTAAATCGTCCCATGGTGCTGTTCCCTATAGGACCTCCTCAGCTAAGACTTGGTGTCCCAGGCTCAGAAGGGCAATGAACCTTGCCTGCCTTACATTTCTGTTCGGCAGGTACAGCTTTGTGACCTAACGTAACCTTCCATTTCTCTTGAGTAGCTCAGACCTGGATCTGAGCAGGTGCCCATCCATACACCCTCCCACGTGCCACCACACCATCGTACAGGTGCCACCACACAAGGATGTGCACTTGCCCTGCCATTTCACCGTACTGCAGTGCTTCTGCAGAGGCCCAAGCAGCGGCTGAAGACATGGCTATAGTTGATGTGCTGCGCGCGCGCCGCAGCCTGATGCAAACCCTGTTGGATGGGGTGTTTGGTAGGGGCAGGTGCGTTGGGCAGAGGTGGCCTAAGTGGAGGTAAATATTTGAGAAAGGCATATGCAAAAAGGAGGCGGCGTGGAAAGGGGTTGATCAGTGGTCTGCATGTGCCACACGCTGGTTCGTGTTGTACGGCTAACTGGCGTTCACAGGCCGCTGCACCTTTTGGTGTCATATCATGGTGCAGCTCCTGCTTGCTGCCTTGTTATGAGTTCTGCCTGTTGTGTGTGCCCTGTCATGGCGCACATGGCGCAGCTCCTGCTTGCTGCCTTGTTATCAGTGCTGCCAGTTGTGTGTGCCCTGTCTTGGGGCAGCTCCTGCTGCTTCCTTGGAGTACCAAAATTGTTGAAAAAAACTGCTTTATGCTGCATTCAAGTGAGCATGCAGTCATACCTCCTTGCCTTTCTGCCTGCGGGCACGGTGCAAAGAGTTCAGGTTATGAGGCTGCCTGCCCTAAAGCAAGTCAGCAGGGGCAACTCGGTGCAATGCACGGATGATCAGAACAGCCTGTGCATAACAATCTGTGCCACCATTTTTGCTTTGCTCAACCGCATACTACAACATATTTGTTATTTCAACCGCTCTCTACCCTCTTCATACTGCCATGCTCCCTGTTCAGACGCCGGCTAACGCACCAGCTCGCTTCTGGAGACCAGCATCTGGCTGTGATGGGGCTCGCTTGTGCGTGCGCATCCACCTTTCTGCTGTATGTGCGCGGCCAAAGCTGTCCAACTTAATGCCAAGCACAAAGGCAGGGTAGCAACCTACCCCTTTGCACCTGCAGCACGCCGGAACCCTGGGCGCTTCTGCCCACCCGCCTCAGACCCCCTCCCAGCCGCCACCCTGCAGGTTCCAAACAGATGTGGCACGAGATCCGCAGGTGCTCATGCTGGTAAACAAGCTGGTCATCAACCACTTGGAGCCGGAGCTGGATGAGGCTGTGTCAGCCACGACACGCCTGCAAGACAAGCGCAGGAGCGTGCTGGCACAGTGCCGCAGCTCCGCCGCGGCCGTGGAGCAGAGCCTACAAGTGCGCATGCCTTGGACGCATGCTTGTGGGTGGATGTGGGTGGTCCAGCTCTTGCACAGCAGTGCGCACGCGTGTTTGCGTGAGAGTTGCACGGGCCTGCTGGAGCTCAGCTTGTGCCACCCAGGAAGAGTGCAATTTTTAGTGCACCACTCCCTCCGCCTGGAGCTACAGCACTCATGACCCATGAGGCCACCGCTGTGTGCCCGTGCCCAACTGCACCTTGCAGGACCTCCGCTTGGCTCAGCCCCTGGCCTCCTTGCTGCGCGCGTCCGTGTTTGAGTTGTACCGCCTGCAAGTGGAGCTGCACGAGCTGCTGCCAGACCTGATGGTGGGTGGTGCGGTGTGATTAATGGCCGGGTTTCAGGTGGTGGGTGGTGCGGTATTGTTTGATGCTCGGGTTCCAGGTGGTGGGTGGTGCGGTATTGTTTGATGCTCGGGTTTCAGGTGGTGGGTGGTGCGGTATTGTTTGATGCTCGGGTTCCAGGTGGTGGGAGGTGCGGTATTGTTTGATGCTCGGGTTTCAGGTGGTGGGTGGTGCGGTATTGTTTGAT
>LFCJ01001651.1_pt1 | contig 15721 bp, 15 predicted proteins | sample 643141 | NCBI WGS metagenome assembly LFCJ01 (sample SAMN03766243, study PRJNA286221) | soda lake metagenome | biome: soda lake; feature: Kulunda steppe; material: water; isolation source: sample B1-Br-g2 brine of Lake Bitter-1 | place: Russia: Kulunda steppe | collected 2010-07 | reverse complement strand
CGCCGATGCCGTCGAAGTCGAACTTGCGCTTCACCGCCAGCGGATCGGTCTCCTTCCACTCGCCCTGCTCCCAGTAGCGACCCTTCGCGGTGATCTCGCGAATGTTGATCTCCGGGTTGAAGTTGGTGGCGAAGGGGTAGCCGTGGTCGCCGCCGTTGGCGTCCAGGATGTCGATGCGGTGGATCTCGTCGAAGAGGTTCTTCTGGGCGTAGGCGCAGTAGATGTTGGTCATGCCCGGGTCGAAGCCGCAGCCCAGGGTGGCCATGTTGCCGGCCTCCTTGTAGCGCTCCTGGAAGGCCCATTGCTCCTTGTACTCGAACTTGGCCTCGTCGGGATGCTCGTAGTTGGCGGTGTCGAGGTAGGGCACGCCGGTTTTCAGGCACGCCTCCATGATGGTCAGGTCCTGATAGGGCAGGGCCACGTGGATCAGCACGTCGGGCGTGAACGATTCGATCAGGGCGACCAGCGCCTCGACGTCATCGGCATCCACCTGAGCGGTCTGGATCGAGCGATCCAGCTGGTCGGCGATCGCCTGGCACTTGGCCTCGTTGCGGCTGGCCAGCAGGATCTCGCTGAAGATCTCGGGATGCTGGGCGCACTTGTGGGTCACGACGCCGCCGACGCCGCCGGCGCCGATAATCAGGACTTTGCTCATGGGGGTTCCAATCCAGATCGGGAAATGTCAACAGTGGTAGGGTCTTATCGGTAGTGGGCCGCGCTTGCGCCCCCGACCCGATGCCACCCCGGTCTTGGCCTCGCCCGGTGCCCCGGCAGGGGTTATAGACGAGTGGGCGCCGATAATGGCGTCCCCTGAGGCTGGTATCAAGTGGTTTTCGCGTCAAGATTGGGGCCGCTGGGGGAGCCGACAGTTAGGCTGGCTGCGAACAAGGCCATTGCGGCTCACCCGTATAGCGCTTCCCAGTGGATGTCGCGCGTTTTGGGGGAATCCAGGTGCAGTGCCTGCTCGATATGTTGCAAATGGTGCAGCATCAGCGATATCGCCCGTGCTTCATCGCGCTGTGCAATTGCCTCCACGATCTCGCGATGCTCGTCCTCGGGGCAGGCGGGCGTCTGGGGCTCGTCGTAGAGCGCAATGATCAGGCAGGTCAGCGGACAGAGCTCGGCCATCAGCTTCTCGATGAAACCGTTGCCGCTGATGCGGGCCAGCAGCATGTGGAACTGCCCCGAGAGTCGGATAATTCGCCGCCGATCTCCCTGTTGCCGTGCCTCGGCTTCCTCTTCGAGATGAGCGCTTAGCCTGGCCAGGTCCTCTGGGCAGGCCCGCTTGATGACATTGCGCACGATTTCCGGTTCTACCAGGCGGCGCGTGGCGAAAAGATCACGAGCCTCCGCGGCACTGGGTCGCGTCACGAAGGCTCCTCGATTCGGGTGCAGCGTCACCAGTCCTTCCTTGGCCAGCAGGGTCAGTGCCTGGCGAATCTTGGTTCGACTCACCCCGAAGGCGCTTGCCAGCTTCTCCTCCACCAGCTTGATACCCGGCGGTAGCCGATGCTCCATCACCGCGTCGGTGATGCGCTCGGCGATCTGCTCGACTCCCAGTTTCGTGATGGGGGCGTCCATGGTGCTCCTCGTCCTTAGCAGATGGGGCAGTTGAGTATGCCGCAGCCCGGTCTGGATCCAGAAATCGCATGATCGGATGCCTTCGCGCCTGCACTGTCTGAGCGCTTCAAGGCGATTTTTGCACACTTTGCGTGCGTTTTCTAACATTTAAATTGTATGCAATATATGGATCAATTTCTTTAAAAAAAATAAACCACATAATTTTCGACAATTGAAATCATAGGCTTATGCCGGCATGCGGGGGGGCGCGGGGCCCGAGCTGGCGCTGCTGGCATGCCGATTGCTCCTGCTTTGCAGGTGGCGAGGCCTTGATTGGTCAGGCCGCCCTCATCAAGAACGAATGGAGGGTTTCCAGATGTCCAAGTCCCACATGTTGAAGATGGCCTCCCTGATGACGGTCGGAATGCTGCTGTCGTCTTCGGTGCTGGCCGCCGAGCGCCTTCGGGTGGCAGGCAACTTTCCGACGGATCACTCCGTTTCTCGCGCCATGGAGGTATTCAAGGAAGAAGTCGAAAGCGCCTCCAACGGCGAGATTCAGGTCGACCTATTCCCGGCGATGCAGCTGGGTGGTGCCACCGAAAATGTTGACCAGGTCCGTTCCGGCAGTATTTTCGCGGTGTTCACTTCCATTGCCTACTTCACGCGCTCGGTGCCCGACTACGAGGCGGTGAGCCTGCCGTTCCTCTTCGATAGTCGTGACCAGGCCTTCGCGGTGATGGATGGTCCAGTGGGCGAACATCTCGACGAGCAGATGGCCGACCTGGGCTTCGTCAATCTGGGCTACGGGGAGCTGGGCTTCCGCCACGTGACCAACAATCTGCGCCCGATCACCTCGGTGGAGGATTTCGAGGGCATGCGCGTTCGCCTGCAGCCTAATGAGGTGCATCTGCAGACCTTCCGCGCCCTGGGTGCCAACCCCGTCTCGATGGATGTCTCCGAACTCTATTCTGCTCTGCAGCAGGGCGTTCTCGATGGTCAGGAGAATCCCTACAACATCATCGCCAGTCGTCGTTTCAACGAGGTTCAGGAGCACCTTTCCGACAGCGGACACTTCTACGACTTCATCAACGCCGTGGCCAATCAGCGCCGTTACGAGGCCCTGTCCGAAGAGCATCGCGAGATCGTCAATGATGCCATGCAGTCGGCCATGGTGTGGCAGCGCGAAGCAGCCACCGAGGAAGAGGAGGCCTGGCGCGAGCAGCTGATCGAGGAGGGTATGGTCTTCACCCCGATCTCCACAGAGCTGCGTGCCGAGCTGCGTGACGCCACCATGGAAGTGGCCGATAGCCTCGGGGATCGCGTCGATCCCGAGTTCATCGAACTCGTGTTCCAGGAAGCCGAAGCGGCGCTGTGAGGCCTGGACATGATGCTGTTTTCTGATCCGAACCATGAAGCCCGTCCTGCCCCGCCCCCCGTGGGCGGGGCCTTCGGGGCCCTCAAGCGGCTCGTCGTCATCTGTGATGCCACCACCTACTGGGCGATCGTGGCGGTCATGGGGCTGATGGCCACCATCGTGTCCTTGCAGGTGTTCTTCCGCTACGTGCTGGGTTCTTCCATCGACTCCGCCGATGAGCTGTCACGACTGTTCTTCATCTGGGCGATCTTCCTGGCCATTCCCCACGGGGTGAAGCACGGCGTCCATGTGGGCATCGACCTGTTCATGATGCTGATGCCGGTCCGCATTCGAGAAGTGCTGTTTCGTGCCATGGCCGCCATATCCACTCTGCTGATGCTCATGGTCATGCTGGGTGCCTGGGTCGCGACCGTCGATCGCTGGTCGGAGCAGATGCCGACACTGGCTATCACGTCCTCGGTCTATTACATCGCGGTATTGATCTGTGGCCTGCACGCCTTCCTGCATCTGGCTCTGCTGGCCTGGGGGGGCTCACGCACCTGGGAGGAGGTCGCATGACCTGGCTTGCCGTTGGACTGTTTCTCGCGCTGGCCGCCTTAGGTATGCCGCTCGCCTTTGCCCTGGGGTTCGGCTCCCTGATCGGACTGTGGATGCTGGATTTCGAGCTGGTCGTCATGCCTCAGCGCATGATGCATGCCGTCGACAGCTTCCCGCTGATGGCGATTCCGCTCTTCATGCTGGCCGGCGAACTGATGGTGCGGGCCGGCATCATGGACCGTTTGATCGGCTTCGCCAACAGCCTGGTCGGTCGCATGCATGGTGGCCTGGCCCACGTGACGATCACCTCCGGGACCATCTTCGCCTCGGTCAGCGGGGCGGCCGTGGCCAGTGCCAGTGCCATGGGCAGTACGCTGGTGCCGGCGCTGCGCAAATACTACCCGGACGCCTACTCCGGTGCCGTCATCGCCTCGGCGGCCAACCTGGGGCCGGTGATCCCGCCCAGCAACGCCATGATCGTCTATGCCCTGATGGCGGGCTCGTCGGTGTCGGTCGGTGGGCTCTTCCTGGCAGGTATCGTGCCGGGCATTCTGCTGGCGCTGGGCTTCATGGCGATCGCCTCGTTCATTTCCTGGAAACGTGGCTATGCCCTGACCGGCGAGCGCTTCAACCTCTGCAACGTCGCGCATCAGGCCCGTCGCGCCATCGTCATCATCCTGATGCCGGTGATCGTGGTGGGCGGCATCGTCGGTGGCATCTTCACCGCCACCGAGGGGGCGGCCATCGCCGTGGTCTACTCGGCATTCATCGGCTTCGTGATAACGCGGCGGCTGCGCCTGGCAGACCTCCCGGGTTGCCTCTACCGGGCGGCGGTGACCTCCGCCATGGTGGGTGCCCTGATTGCCTTCGCCTCGGCGCTGACCTTCGTCTTCACCATCGAGATGGTGCCGATGATGCTGTCGTCGTTCATCCAGTCCCTGACCGGCGATCCGATGATGTTCATTCTCCTGACCATGGCACTGCTGGTCGTGGTGGGGATGCTGATCGAGTCCAACGCCGCCTACATCATGCTGGTGCCGCTGTTTGCGCCGATCGCGGTGGCCTACGGAGTCGACCCGCTCTATTTCGGGTTCCTGTTCATGTACAACCTGGTGGTCGGCATGATGACGCCTCCGGTGGGCGTCCTCTACTTCGTCATGAGCGGCATTACCCGCGTCCCCATGATGAAGCTCGTCGCCGAATCCCTGCCCTTTGTCGCCTTCCAGTTCGCCATCCTAGGCCTGTGCATCGCCGTGCCGTCCGTTGTCACGGCGCTGCCCAGGGCCATGGGCTTCTGACCCCACGAGGAGAGGACGATGTTTGATGCTGCCCATCCCGCCGACCTGGTGATCCATGGCCCTCGTGCCATCACCGTCGACCCGGAACTCGGCGAGATCCCCAGCGCTCGACTGGTGATCCACGCTGGACGCCTGGTGACGGTTGGTCCGGACGAGCCCGATGTGCCGCGGCCGCCGGCCCGGCGAACGCTCGACCTGAGCGGTCGCGTGGTGACGCCGGGCTTCGTCAATGTGCATACCCACACCATCCTGACCATGGTACGCGGCGTCGCCGAGGACATGGGCTTCGCCCCGGCCTACACCCCGGGCGTCCCCCATGGTCATGAGGTCAGTGAAGAGGAGGCGGTGGCCCTGGCCCGGCTGGGCGCCGCCGAGGCCCTGCTGTTCGGCTCCACCCTGATCAACGACAGCTACGTCCACGCCGACCGGACCCTGCCGGCCATGGGGGAGCTGGGCATGCGGGTGATCACCTGCGGTCGGATCCACGATGTGGATTTCAGCCGCGTGCACGAAGGCATCTGGGAGCACCGCACCGAGATCGGCGAGCGCACCCTGGCGGAGGCCGTGGCGCTGCATGAGCGCTGGCAGGGCGGCATGGACGGACGGCTCGGGGTCGAGCTGGCCGCGCATGCGCCGGACACCTGCTCGCGGGCGCTGCTCGCGAGGGTGGCCGAGGCCCGTGATGCCCTGGACATGCGGGTGAACGGCCATCTCTCCCAGAGCCTCAAGGAGAATCGCCGCGTTCAGGAGCGCGACGGCATGAGCCCCACCGAGCTGCTCGAGGAGGTGGGCCTGCTGGGGCCTCGATTTACCGCGGCTCACTGCATGTACGTCAGCGATAGCGACATCGCACGCATCGGCGCCAGCGGTACTAATATCGCCCACGTGCCGCGCGGCAATGCCACCGGGGGGCGCATCGCGCCCACCACCCGCCTGCGTGAGGCCGGCGCCAACCTGGCGCTGGCCACCGACAACATGCATGCCGACATGGTCGAGGTGATGCGCTGGGCGCTGATCATGGGGCGCGTCCAGGAGGGCGAGGTCAACGATACCTGGCAGCCCCATCACGCGCTGGAGATGGCCACGCTCGGCGGGGCCCGGGCGCTGGGGATGGAGGACGAGCTGGGCTCGCTCACCCCGGGCAAGCGTGCCGATCTGGTCGCGTTCGATTTCCGCCGCCCGCATCTCGTCCCCTTGATCCATGCCCTGGGCAATCTGGTGCATACCGCCCAGGGGCGGGACGTCGAGACCGTGGTCTGCAACGGAGAGATCGTGGTCGATCGCGGCGAGCTGTGTCACGCCGACACCGCCGCTCTGCTGGCCGATGCGCAGTCCGCCGCCGAGGCGCTGTGGCAGCGCGCCCGGGCCCAGGTATGAAGGGGAGAGCCTGATGAAGCTGTTGATCGTCAATCCGAACATTTCGCAGAGCGTCACCGAGCTGATTGCCAACGAGGCAAGGCGCAGCGCCGCGCCCGACACGGACCTGACCCTGCGCACGGCACCCTGTGGTGTGGCCTACATCGAGACTCGCGCCGAGGCGGCGATCGGGGCCTACGCCACGCTGGTGGAGCTGGCCGAGCACCAGACAGGCCATGACGCGGCCGTGGTGGCCGCCTTTGGCGATCCCGGCCTGGAAGCCGCCCGGGAGATGCTGCCGATTCCTGTGGTCGGTCTGACCGAGAGTGCGCTCATGAGCGCGGCCATGCTGGGGGGCCGCATCGGGATCGTCGCCATCTCCCGGCGCATTCAGGCCTGGTATCGCGAGACGGTGGATCGCTATGGGATGGCCTCGCGGCTGGCCGGTATTCGCTGCCTGGACGAGCCGCTGAGGGACATTGGCGCCGTGCAGCAGGACAAGGCGGAGCAGCTGGTGAGCCTCTGCGAGAGGGCGGTGAGCGAGGATGGCGCCGACGTGCTGATCATCGCCGGGGCTCCGCTGGCCGGTCTGGCCCGTGAGGTGGAAAGCCGAATCCCCGTGCCGATTGTCGACGGGGTGAGCTGCGCGGTGCGCCAGGCCGAGCTGTTGGCTCGGCTGGCACCACGCCCGGCGACCTCCGGCAGCTATGCCGTCCCGCCGACCAAGGCTTGCCGAGGCCTGCCGGGCGCTCTGGCCGGGCTGGTGGGACGGGAGGGCATGTCATGAGCCATCCCGTTCATCGCCTGTGCCTGACCAGCCGTGAGCTGACCTTCACCGCCGAGACCCATCCGGGTGCTCCGCGCAGCGTCGACGCCCTGCTGGGCCTGCTGCCCTGGGAAACAGAGCTGGTGCACGTGCGCTGGAGCGGCGAGGGGGTCTGGGTGCCGCTGGGGGATCGCGCCTTCGACCTGCCCTGGGAGACGCCCACCCGCTATCCCGCCCCCGGCGAAGTGCTCTTCTACCCTGGCGGCTACAGCGAGACCGAGATCCTGATGGCCTACGGACCCTGTGCCTTCGCCAGCAAGCTCGGCCCCATCGCCGGCAACCACGTCATGACGGTGGTGGAGGGTATCGAACGGCTGCCTGAGCTTGGCCGCCGCTGCCTCTGGGAGGGGGCTCAGCCGCTGACCATGACCCTCCTCGAATCCATCACTCACCCGGGAGTCACGCCATGACCCGCCTTCGCTTCGGGGTGCTGACGCCCTCGTCCAACACGGCACTGGAGCCGCTTACCTCGGCCATGCTGGCTCAGCTGCCTGATGTCACAGCCCACTTCTCGCGCTTTACCGTCACGCAGATCGCCCTCAGCGACCGGGCGCTCGGGCAGTTCGACGACCGACACGTGCTCGCGGCGGCGCGTCTGCTCGCCGATGCCCGCGTCGATGTCATCGGCTGGAGCGGGACCTCCGCCGGCTGGCTGGGCTTCGACCACGACGTGACGCTCTGCCGGCGCATCGAGGCAGAGACCGGCATTCCTGCCACCACCTCCATGCTCGCCCTCAACGAGATACTCCAGAGCCACGGGCTCCAGCGCTTCGGCCTGGTCACGCCCTACACCGAGGACGTGCAGGCACGAATTCTGGCCAACTATCGCGCCGCCGGCTTCGAGGTGGTGGCCGAGGATCATCTCGGCATCAGCGAGAACTTCGCCTATGCCGAAGTCACCCCCGAGACCCTCACGGCTCAGGTGCGTCGAGTGGCGGCGGCCGGGGCGCCGGCCATCGTGGTGGCCTGTACCAATCTATCTTCCGCCCATCTGGTGCCCCAGTGGGAAGCCGAGCTGGGGGTCCCGGTGCTCGATACCACCGCCACCGTGGTGTGGAAGATGCTGCGGATGACCGGGCAGGGCGGAATTCCCGTTGCCGGCTGGGGCCGCCTGATGGAAGGAGGACTGAACCCATGAATGAGTTCGACCTGGTGATTCGCCATGCCCGCTGTGCCACGGCGGCCGACGTCTTCGAGGCCGACATCGGCATCCGCAACGGCACCATCGTGGCCCTGGGCAGCGGGCTGGCCGCGGGGCGCGAGGAGGTGGACGCCGAGGGTCGCTGGGTGCTCCCCGGCGGCATCGACGGCCACTGCCATCTGGACCAGCCGACGTCGGATGGCTCTCGCATGGCCGATGATTTCCTGACCGGGACCCGCTCGGCGGCCTGTGGCGGCACCACCACCGTGTTTCCCTTCGCGCTGCAGATCAAGGGCCAGAGCCTGAGAGCGGCGGTCAAGGACTACCATCGCCGCGCCGAGGGCAAGGCCTGTATCGACTATGCCTTCCACCTGATCGTCACCGATCCCACCCCCGAGGTGCTGGGCGAGGAGCTGCCGGCGCTGATACGCGAGGGGTACACCTCCTTCAAGATCTACATGACCTATGACGACCTGAAGCTTGCCGACCGGGAGATCATCGATGTGCTGGCGGTCGCTCGAGAACACGGTGCCATGGTCATGGTTCACGCCGAGAACTCGGACTGCATCGCCTGGCTGACCGAGCGGCTGTTGGCACAGGGCCATACCGCACCGCGCTACCATGCGGCGGCACGCCCCATGCTCGTCGAGCGAGAGGCCGCTCACCGGGCCATCGCCTACGCCGAGCTGGTCGACGTGCCGATCCTGATCGTGCATGTGTCAGGCCGTGAGGCGGTGGAGCAGATTCGCTGGGCCCACAGCCAGGGGTTGCGGATCTATGCCGAGACCTGCCCCCAGTACCTCTTCCTGACCGCCGAGGATCTCGGCATCAGCGACGATGATCATCATGGCGCCAAGTGCATCTGCAGTCCGCCACCCCGGGATCGTGCCAATCAGCAGGTGGTCTGGGATGGCCTCGAGAGCGGCGTCTTCCAGGTCTTCTCCTCGGACCACGCCCCCTTCACTCTCGCCGGCCCCGAGGGCAAGTTTGCCGCCGGAGACGATGCCAGCTTCGATCGGATTCCCAACGGTATTCCCGGCCTGGAGACTCGTCTGGCGCTGCTCTTCAGCCACGGGGTGGAAACCGGCCGACTGACCATCCAGCAGTTCGTGGCTCTGACGGCGACCAACGTGGCGCGGATGTACGGGCTCTACCCGCGCAAGGGCTCCATTGCCGTGGGCGCCGACGCCGACCTGGTGATCTGGGAGACCGGGCTCGAGCGCACGATTCGCAATGCGGACCTGCATCACGCCGTGGATTACACGCCCTATGAGGGTATTCCGGTCAGCGCCTGGCCGGCCCTGACCCTCTCCCGGGGCGAGGTCGTGTGGCGCGATGGCGCCTATCTGGGAGGCCCCGGTCGCGGCCGCTTCCTGCGCTGTGACCTGCCGGAGCCGGCGCGCCCCAAGCCGAGACCCGATGGGGGCGTGACATGGTCGGCGTGAGCGGCGGAGTGCCGGCGTCGCTGGTCGAGGCGCTTGTCCTGGCCTGGCGTGAGGGCCGCCCGCTGTCGGCGGAGACGGCCAGACGGCTGTCGCCTGAGGGCCCCGATGACGCCTATGCGATTCAGGCAGCTCTGGGGGAGCGTCTCGGCTGGTGGCCCATGGGACGTCCTCACGGCTGGAAGCTGGCCATGGGCCATCCTCCCAAGGCGGCCCCGATCCCCGATGACCGCTATCAGCTCAGTCCCGCCAGGATGCGCGGCCCTGTGAGCGTTGCCGGCATCGAAGTGGAACTGGGGGTTCGCCTGTCTCGCCCGCTGTCGGCGGGAGCCAGCCGCGAGGAGGTGGCGGCGGCAGTCGGGGAGACCCTGGCGGTGATCGAGGGCTTCGACGTTCGCGCAGAGCAATGGCGCGAGCTGCCCGACGCCTTTCTCCTCGCCGACCTGCAGATGCACGGCGGCCTGGTCATCGGCAGCGGGGTGTCGGGCTGGTGCGGCGACACCAGGCTATCGCTCGAGGTCACCGACCAGGCGCCGATCCCCGAGGGCTGGCGGCACCCCCAGGGCAATCCGCTGGCGCTGCTTCCCTGGCTTGCCGACCATGCGGCCAGCCGCGGCTGGCCCCTGCAGCCTGGCGACCTGGTGGCCACGGGCAGCTGGTGCGGCATGCTCGAGCTGCCGCCGGGCGGTCGCGTGGTGGCGACCTTCGAGGGAGTGGGGGAGGTCGCCCTGCAGCGCACTGCGGATCCGGAGGGCGCGTCATGACGGATACCTCCTTGCCCCTGTCGCGGCGCAACACGCGGATTCTCGAGACGCTGATGGGGCTCGGGACCCTGGCGGTGGGTCTGGTTTTCCTGCGCGTCGTACACGCCTCGCCGCCTCCCTATGGCGATCCCGGTGACATCGGCTCGGCCGCGTTCTTTCCGGGCCTGATAGCGCTGCTGGTGTCGGCTCTCGGGGTGGTGCTGCTCCTGCTGGCCTGGCGGCCGCATCTGCCGACATCCATTGCGACCGGGCAGACGTCCCGCGCGCTGCTGGCTTACGCCTTGATGGTCACGGTGGCCGCGGGGCTGCCGTGGCTCGGCATCTGGCTGGTGGCCATGCTGGCCGTGCCGCTGCTGGCGGTGCTGTTCGGCGAGCGGCGCTGGTGGGTCCTGTTGATCCTCGCCGTGGTGCCGCCAGCGCTGGTGATTCATCTCTTCGAAGGGGTGATGGGGATCTATTTTCCCCGGGGGGTGCTGCTGTGATCGACCTCACCATTCTCCAGCAGGGGCTTGCCATGCTCGCCTCGCCCTGGACGTTTCTGGCCCTTTCGGCGGGCCTGGCCGGAGGCATCCTGATCGGTGCCCTGCCCGGCCTCACCGCTACCATGGCAGTGGCGGTCCTGGCGCCCTTCACCTTCTTCATGGAAGCCGCGATCGGCATTCCCTTCCTGCTGGGCATCTACAAGGGGGCCATCTATGGCGGGTCGATCCCGGCCATTCTGGTCAATACGCCGGGCACTGCCGCCGCGGCGGCCACGGCGAGAGACGGCTATGCGCTGACCCAGCAGGGAAAGTCCCGCAAGGCGCTGGAGCTGAGCCTGTTCAGTTCGATCGTGGCCGACCTTCTTGCCACTCTGGTACTGATCCTGGTGGCGATTCCGCTGGCGTCGATTGCGATTCGCTTCGGCTCGCCGGAGTTTGCGCTGCTCTACCTGATTGCGCTCACCATGATCGCCACCGTGAGCGGTGACAACATGGCCAAGGGGCTGGCGGCAGCCGGCCTGGGCCTGTTGGTGGCCTGTATCGGGCTCGACCCCATGTCGGGCTATCAGCGCTTTACCTTCGGCAATACCGACCTGATGGCCGGCGTCTCGCTGATTCCCCTGCTGATCGGCATGTTTGCTCTCAGCGAGATTCTGATGCAGTTGACGCATCCACCTGCCGCGCGGGAGGGCGCAGACAGGGTCGAGGAGGGCGGCGAGCGCCTCCGCTGGGCGGAGTTCTGGGCATTGCGGCCGACGATCCTGCGATCGACCTCGCTCGGGACCTTTCTTGGTTCGCTGCCCGGACTGGGCGCCGAGATCGCCTGCTGGATCGCCTATGGTCTGGCGCGGAGCCGCTCACGCGAGCCGGAGCGCTTCGGCAAGGGCTCGCTTGAAGGCCTTGCCGCCGCCGAGTCGGGTAACAACGCCGTGGTGCCGGCGGCGCTGATACCCATGACCGTGTTCGGGATTCCAGGCGACACCATCACCGCCGTGCTTATCGGCGCCCTCATGGCTCAGGGCATGATGCCGGGGCCGCTGCTGATCCAGCAGAACCCAGGTTTCCTGTTCGGCCTCTTCCTGGTGCTGCTGGTCACCAACGTGCTGCTGTTGGTGTTCGGGCTGTTCGCTATCCGCTGGCTCAAGCAGGTCACGCGCATCCCGCCCGCTGTGCTCTATCCCTGTGTCCTGCTGCTGTGCCTGTGCGGCGCCTATGCCGTCAATTCGAGCTCCTTCGACCTGCTGATCCTGGCCTTCGGCGGTGGCCTTGGCTACCTGATGCGGCGAACCGGCTTTCCCATCGCACCGCTGATCATCGGTCTGTTGCTGGGCCCCGGCTTCGAAAGCGCCCTGCGTCAATCACTGGTGTTCTCCAACGGCAGCCTGGCGATCTTCTGGTCGCGCCCGGGCAGTCTCGTTCTTCTCTGTCTTCTGGCCCTGGTCATTGCCGTCCTGGCGTGGCGGGGGCTGAAGCCCAAGGGAGCCCTGTTCAGGCTTCCCAGGTCCCGTCGCATGAAGTCCCATAACGCCAAAGGAGGCGACTCATGACCCGTAACGCTTTTCCCCTGATGCTGGTGACCGCATCGCTGGCCGCTGCCAGCCTCTCCGCCGCCGGCACCGCGGTGGCCGAAGAGAGCCATCTCCCCGACGAGCCGATTCGCTTCGTCACGCCCTATCCTGCCGGGGGCTCCCACTCGCTGCATGCGGGCATCATCACCGCCGTGGGTGAGGAGTTCATCGGCCGTCCGCTGATCTCGGTGATTCGCGGGGGCGGCGGTGGCGCAGTGGCTGCCGCCGAGGTCGCAGGCAGCACGCCCGATGGCACCATGCTGCTGTTCGGGGACCCCACCATCAATTCACTGCGGCCCCAGGTCGAGGATCTGCCCTACGCGATGGAAGACTTCGTGCCGGTGGCGCGGATCAACTACAGCCCGGCGATCTTCGTGACCACCCCGGATCAGCCGTTCCAGACCATCGAAGAGCTGGTCGAGTATGCCGGCGACAATCCCGGCGAACTGGTCTACAGCTCCGACAATCGCAACGGGTGGACCTACACCGTCTTCGAGATGCTCAAGTCCACCGCCGACGTCGAGATGCGCGGCGTGGAGCTGGGCGGTGGCGGCCCTGCCGTGACCCAGCTGCTGGGTGGCAACACCATGGCCTATGCCGGCGATTCCAGCGTGGTGGGTGAGCACCTGGAGGCCGGCACTCTGACAGGGCTCTGTGTGACGGATATCGAGCGCTACGAAGCCTTCCCCGACATCCCCACCTGCCAGGAGGAGGGCTTTGACGTGGTTTTCCAGTTCTGGCGTGGGGTGATGGCGCCGGCGGGCACGCCGGATGACGTGATTGCCGAGCTCAGCGACGGCTTCGAGCGAATGACACAGGATGAAGGTTTCCTACGCCTGATCGGCCAGATCGGCTCCGGCATCCAGTTCCTGGGCCACGAGGCGTTTGCCGAGGCGCTGGCCGACGAACAGGCCGCCCTGCGCGAGGCCTATCTGGGCGAGTGATCCACAACGTCAAGGAGAGCGCCGACGGCCGCCATTGCGCGGTCGTCGGCCCATCACATCATGACCCAGTTCACGCTGATGGGCCCGAGAGCCCTCGCCGAGGATGGGGCCGGCGTACTGCCCGACCCCGTCGATATCGTCATCGAGAATGGGGCGATTCGTCGTATACAACCGGCGGGATCGGCGGCGCCGATAGGCGAGGCCATCGATGCCCGGCATACCCTGGCAGTACCGGGTTTCATCAACGGCCACCACCACTCCCACGAGAATTTCCACAAGGGGCGCTACGACCGGCTGCCCCTCGAGCTGTGGATGAACTACGTGCGCCCGGCGAGGCCGCTGCCGCTCACCGCCGACGACATCTACCTGCGTACCCTGGTGGGAGCCAGTCAGGCCCTGCTGTCGGGGACCACCTGTATTGTCGACGACTTCAATGCTTCACCGGTCCTCGACCCCGAACACGTCGAGGCGGCGCTGGCAGCCTATGAGGACATCGGCATTCGTGCGCTCCTCGGCCCAACGCTCTTCGATGTGCCCTTTCATCAGAGCGTGCCGTTCATTCAGGAGGAGTGTAGCGCCGAGACCCTGGCCAGCCTGGCGCCCGCCCAGGCGACGTCACCGTCGAAGTATCTGCGCTTCGTGGAGGCGCTGGCGGCTTCCCGTCATCCAAGAGCGAACCGAGTTGGCGTCTTGCTGGCCCCTTCGGCACCTCAGCGCTGCAGCGATGGCTTTCTGCGCCAGGTGCGCGAGCTTGCCGATGCCACCGAGCTGCCGGTTATCATCCATGTTCAGGAGACTCGCCTGCAGGCCGCCTCGGCCTGGCACGAGCGCGGCAAGACTCTGTTTCAGCACCTCGACGAGCTGGGGTTCCTGGCGCCGGGAACCTCGTTGATACATGCGGTATGGCTGACTCCCGACGACATCGCGCGTATCGCGAAGAGCGGCGCCAGCGTGCAGCACAACCCCAACAGCAACTTGAAGCTGGGCTCGGGGCTGATGCCGATGCGGGCCCTGCTCGATGCCGGAATCAATGTCAGCCTGGGCACCGACGGCTGCGGGTCCCTGGAATCCACCGACATGCTGCGCGTGGTCGCCAACACGGCACTGCTCCACAAGCTGCGCGGCGACGACTATCGCCGCTGGATCGGTGCCGAAGAGGCCCTGCAGGCCGCCACCCAGGGCGGGGCCAAAGCCCTTGGCCTGGAGGATCGCCTGGGGCGTATCGCGCCCGGAATGCGGGCCGATATGGTGCTATACCGGCTCGACGGCCCTGCATTCACGCCGCTCAACGACCCCCTGCGCCAGCTGGTGTTCGGTGAGAGCGGCGCCAGCATCGATTCGGTGTTCGTCGAGGGCGAGCGCATGGTGGCTGATGGCCAGCTGACCCGCCTCGACCAGCGTGACGTTTCCCGACGCATTGAGCGGGCCATGTCGCGTCTGAGGCCTGCCATTAGCGAGGCCGAGCGGTTGACCGAGACGCTGCGCCCCGCCTACGAGCGCATCTGGTCACGCTGTCAGAGCCTGCCGCTGGCACCAGGCACCTTGCCTGCCAGGCTGGACGACGCGTGAGCGAGGCATGGCTCTGGGCTCAGGGGGTAGGGGGAGGGGCCGCGCTTCTGGGCATAATGGCGTTCCAGTGTCGCCAGGATGTCAGGATGCTTGTGCTGCTCTCCGGCTCATGCGCGGCCTGGAGCCTGCATTTCCTGCTGCTGGCCGAGCCCACGGCAGCTCTGCTCAACCTGATCACGGCGGTTCGCAATCTGGTGGGCATTCGCTTTCGGGGAGGCTGGCTGGCTGGGCTCTTCATCTCGCTTTACCTGATGTCAGGCGGAGTGAGCTGGCAGAGCGCCTGGGACGCCCTCCCGGTCATTGCCGTGGTCGCCGGCAGCATCGGCGTCTTTTTCCTGCATGGGCTCGCCCGGCGTGGCTGCCTGCTGGCTGGGAGTCTCCTGTGGCTGGTGTTCAACCTCCAGGCTGGCTCGGTACCGGGAGTGATCGTGATGGCGGCCGATGCGCTTTCCAACCTGCACCGAATAAGACAATGGCAGAAGACGTCATAGCCGTTCAAACCGGCAGGTTCCCCGCTTTCCGTGCTACCGGCCGGCACCGACACGGCCTCGGACCGGGCTGGTGCCGGGCAGGTCGGGGGTATCAGAGTCAGGCTTCGACGCTGTGCCCCCAGATACGCCCCCTCGGGTGGGGGCATGTCAAGGAATACCATGGAACGTCCAGACACAAGAAAGGGGCCCGGAGGCCCCTGTTCATGCGGTTTCTGAAGTATTGTGGAACCTCCTGAAACCCTTGTGTGGTGGAGGCGGCGGGAATTGAACCCGCGTCCGCCAGCACGCGCCCATTGGCTCTACATGCTTAGATTCCGTTTTTTGCTTTAACGCCTCTGGCTCCAACGGTCAGGATCCAGCGACGCGAT
>LFCJ01001650.1_pt1 | contig 15725 bp, 17 predicted proteins | sample 643141 | NCBI WGS metagenome assembly LFCJ01 (sample SAMN03766243, study PRJNA286221) | soda lake metagenome | biome: soda lake; feature: Kulunda steppe; material: water; isolation source: sample B1-Br-g2 brine of Lake Bitter-1 | place: Russia: Kulunda steppe | collected 2010-07 | reverse complement strand
AGGTGTTGGGCTCCAGGGCGCAGGTGTGTGGGGGAGTGGAGGGGCTTGAAGCAGGGAATTGGGTGCAGGGGGCTGCTGTAGGTGTTCGGCTCCAGGGCACAGGTGTGGGGGGGGGTGAAAGGGCTTGAGGCAGGGCATTGGGTGCAAGGGGCTGCTGCAGGTGTTGGCCTCAATCCAGGCGCAGGTGCATGGGAGCGGGGGGACTGAGGCGGGAGGGCGGGTGGGAGAAAGAGAGGCGGCCCTTGGGGCTGGGGACCCCTGCTGCTTTTACTGAGGGGATTGGGCGATTTTGTGGGGTGAGGCAGAGGTGGGGCGTCTGGGGGCTGTGGTTTGCAAGCACAAGAATTGGGGTGTCTGGGGGCTGTGTTTGCAAGCGCACGAAGTGGCTCCGGTGGTGTTACTCTGAGTGGGAGGGTGAGGGAAGGCAACAGAGGGTAAAGGCATTTCCAAGCCTGTGCATGCACCATCAAAAATGCGTTGTGCTCTGGCACTGGAAGTGAGTGGCTGCAAGGAAACGGGGAGCTCTATGCATTCCTGCATGTATGCATGAAGACTGCACTGCGCTCCGTCGTGTGTGTGCGTGTGCGCATGTGTGTGTGTGTGTGTGTGTGTGTGTGCGAGCCAGACAGAACAATCCAGCCCTTGTGCACATCTCCCCTGCTGCGCAGTTTGCCCAGGCACTGGTGCAGCACATCAACCAGCTGCAGCTGCAGGGCATGCGCCTGAAACCGCTGCAGGGGGGCGGGTCTGTCATGTCTGCAGGCGGCTGGCTGCCCTCCAAGTATGCAGCCATACTGCCCTTGGCAGGTGAGGGGCGTGTGCATGCATGTGCGTGCACATGTTGCTCGATGCTGCGTGCGTGCAGGGAGTGGGGGTGGGGGGGGAGGTTGCATGTGTGTGTGCGCGTGCGTGTGTCACTTGATGCTGCGTGCGTGCTGGAACAAATCTGCACCCTCCTGCATGATGCATAAGCTTGTGTGCAGCAGGTGTGAAGTGCACACGCGCGCACGCCAACGCGTTTTGCACCCTAAACACTGCAGCAATAGCTCCCTGGGCTCCCGGGGCACCATTGGATTCCAGCGGGCATGCAAGCAAAAGTCATGAAGCAAGAATCATCTTCCCACCCGTCCACCTTGCCATTCCACACATGACCCACAACGCATTGCACACACGTTTGTGCACACGCGCACACGCGCACACACACACATGCAAACACACACGCTCGTGCTTGCGTACACAGATACTTGCACACTGTGTGGCATGCATGCAACCCCGCCCACCCCACCCTCCTGCGCATGTGCTCGTGCGCAGCCGTGGACCCGCATGAACTCAATCGCAAACACGCGGCGCACTGTCTGCTCGAGTTTGTGGTGGCCAAGCGCCGCGCCGCGCGCCATGAGGTGCAGCAGACTGTGCTGGCGGCGGCGGCGGCGGGTGGGCCGGCAGCAGAGGCCAAGCAGCCCCAGCAGCATGTGCAGGAGCTGCCTGAGTTTGCGCTGCCGTTCCTGGTGTTCCTGCTGGCGCAGCACCCGGACTTCCCTGAGGAGGTGAGTGCTGCGCGCTTGGGCGGTGAGGTGAAGGGGCGGGGGCAGTTGGGCGAGCATTGAGTTGAGCAGCGCTGGCAGTTAGGCTGGTGGGGTAGAGAATGCAACAAGCGGCGTAGGGAGTGGGGTGAGAACTAGCGTGTGTCCCTCCAATTGATGAACAACAAGGCTGTCCCCACAGAATGAAAAAATTGACTGTGGCACTTATCTGGGCTACACCTCGTCTAGCAGAGCACGCCTCATGCATGGTGCGGGAAGCACGGAGCGTCCTTAAGTGTGGAGTGTGCCGTGTGCATCGATCTTGTGGCGGAGCATGGCCTCTGGTTAGAGGTGCTGGTCGTGATATTCTGACCAGAGGCATGTGGAGGGTCATATGCAGTGAGAGGCAGGGGGGGGCTCTTTTGTTCGGGGGGGCACATTTATTTAGGGGCGTACTGTGTGCTTCTTGTTGTCAAAACATGCAAGTGCTCTGTGATGTGGGGGCGTGCAGACCGGTGTCGCAGTAGAGACAAGCGGTGTCGTTGCAGAGATGAGCGGTGTCGCTGTAGAGATGAGCGGAGTCGCTGTAGAGATGAGCGGTGTCGCTGTAGAGATGAGCGGTGTCGCTGTAGAGATGAGCGGTCTCGCTGTAGAGACAAGCGGTGTCGCTGTAGAGATGAGCGGTGTTGCTGTAGAGAGAGGCGCGCGCTCTGCGCCTGTGTTACAATGACTGAAGGAGCCATTAAAACCTGCCGTCCTTGGTATCCTTGTGGCTGATGGCGACTCCTACGACCTGTCCCTGCTGCAGCAGCTTCAAGAGCAAACACGTGTAGGCCATGCGCACGGTTGAGGAGTGCTGTGAGTACCCAACCAGATGGTGTGAGTACCCAACCACAGTTGGTGTGAGTACCCAACCAGATGGTGTGAGCGTGTTCCATCAGGGCCCTCACGTCTCTAATTGCCACCCCTGCTGGCATGTCACCTGTGAGGTGTGCAAGTCCGTGAGTGTGCACTGGCCACAGCAGGTGCCCCGTCTCCCACAGTCTTGCGCGGGCCATGGGCTTGAGCCCCTTTTGGGGGGCGTCGCTGTGCATATCCAAGACTTCCTTGTGGTGTGGTGGCGCAGGGCGCAAGCGGACCCGCCGAACACACGCAGTTGGCCTTGCATTTGCGGGTGCACGCGCAGGGGGTGTGCATATGGGCGTGTGTCTGTGCATATGTGTGTGCTTGTTTCTCTGTGCATCCTGCATCATGCATAAGTGCGCGGCTGGCGCGTGTGGTGCTGCAGGTGGTGGTGGAGGCGGCTGCCTCGGGCGGCCTTGCAGCAGTGCAGCCGGCGGCAGCCGGGGCAGCTGGTGCTCTGCGCAAGCAGGGGCCTCCACGCAGCCCACAGCCAAAGGCGGCGCGCGCGCACTCAGGCCACAGCAACAGCCACCCCCACAGCCCAGCCAGCGTGCAGCGGGACAGGCAGCCGGGAGGGGCTGAGGAGGTGGAGGCTGCGGAGGAGCGGCAGGCGGCGCTCCGGCCGTTCTGCCAGATGATGCAGGTGGCCCCCACTTGAGCTTGACATGGGGCAGCCCGCAGCTCTCGCGCACGCGCCCTGGGCTCTGCTGCTGCTGCAGCTGCACGGTCTGCTGCTGCGGGGTTGCATGCCTGAGCCCTTGCTGCACGCGTCCCGGGCTCTGCTGCTGCTGCAGCCCTGCTGCACGCGCCCTGGGCTCTGCTGCTGCTGCACTTGCAGCCGCTTGCTGCCACGCCCCTCTGGTCATGCCAGGGTCCCTCTGCTCATGCCAGGGCCCTTGCCACCACGCAGCGCCCATGCACAGCGTCAAGGCGGGGGAGAAGGCCACCGTCTTCGGCGCCGTGCTGTGGGCGTGTGTTACACCACATGCTCAGGCTTAAATGTTGGCGTGTGTCAAACCACATGCTCGGGCTTAAATGTTGGCGTGTGTTACACGACATACTCAGGCTTAAATGTTGGCGTGTGTTACACTACATGCTCAGGCTTAAATGTGCACGAGGTTGTTGAGGTTTCAAGCCAAAGACGGAGCAGGCGCTCTCGGGATTGGGGTCGGTTGGCGCCCTCCTGAGAGGAAACGGAAGGGCATGTGCTGCACTGTGCTTGCGTTCGCAGTCACTCTTTGCCCCTACCGCTGGTCTCGTGGCCACCCTGGTCACACTCTTTGTGGCCAGCCTGGTCACACTCTTTGTGGCCACACGGGTCACACCCTTTGTGGCCACACAGGTCACACTCTTTGTGGCCACACTAGTCTTGCGGCCACACGGGTCACACTCTTTGTAACCACACTGGCCACACTGGTGTTGCCGCCACACTGGCCACACTGTTTGCGGCCGCACTGGCCACACCCATCTTGCAGCCACACTGGCCACACTAGTTTTGCGGCCGCACTGGCCACACGCCTCTGGCGACCGCACCTTGCCTCCACCAATGGTCCATGCGCCCGCACACAGGCCCTCGTGCATGCGCGCATGCACCCGCACGTGCACGTGTGCCGACAAGCCCCTGTGCACACAACCCGCCTCCCTATTCGCAACAGCAGGGCCCCCCGCCTGCGCACCCTTGAGGTGAAAGACCCTATAGCCGTCCTGCAGATGAACACAGGCGCGCTCAGCACAGGAGCGCATGCACATGTGCTTGCACACGCGCACTTTTGTGGTAGAAGAAGCATTTAGCATGCTCCACTACAAACTCCTTCAGCCACCGCACGCGGGCTCTCCCATTGGCACTGTGCGCCCTTGTGCGCACGTCCATCCGCACGACGCACAACACACGCACACCGAAGCAGACGTTCAAGTATAAAAAAATAAACGTGAGCACACATAAACGCAGGCGCACACAGCACAGGAAAGCACACACATGTGCTTGCGCATGCGCGCGCATGCACTTGTGTGCTCATGAGTGTGCCTGCACACGCACACACACACACTAACACACATATACACAAACTGCCATCCCCTCCGTACCACAGGCAGTTTGTGCGGGCACTCCCATGTGCCCTGCCACAGGAGCAGCACCACCGAGCCCGCGTGCGCGCCTGCGCCCCCTGTGCAACTCAATATGCCCTGCGAACGGTGCTTGACACCACATTCCCCTTCACTCAGTGCTGCAGGCGCTGCTGGAGCCCCTGAATGTGTCTAACGTCACCTTCGAATGCGTCCTTTGTCACCTGCAGGCGCTGATGGAGCCTCCATATGCGTCCTTTGTCCTTCGTCACCTCTGCGCGCGCCCTTCGTCACCTCCCTGCCTGCATACATGCCCGTACTCTCTGTGCACGCAACTTGCTGCTCGCGCCCTTCTGTGCTGCAGGCGCTGCTGGAGCCGCTGCTGCTGGAGGGCAATGGGCGGGGGGGCTTTGGAACCGGCCCAGGTGCAGACGCTGCCATGCTGCTCCCGGTGACCACCGCCATACTGAGCAACAACAAGCTGCTGGATTTGGTGGTGCGTGCTCGCTTGCTGCAAATGGTTGTGGCGTTCTTGCTGCTTCCGACGAACACCGCCATAATGAGCAAAACAACCTGCTGCAGCTGCTGCTGCTGCAAGAGCTGTCATAGGTTGAGGTGGCATGCTGCAGGTGTAGAAGGTGTGTTTTCTGCAAGAGCTGCAAGCTAGTGCGTAGTGATTACTGTTGACGGCAGGAGGTTCAACTGCAAATGGTGGTGCGCACTTTCATGCTGCAGCTGGTGGCGGCGTGCATGCGTGAAATGGTGGTGCGTGCGTGCTGCAAGCGGTGGTGCATGTCTGCGCTTGGGATGGCCACGCACGGTGGCTTTGTGCCAGGCTGTGCGTGTGTGCATGTCAAGGTGCAGGGGTGGCCTCTGATCATGACTTCAAACACTCAGTACTTATAAGGCTTGATTGCTCAGCAAGCAGCTCGTCCCTTAGCCTGCAGCCAACGCTCTTGGCCCTGCTGTTTGGCTGCAGCTACGTCCTGCCACATCACTCGCAAGCTTGACCCCGCCTCTGCACACACGCACACGCGTACACACGTACACATATTCAAGCGCGCAACACACTTTTGCTCATGCTTCCATGGTCAATTGCCTGCAAACATGTGCACTCGCGTACACACACACTTCTGCGCATCGTACCTGCGCATGCTTGCATGGTTAAGTGCCCACACACAAGCACATGCACACGCACACATAAGTGCCTAACGCACCTTTGCACGTACTCAAAAGGTCAAGTACCCGCGCACATACAAAGACACACTCATATATGCACATACACACACACAAAAAAAAAGCGCACAACACACCTGTGCGCATGCTTGCGTGGTCAAGCGCCCACACACGCCCCCAAATCCACCCTGTACTGCTTGCAGCCTGTGGGGGATGAAGACCCGACCGCCACCACCCGCATGCGCGCGGTGTGCGACCTTGGCGTGCTGCTGGGTCGTCAGCTTGTGGCGCGCGAGCTGCATGGCAAGCCCGGCCCCACCCACGTGCCTGCATACCCCGGCCAGGTCACGCTTCCCAAGGCGCTCTTCAGCTTCGCCCACATCGCGCGCGGCCTGAGGCGTGAGTGTGGGCGGAAGTGTGCGCAACCCGCATGCGTGCGTGCGTGTGGCGCTCCTCTGCGGTTCAGATGCAGCCGGGCAAATGTGTGTGTATGCGCGTGAGTGTGCTTGACTTCATTTGCAGGAGGGCGTGGCTGCTCCAGCTTTAGGGGTGCCTGCGGGTGTGTGGGCGTTTGCTTGTGGGCCTGAGTCAGGCGGAGGTCTGTGCATGATGTAGGTGTGTGCATGATGTAGGTGTGTGCATGATGTAGATGTGTGCATGATGCTTGCAGCAGCACTGATCCACCTGCCAAGCCTGCCGCATGTGCGCATGCATGTGCATGCACTCCTCCATCAATCACACAAACACACTCCAGAACACCAGCCAGATCTGCATGGACATGGGTGAGTGTGCGCACAGGCACGCCCACAGCATGGACATGGGTAAGGGTGCACAGAGACATTCCCACTGCAGCGCATGTGCACTTCCGGGCGGCGGTCGGCAGAGCACAGCTGGTGGGGCTGGGCGCTCCGTGGCCATCTGCGCTGCTTTGCAGCCCATGTGCACTTCTGGGTGGCGGTCGGCAGAGCACAGCTGGTGGGGCTGGGCGCTCTGTGGCCATCTGCGCTGCTTTGCAGCCCGCCCGGTGCTGAGTGCGCGCAGCGCAGCGCAACACACCTGCAGCTGATTGCTTGACCGAATGCTGGAGCCACTGCTAAGTGCGCCTGGGCCGCAGCCTGCGCTGCGTGCGCTCAGCGCTGCGCGTAAGCAGTGGAGCTGCCTGCCTCAGCGACTGCCTGCACACGCGCTGGAGCCACTGGAGCGCGCCTGAGCTGCTGCCTGCTGCCTGCTGCTCGCCCGCAGCCAAGCTGCGCCTGGGCGACCACCTGCCGTGCGGCTTCCATGCAGAGCTGGACCAGGGCGTGGCGTGTGCGGCCAACCCGCAGGCGGCAGCAGCCAGGGCAGAGGGGGGCGTGGGCAAACGGGGCGGGGCTGCGCGCGCAAGGGCCCGGGCGGGCGCGGGGCGGGGCAGGGTTGCCATGGCCAGGGGCGGGGGAGCGAGGGCGAGGGTGAAGAAGGAGGACGAGGGTGTGGGGGTGGTGTCGGAGGGCGGCACGGAAGGTGCGGCTGTGTGTGTGTGCGTGTATGTGTGTGCGTGTGTGCGTGTGTGTGTGCTGCAGGCCGGCGGCACAGGGAAGAAGAGGACTGTCATGTGGGGTTTGTCACGTCCGTGCGGGGGTTGTTGCGCTGGTGGTGCAGCACAGGGACACGGTGCTTGCTTGCCCCGGGCATGACTAGGAATCACACAGCTTTGATGGCACACAGGAACGCCAGAGGCCGTGCCTATCCTCCTGGCCTATCCTCCGCAACACTCACTGCAGTTTGATGCGCTAAGCGTTCAGTCCCTCCCGTGTCATTGGGCATACCCAGCTTTGGCACACGGACCTTGGCTGACGCACCACACCCGTTGGCAGTCAGAGCACCGATCAGCGGTCAGAAGCGCAGGAGCAGTTGGTGTGCACTCCCAGCAACGGCTAGCTGAGCCCGGCCTTGTCTGCGCGCCCTGATTTTGCTGAGGCTGGGCGTGCATGATCAGATGCTGCTGTGTGCGTGTGCAAGGAACGCTCGCACTTTGGCAGCTGCCCCTGGTCGTGCATGCTCAGGGGGTCTGGCACTCAGCAGCTGCCAAAGTGTGAGCGTTGCTTGCACAAACATTGACACACATTGCTGCCAGGACACCAAGACAGCTGCATGTGTGTGTATGTGTGCGCGCCAGCCATGGGCTGTGCTGTGCTTGCCTGTTAGGCGTGCTCGCCTTGTGTTCCCCATATGCTCGCCTTGTGTTCCCCATATGCTCGCCTTGTGTTCCCCATATGTTCGCCTTGTGTTCCCCATATGTTTGACTCGCCTTGTGTTCCCCATATGCTCGCCTTGTGTTCCCCATACGTTCGCCTTGTGTTCCCCATATGTTTGACCGCTGGCTCGCGCTGCACACTTCAAGCAATGCGCGGGCTCGCGCTGCACACTTCAAGCAGTGCGCGGGCCTGCGCTGCACACTTCAAGCAGTGTGCGGCGCCCTCGCACCAAGTTTCGTGCACCTGCTGTGTTTGCCTGCTGCGCTGGCTGCCACGTCCCGCGCTGCGCCTGCAACGCAAGCTCACACTCACCCATGCGACTCATGTGCGTCGTGTCCAGTGCCGGCCACGTGCACGAGGGTGATGAAGTGTTTTATGGAGTTGGGGTGTGTGTGCGTCTGGCCCAGTCCTGGCGCCTGCCACGTGCAAGACCTGTTGAGCATTCAGTGGGGCCGGCGTGCTGTATGCAGGGACCACTGCCTCCCCTCGTCCCCCGTCACACACCAAAGCTGCGAGGCCTCAGAAGGGCAAGGGCCGCCAGACCAAGCCCGCCAGTGCGGCTGGCCCAGCCCCCAAGAGGGTAAGTGCGTGTTTGGTGTTTGGCCCAGCCCCCCAAAAGTGTGTGCGTGTTTGCTCAGGCTTGAGAGGGTATGTGCGTGCTTGGCTCTGCCCCAAAGATGGTATGTAGGCCTGAGGGGGGTAAGTGCATGTTTGAGGACCCCAAGAAAGGGTTGTTGTGCGTGCGTGGCGGGCCCACTTGTGTTTGTGCGCGCATGTGTGTGTGTCTGAAGGGCGCTGCGCTTGCACGCACGTCTAGTTGTGTGTTCCTGTGTGTACGCCCAGCGCCCCTGCTGCTCTCCTACAGGGGCGCGCTGTGTCAATGTGCTCGAGGCGCTCTGGATCCCGCATTTTGCCTCCTGCTGCTGCTCAGGGTCTTAAGCATTCGTGGGTGGGGTGCAGCTTCCTTGCATAGCCTGTGGCTTGCTGTGTCCCTGCTAGCAGAGCTTGCGAGCATGTCACAGCTTTCAAGGGCGGCCGGCTGTGTCAGGGGTCAAAAAGGCCCGTCTCGCGCACGCCAAGCTTCATGCAGCCCCTGGCTGGCCATGGCAACACGCGCGCGCGGCTCTCCACCTCGTGGTATACATGAAGCCCACTGCTTTGCTGGCTATCAGACGTTGACGGTAGAGTTTTTACCGTCCATGTCTGATAGCCAGCAAAGCAGCTCTGCAGAGCAATTGAGCTTGACCAATGAAGCATAGAAATGGGCAGAGAGGAACATGTCGTCCATCATCATCTCCAAACACACTGGGTACTCCAGCTGATGCGCACTGCCCGACATGGTCGACATGAGGGCTCTTGCTGTTGTGACAGTTTGCTCCCGGCTGACCATATCTTGATGCCTCCTGGCCGACTGGTGACTCCGCTCTGCATCTTCTCAAGAAACTAGCCTAGCTGCCCCTGCATCATCCGGTCCATCTCCGGCCAGTTGGTGAAGTACAGGCCCTTTGTTTTCTCCTCGCGAGGCTCCAGGTCGCCCTCTAAGAGCGCGAGGGTGAGGGCTGCCAGCATTGGATCTCTTGGTTGGGTTTCCAACAAACGAAATCTCAAAAGGGCGGTAGAAGTAGAGCATCTTCTCAGGGTCAATTGCGGGGGCTTCAAAAGTTGGCTGGTTGGGAAAGACATATTTGAGTGCTGCTGCTGCGCCTGGTGCTGCTGTTGCTGCCGGTCGGAAATCTGCTGGCTGTGCTGCTGGCGGCGCTGCTGGCTGTGCTGCTGGCAATGCTGCTAGCTGTGCTGCTGGCTGTGCTATTTGGGTACCCAGTGTGACTGACGGTTTTGATGGCGCTGGCACAGTTCCCTGTAAGAAAAAACACAAGATTGTATGGTTGGTTATACTCAGGCCAATGAAGAATTTCATTCTTCAGCCCTCCTCACACAGCACTACCTGCTTGCACACCCTGTTCATGTTGGACTTGCTGCGGTACTGTGGCTACTATACCACATGCAAGCTTTGTTCAAGAACACACACACACACACACACGTGCTTTCACATAAATGGCGCTAAGGGGCGCAGAGTAGCCATGCCCTTGCCACAGCTATTGCCGCCTGACAATGGTTTTGTCTCCCAACACCGGTGAGGCGCTCCTGCCGCCTGACAATGGTTTTAGCCCAGTGTGGCATATCTGCAGCCACATGCCAGCACATGCTGCTTGGCACAGTCAGCACGAGGCCTGAGCTAGCTGTATGTGTATGTGTGTGTCCTCTCGCACGCACCCACAGCATGGAGCACCAGCATGCGTCAGGGCTCAAGGAGGCACGCACGCGTGCAGGCTGCTGTGTCCATGTGTGCACAAGCACCCCTAACAGCCCCTAAAGCCACTGAGACTCTTGAGTACCTGTTGACCTTGCCGTGTGCACCGCCTGCGCGCTTGCCTCAGCCAGGGTTAGTCCCACGTTTGCATTGCCTGCGTGCTTGCCTCAGCCAGGGTTTGTCCCACGTTTGCACCGCCTGCGCGTCTACCCCCATCCAGGCTTCTTGTATCCATGCTTTTGCAGTTCAAAACCAAAGAGCCCACGCGCCGCATGCCCTCAAGGGCTGGGAAGCCCAGCAACATGGGCGTCGACCTGGCCGCTGAAGATGAAGAGGCATTGTCCTCGGATTAGGGAACTGAGAATGAAACGTGGTGCCGCCGTTGCCACCAGGGCGACTGCGCCCACATGCTGCCGGACATGGGTCTGCTCACATGTAAAGCTCATGATCCTGGCTTTCTGCGTAGCGCCGCTAACACGTTACAGACTGACAGCTAGGTGTGATCGACAAAAGAAGTATGACTCCCTTTAACTCCATTGTCATCCATACTCTGTTCCTGCCAAGTTGCTAGAGGCGCAGGTCTGTCCTTACTGATCAAGTCCTGCAAGCCTTCGATTCCAATACACCATGAACCATGGCGATTTTTGGGTACCATGATCTCAAAGTTTACACATTTGCTTAAGAATCACACGACTCACAGCCACCACCCACGATGCATTCCTAATTCTATGCTTGCAAACTGAGATCTTTGATACGCTTGTAAACTGACGTCCTGCGGCCAAATAAAATGACCAGTTGCGTGCAGCAGGGTAAATGCTGACTCAGATGTTTGTGGGGGGTTTCCCAACAGTGCCTGCTGATTGCCCCCCAACCCTTGCCTCCTGACTTGTGCTGCCATCTGCTCTTCCACCAATAGTGTCGCCTCGCTGCAGGCAGACAGACAGAAAAGGCATGATCTAATAAGTTGGTTTTCTTTGTCTTTATCCTGAACTTTCACAGGGCATCAGTACAAAACATGTGCATGAAGGGAATGTCCTGATTCAGTACCGAGAACAGTTCCTACTACGTTTGCCAGAATACAAACTGCTTAGCTACACAGGAGCAAACCATAATCTTCATAAAATGTAATGGAACACATAAGTTCCATGACTCTTGATCTAGGTTCCTTATTGCGAGACTAGAGGACTATACAAATGGCCAACGAACGTCATTCAATGACAATCACCATGATTTGGCATGCCAAGTTGGCACAGACACAATGTGGCGTGACATTGTGCACACTATGGGCTAAAGTGAAAGCAAGCAGGCCTTGTGTTGTGGAGGTTGGTATAGACCAACACGGATTAAAAGTTTAAGAATGGGCTCAAGCAAAATTGAGTGGTGCGAATTGCCTACCATGAGCTTGGCCTCTTCCTCAGCTGCTGACATGCTTTTTGAGGGCTCAGTTGTCCCAGCACTAGCCTCGCGCTCTCCTGCTAAATGGAAATGAAGAAGGGGCCAGGGTTGAAACACGAAGCAAGTGCCTGGTTTGGCATTGGCGGCTTTAAGCATTGCTCTTGTTGGGAAAAAAGCAGTATGGAAGAGCAAGCTCGTGCAAGTAGCTTGGCTGGAGGTTGGTTGATGGAGATGGATGGAGGACCAAACTGGGAATTCATTTCACTCTCCTCCATCGGAAAAGGATTGCTCCTCAGACTCACACCTAAGACCTTAAACCCGTCGCGCATAAACTGAAATGCACGCAGCATCTGAAATCCATCTTTTGGTAAAAACAAACCGCACCCTTTGAGGCCGCTTTCTCTGGAGTGTACCCGGATAATCCTTGTCTTACTTGCTCCTGCACATGTGAGGCCCAAATCATGCCTTTGGTATGTACAGCAATTTTGCTGCCTCAAGTCATTGACTGCCAGCCTTCAGGGATACCTGGGTTAAAGGAAAACTATGTGGGTCGCAGCTCTGCAATTAAGCTTGTGCCCGTAGAGCCTATGCTGGCCCACCAGAAGGATGGCAGGCGATACCATCTTGGTACTGCTTTTTGACAAGCGCTGTTTCTCATCCTGCCCTTGTTTCAGCATGAGTTGCCTACCTCCAGCTCAGCATCGATCTCCTTGTCTGTCCGGGGCTTTGTCAAGCCAAGTGCCTGCATTTCAGCTGCCTAGCGTGTGGTCTGAACATGCGTCTCAGTGCGGGGGATCAACTTGATCACTGCGGCAGTAACAGGTGCCTTTCAATTTAACACCTGGTTCCAGTTTTGACATTACGGGCATTGCTCGCTAAGTAAGAAGAGTCACGCATGCTGCTTGCGTGGAATGTTGTGCAGTGCGCAGATCAAGCATTAAAAGGCAGAATACGTGCTCCTTTTCCCCTGCTCACCCTTTCACCCTCCTCCCTGCCTTTGCCTGCGATTTGCTGCACGTACCCTTCCGTTGCGGCGACAGACTCCTGCATTGAAAGTGCACCAAGGGAGCGGACCTCAAGATACATGATGAATCATGCTTCAAAATTATGCTTCTTAACCATGTATCCAGGACCCTGCAAGAGCCCCAACAGATATCATCTCACATTACGTCATCTGCTTGGCATTCTGGGCCTGGCATGCCTGTGTGGTGGCCTCACCTTGGCATACTGTGCTGCACTTCTGCCTGCCTGCCGCAGTTCCTCAGCTGTCTTTCTCGCAGCCTGCGCGTGTAACCCAGGAGCATCCATGTAACAGTCTGACAGACCTGGCCAATGAGACAGGTGGCAAACTGAGGTTCTAAAGCAGCACGCTTTGCCTAGCTGAATAATAAGAAGTAGGAGAATCTGAGCTCTGGTGCTCCTGTCTCCGTGCAAAAAGTGCGCTACAGAGAGCACGCCACAAAGAGCACGCAAGGAGCGCGCCCCCTCTGCTCACTCACCTCCTTTGCAATGCTCACAGGGTCTTCTGCTGCCCTGTGTGCTGTTTCTTGCACCTTCTGCTTCAACCTATGGGCCTCCTCTTCAAGCGCTTTCTGTGCAGTAGGACAAGGCAGTCAATGCCCTTCTTTGGTTCGCTCCATCGCTCAACAACCAAACACTTGCACGCAGTGATCTCTCAGCTACAGGCATAGTTGTGCAGAGAGACAAAATAAGGTCCATAAGGCAGCATGTTAAGCACTCTTACTGTCTGGGCTGGGCCCTGTCATTCTCAGCACACGTTTCAATGTTTTTGCGGCTCACCCCCTCTGTCGCGCCTCCCTCTTCACCGCTGCGTGGTCCCTCTTTGCTGCTTGGACCTGACTCAATACCTGATCGCAGGTGCCTGCGCAGGCGTGGCCATATCCATGAGCAATCAGCTAATCAAAGCCCCAGATCGATATCGATCTGGGAGTGGGACATAGATCAGATGGCCAGAGAACTCTACCACACAATTTACCTGAGCTTTAAACATGCTACTTACGTGGATGTGTGCAGCAGGCTAGGGCAGCCTGAGTTCCCTGCATGTTGTCTGCGAAGTGCTCGGGCACAGCCTGCTGCCAAACTCCCAGGATCAAGGCCATAAATAATTTGCTTCATAAAACGTCCTGTAAGCTGAGCTCTGTCTGCGAAAAGGAACATCTCGGCTAAATTATGAAGGTCTGATGTGAAAATTATAAAATGAAAATATATTGAAATTTCCTAATTTGCCCCCATCATTAAACAACTTGAACTAGACCTGATTGACATTGGGACAACATGCTAAGCACCCTGCAGCCACTGGTTGGCAGGTATCCATCCCATAGAAATGGTATTACGATTGGCAGAAATTTGAAAAGGTGCGAGGAATTTGTGCATGCATATGTCCGCATACGTTGTATGTTGTTCAGTCCTTTGTGTCGAGTCAACTTGACTTGGACACTAAGTCAAGAGCAAAATGGCGCACTACCACAAGATGCACAGAAGAGGCACCTCTCCCACCTGCCTCAGGGGACATCGCCTGTCAAAGATCTGTGCTGTGGCGCAAGGAAGTGATGCTACCAAGCCTCGCCTTCTTCTCATTGGTAAGCAAACAAAGGTAACTCTAGAGGGAGGGGGGCTCTTTGTGCAACCTGCGATCCAGATCCAGTCGAGGTACTGGTACTAAAGATGGCAAGTTTCCATCCATGTTTCCGCCATGTTCCTATTCCCCGTGCTCCTATTTACAATGGCTATTCATACAGGCACAACAGGCATCACGGGGAAGAGTGCACTAGAGGGCCTGACCGCCTCACCCATCGCAAGCAAAGTGCAGGCGAGTGAGTCTGCATGCTCACACAATTGTATGATGTGTTTGTGCGTGTGCGCAAGCAAGGGAACTTAGCCTGAAATACAGGCCTCTTTATGAATGCCTGTTCATCAATAGCTTTTCGGTTTTGTTCCTGGTACTGCCAGGACGCAGCCAGCAGCTTTCCTCCCTCGTATGCCTTTGATGCTAGGTGGCTGGTTTCTTTCTTGTTGTGTGTACACGCCTGACGCCTGCGCATGCGCACTAACCTATGCAGGCAGCAACCCTGACCCGGAACCCGTCAAGCCCAGCAGCGACTGCGATGCAAGAGCAAGGCATGCAGATCATCCAGGTGCGGGTGCTAAGAGGACGCAAACCTGGCGATCTCGCACAAGGCGTGCGTTCACGCAGCTGGCAGTGAACATGAACACGCACACATGGCGCACACCAAGGTGAATATGGGAAGTGGGATCCTCTGGAGCCCATAGGCTCCGGAAGTTCCAGAACAGAACGCGCATCGGGGCAGGGGCTCCAGGAGGATTGCACCTCGGGAGGGCTAGGGGGGGGTCGCACCAAGGGGGGGGTTGCGCGTGTCGCTGCCTTAAGAGCGCGGACCAGCATCAGACCCAGCTGTGCTCCTGCAGGCACAGGCCTTATCGTCTCTACAGGAAGCGTCTTAGGATCCAGTTGTGCTCCTGCAGGCACAGGCCTTATGGTCTCTGCAGGAAGCGCCATAGGATCCAGCTGCGCTCTTTCCAGCGCAGGGCTCACGTGAGCCGCAAGCTGATGACAACAACGTTTTGCAACTCAGCCCGAGGCATTTGGACTGCAGCCCTCCAAACAGGCTTCTCACAGGCTCCCTTGCAGGCCTTGTGGATGTGCCTCTGCCATGCTTGCCACTCACACAGTACCAGGGGTGCACATGTCGGCTGCCAGTCAACTTGCGCGCTAGCGTGCAATCAGCCGCCTGACTGCCGCAGCCGGGCCGCTCCGCATATATGTGCGCTGCCGTGTATGCTTTGCTAAGTGCTCTGCTCGGTTCGCTGCGTGTGCGCGTTGGGCTACTTGGTGTGTGCGCTGCTGTGCGCGCTGCATGTGTGTGCCGGGCCACTTGGTGTGTGTGCCGCGTGTGCACGCCGGGCCACTTGGTGTGTGCGCTGCTGTGCGCGCTGCATGTGTGTGCCGGGCCACTCGGTTTGTGTGCCGCGTGTGCGCGCCGGGCCACTTGGTGTGTGCGCTGCTGTGCGCGCTGCATGTGTGTGCAGGTCCACTCGGTGTGTGTGCCGCGTGTGCACGCCGGGCCACTTGGTGTGTGCGCT
>LFCJ01001647.1_pt1 | contig 15733 bp, 17 predicted proteins | sample 643141 | NCBI WGS metagenome assembly LFCJ01 (sample SAMN03766243, study PRJNA286221) | soda lake metagenome | biome: soda lake; feature: Kulunda steppe; material: water; isolation source: sample B1-Br-g2 brine of Lake Bitter-1 | place: Russia: Kulunda steppe | collected 2010-07 | reverse complement strand
GTGTGTGCATGCGTGCGTGCGCGTGTGTGCGTACGTGTGCTTGTGTTTGCAAAGTCAATGCAAGGGTATGCGTGTCTATTCTTTTGCTTGCTCGTGCCTACACATTACCTCAAGAATGTGGATGTGGCCTAACTCAGCTGCCAGGTGTGCGGCATTCTTCCGAGTCACTAGGCTATGACAGAGCACCAGGTCCGGCTGCTCTTCCAAGAAGGCTCTAGTGCGATCCTCATATCCATCCCTGGCTGCTTCCAGGAACCTGTAGGTGGTTTGCACAAATCCGGTGAGACCTTGTGAACTCATACCATGCTGTCAGCTGGGTGTCAGATTCCCGGAATGGGCTCCGCCTGCCTGTGAAGACATAAATGGCATTTCCAGGTCTGCAAGGACGTGGTGCTCAACGGGAAACAGGCTGTGGGAATGGATGTCCAAATCTGAGAGGATACTGGATACTCCTTCTCACCCCTCTATCCCTTCTCCGTTCAAACTTCTCGACCATCCACCCACGAAGCCGGAATTCCCACCTCTTTTTCTCAGGCGGTTCCGCAACTGTGCTCACGAATGCCTTCGCAGTCTTCTTTGCGCCCGCGGTGAAGCAGCTGAACAACCCCTGCCAATTCGTGCGCGGGAAGGAAGAAGAGCGTTCAGGACTGAACACCCACCAAAAGAAGGAAGCCAAACACATTGAGCAGGCTGACTCCGGGTATCACGCACGCCACCTCCTTGCTGGTTACAGGCTTACCATACTGACGCCCTTACGTTCCTTGCACTTGCTGTTGTATTTGCTGCATGTTTAGTAAGCCTGTCCCACTCACATCGATAATGAAAAATGGTGCAAGTTGGTCAAAAACCACGCTGGAGGAGTTCTGGATGAAACTTCATCCTCAAAAAGAATAAGAAATAAATCACATTAAGGGATCGTTACTATTTTGCAGTACTAAATCACCATACTTGCTGTAGCATTCAGCACTACTTTGCTTCGGACCATCAGAGCTGGCTCATACGTTGTCCAACAAGGTGTGGGTTACAATGCTGTACCTGCCAAATAAGGGCAGTTTCTGGAAGCCTTTTGCTGAAGCGTCGACCGCGCATTTAAGACATCAAAACCTGGCAGGCAGGCACTGCTTGGCAGTACTACACTAAGCTAGGCCAGTAAGTCTCTCAAGTCATCCCATCCCATCAAGGCCCCTTATGATCCACGCAGGCCTCCCTCCAGGTCCCATGAGGCTCACGCACAGACAAATGTATGCACAAACCATGAAGGCATGAGCAACATTAATTTTTGTGGCAGAGAGCTTGAGTTAGGGATGAGCGTATTATTAAGGGTATATCACAAATATAGGTATGCGGTACCTACATGTAGCACACCTTGGACAACAAACTATGTGAAGAAGAGGAACAGATACGCTTTTGCCGTTTCCCTACTGCTCAGCTGCGTCGTTAGCCACGGTGTTCTTCTGCTCTTTTGGCTTGCCCTCTTCATCAGGGGCTCCCACGCCAAGCATATCCAGGAACGGCCCGTAGTAGCCGGCATGCTCGAGCGTGCACATTAAGAAGGATTTAAACTGCGAAATGTGTTCATTGAAAATCGCTTAATGGATGTCTAATTTAAAAACGCAGCTTGTATCGTGCGTAAAAAATGATCAGTGATCCTATCAGTCACAGGGCTGCTCACACACAGACAAAAACATTGCTTAATTGTACTTGATGTGTGACTGCAGTCGCATCCTACTCACGTTCTCACTACACTCGGTCACATAATCTTTGCCCTGGTCTTTTGAAGCTTGCCGGCAGCTGACCCACTCCTGATGAGGCTCTCTGCAGGGCGGCATGCACGCTATTTGCATGATTTGCGCTCACTTCTTTCTGGCCTGCTTACAATCGGTGTACAGATACCAATCTGTCACCAGTGGCACTTGACAGCAGCACCAACCTACTTGCATGGTCCAGCCTCGATGAATGTGCACAATGGGCATTCCCTCGTGCCGACCTCTTGTTCCGCCTCTTTTATGGCTTCCATAAATTAAAATAATAAACTTGATAATTGTTTGAACATAGAGGAGGGCGATCTACCTGTATCGACGTTGCATCCTTTTTCAACTCAATGTACGGCACACGTACACATGGGCATGACTCAGACGTTCAAGTGTGAAGTTTGTGGGTTTACAGCACCATACCAGATTAAGGGGCGCGCACAACCTTCTTCAGCAGAAGCCTGCCTTGACAAGTTTGTACAGCCCCCGTCTCGATTAGTGTGAGTGCTCATTGGGCACTCTTTTGAGAGCACACGCCGCTTGCATGCATGATTGTCATGCGTTCAAACGAATTGCCTGTTTGCGCATGTCCTGTGTGTACATGTAAATGGTTCATGATGCAAACTTGTGCGCCCCTGGGTCATGCTCCCAGATTCCTGTAAGCCTTTGACGAGCAAAATTTGCCCACTCTTGCATCTGGGGACTGTGCAAAATAAGGAAAACAAGCAGTTTTCCTGCCTTTTCAACATGCATCTCTTGAACCCCCCGCATGTGCTGTCTATCCCCCCGCGCGGGTATCCGCACCCCCACCCCTAACCCTCTGCGGGAGGGGGGGGGTCCAGCCTACAACGGTGTCCTCTGGAATTTTGCCCATTTGCTACAATGAGAAGACATGACCATGTGCAGCACAAGGAGGAAAGCTGCTGGCTTCTACTCTCTATCGGCAGGTTCCTTGAGGATGTCTACATGATCAGCGATCCATTCTGTGCGAAGCAGAGACCTGTTGCTCTGGGCTCCGACTGCCAAAGCTGTGGCAAGATGGTTTGTCCTGATTGCAGCCTCTTTTACACCAAGCGCTTCTGCTTGGCGTGTTGTCGCAGAGAAGCCAGCAGCTTTCCTCTGCAACTGCACAAGGTAACCAAGAGAGGCTCTTCTTTTTGTTCTTTACAGCGTTCTCTACAGCGTCAGAGAGGCAACCTTGGCTTCATCATCAATGATATAAATGCCCACATAATCTGCTATGAGCAGGCGTTTGCTTGATCAAATGTTTATGGCTTTCATTTTGCAGTTAGCACCTCACATCTTCGGTCAACCTTCGTGAGATTCCATAGAAGCTGTGACTGAGCTACTGCACATTGTGCCCATGTTTCCTTGCTTGTGCGGCAATACATCCAACTTTCGTGGAACACAACTCCAGTAGTAGCTACAATAGCGGTAAAAGGCTGTAGAGCATGGTTATTTCGTTATTTGGACCATTCAAACTCTAGTTTTGTGACCATGGCTTTACTGGGACTTTCACCTACCATTTTAGACTGGCTTTGTGGACACCAACTTGCATTGAATGCACTAAGTAGCAGACTGTTTAAGCCAACAGCTTTCGCTGAAGCATTCTTCGGTAATAACTTGCTTCTGGACTTGGTACCTTATTTCGTTTATTTGTTTTAGCTGTATGCACTAATATTGAAATCCTTCAGCCAAATGGGTTGACTGCTGGGCTTGCTGGTCACTGCCAGCCAGACAAAAAATATCCATCATGGATATGATAGCCTCAGAAACAAAAAGAAGTGATTCGTTCGTCTATCTTAAAGTTTAAGTTTAGAACGGTCACATCCTCAGCACTGATGCTGTCAAAATTAAACGCCCCAGTGTCTCCAATATGAAAACTGTCAGCCACAATAAATTTTTTAAATTGCTCTGCTTGAATTTCCATCTCGAAAAGCACATTTCCATGCAAGGGGATGAAAGGAGGACATGGTTTTCGTCTTGGACATCATTCCAGCCACATTTGTCACAGTTTTTATTTTGGATTTGCCAACATCCAGTCTCAACTCTTGGGGTACTACCCATAGTATGGACACGAAAACCTATCAAATAAAATGAATAAAGCTCATACAATCGAAGGCTATACTATATATATTAGTAATGGCCCCCTTCACAACCTCCAGCATTTGTACTCCCCCATAAAAGGGAAATTTGCCTAAAATATATAATTAGTAATTGTGAATCACCGTGATTTGTGGTGAGGTGACCTCCTCCACCACCAAGATTGGAACCTAGAAAGGTACTTCTCAGAATATGCGAGCCAAGATTGTTCAGTCAGACTTGACACCAAAGGGCAAATCACATTAAAGTCGATAGAGGTATCGTCTTAGATGCTACTTTAAAGGAAAAGTCATATTTATCACAAAGAATAGAAACCAGTCTCATTTTTTTTGCTGCTTGCGCAGTTATTTCTTTTCGCACTGTATAAGTGTCTTGCTCGATCTGAAAACAGCTGTCCAATTGCACTAGGTCCATCTTGATTCAATCAGGTGATATCTGGCAAGAAAATGCTGCTCATGCAGACTTGTTTGTTTGTTTGTTACAAGACGCGAGCGGACACAGCAATGTCCTTAAGGCAGGCAAGGCAGAAGAGCAGAAGAGAAGGCAAGGCAGAAGAGCAGAAGAGAAGGCAAGGCAGAAGAGAAGACTTACACACAGCAGACTTTACAGTCCCTTTTGATCATCAGAGGTTTGAAGCCCAAACAACCATATCCAAAGAAAACCAAGATTCTCAAGCCCTAAAACTATGCAATTCTCTAACTTGTAGAAGAGATTTTCTACAGATCGCACAACCAAGCAATCCAGGCAAAACCAATCACACAGATAAACATGTACACCTTGAATATTAGGGGCTTGTATAAAAGCCGCTTGGATATCCAACAAGCTCTACACTGTCACGAACCAGATATACTGGTACTTACCGAGATGAAGCATACTGACTTGAGAAGAAGGCCTTGGCTCAATGATCTGCTAATTAATTACTATAGCAGGTCTTCCCTTAGTGCGACTGGGGGCACTTTCGTTTGTGGCAAGAACAAACTCACTATCCTTAATCTCACAAGCCTCAGAGAAATTAATACGAATGGACGATCAGTGGCTCAAAACACACCCATCCTACTCTTAAGCACACACTGGTGGTCATGCAGTAGCACAGAGGCTCTAAAACTGAGGAAAGAAGTGCAATTTTAGATAACACACTTAATAAAAAATCGCCAAGCAGTCCCCATCATCCTAGGGGATATGAATGCCACACTCTACGATGATGACAGATCAAACTGCCTTCGTTAACAACAGATGTTATGTACTGGCAGTTCGTAGCTGAAAGTCAATTATTACCAATAGATGCCAAAAAAAAACTTAACCCTCCTTGACAGTGGACACACCAGCAGGCCACGGCTAACTCAAATGAAAAGCATGAATACACAAAGTAGTATAATGGATGGTGTACTCCTCCCAGCCAGAATTGCTAGTGAAAAGCGCAGAATGAAAAAAAATAACATCTGAGTTTTTGCACGTCCCATCTCTGAAGCTGATCAACTCTCCTTCACCAATGCCATTCTTGATCCAGGGTACAGCTTGCTACAGAAGCTAGAACAACTTCAAATATCATTTTAACCCAATTTATGATGAAGCACGAGCGTCTCTGTCCAGTCTCGAAATTCAAAGTGCAAAATTCACTGTTTAGATACATTAGTTGGGATAAAAGGCCTGCAACAGAAGACGTTGAGGAGCAAGCACAAGCTGTTTACAGACTTGTTGCATGCTGCCAACAAAGTGGCTCTAAATGTATGCACAACACTTTCTGTAGGCACCAGTGCTGGCCAGCACTGCATATACCGCCCCACAAGAAAAAGAAGACAAAATTTCATTAAGCAATAAAACACCATTGATTGTCTAGCATCTCATCTAAATTCTGTCGCAATAACAGCAGTGTCTTTTAACATATTAGAAGAACCATGTCGAAAACTATCCCTAAACTGTGCTGCACATGACTTAAAAAACTTGAACTTCATGCCTGAGCACCTCAGGCAAGGGACATTACATACACAAATAAGGAATGCTGATTATTATATCAAGAACAAACAAGCCCTTGTAGACAGAACACATGCCAAAGAATGCCATCAAAATGAAAGGAAAAAGCAGCAAAAGACAATGAATAAAGAACTGGGTCGAACCCAAAAGGTCCACAAGCATATCTTTGCTAGTTCTGATCAGAAATGAGCAGGCTTATAAGCCCTTAAAGATCCAAAGACATGCAACATAGTAGCTGACCCACAAATGCTAAAGGGTATCATTTTATGACTTTTACAAGCGGTCCCTTTCAGCTGTAAAACCCAAAATAGGCAATTACTTACCGAATAAAGCACCCCGCTATCACCCATGGGAACAAATACAGGCCCCTGATTCATTAAAGCTTGAGCCACCCCACCATGCTACCACCTATCGCCAGCCAAACTATGCACAAGCTTTTTACAATCATGTGGGCTACTGGCTATACCCTGGAAACCTGGAAAACAAGCAAAACAGTCCACATAGATAAAGGTCGTCCCCACCACTGGGTCACCCCTTCCTCAGGCGAAGGTGGCCAAATGGGCTCCTCAAGGCATCACTTTCCAGTCACCCCATCGTTTCCCAACTTAAGCACACAATTGGATATCTTGATCCTTTCTGGCTCCAATGGTGCCCTTGGATTCAGAATTGGTGCGGTGGGTAGAAGGAAATGTCGGAAAGACAGAATGTCAGGTTAGAACAGTGCACGCCATTTCCTGCACACAGCCCCGAACTCCGAGTTTGACACGCCAATGTTAAAAATTGGGCCGCATCTCCTGGGTGAATTAGGGCGTGGGGACCTCTGCCGCTGAGCTGTGTGCTCAGGAGAGGCAGATGTCAGGAAACACTTGACCCACCGCTTCCCACCCACACCTCGATTGGCTCCATCACAAAATTTTCATAACCCTGTTGTCGATGATGATCACTGACTAGGTTGTCAATCACACAATATATGCGCAACAGATCTATACCATGGAAATAGGGAAGATGAGGAGGGGTAAAAACCTCCACTCACAATCCGCTCCCTATCTTGATGGCAGGGGTTTGCCAAGTGCTTGCACCAGATGTTAACCTATTTTTTATTTACGCAAACAGGGGTCTCCCTGTTGGCGTAGTCTTTCTTTGACTCACAAAGGAGACTAGTTATCCAATGTAAAGTTAACATTGCAATTTATGAATGAAATCATCCTGGATGCTTTCCCCAGCCTCTCGGGACGAGCACATTTTGCCTAAATCTTCCAACTAGAAAGTACGGTGGGGTGTTGAGCTCTAGCTCATTATGACCAGACCAGAAATTTGCAGTTGAAGTGCCATTTAAAGGCAGGGTTTTGAAGGCACTAAAAACGCACAAAGCTTAAGCAAGAAACTCCAACTTGCTTAGTTATAGCAGGACAGAGGTTCCATCATGATGTTTCCCATAATGATTATTGGTCAGAGATCTGGCAGCACTGGTAGTACCTGATGCACGGCGACGTTGGTCACATTGGCTGGATGCTTCCCGCTAGACTATTCTTTCAAGAATTAAGAATTCAATCTTCATCAATACATTATAAGGATAACGATTACAAGGATAAGGCCTTCAGTCAAAAAGTGCGACTGCTAGACTGTTCTTTCAGTGAACACTCTACTAGGCCGGTAGTCATGACGGTGATTATTAGAGTCTGAAGTCTTCCAAAGTAAGCAAATGTGCCTGGATATGGTTTCAGCATGTAAATCTCACACCAGCACTGCCACCAAGAGGCTGTCCTCAGTATCAGAGTCAGAACAGCACATACATAAGGTATTCCTCCTCTCCTTGGGACTTGTTGGGGACATTCTCAAAAAAGGCATGCCTCTGTTGGTGAGAACCATAATGGCAGTTGGGCGGCTTTGATGTCAAGAATGTAGATGCCTGTCAGAGGGTAAAAAAAGCTGGGAAGAGCTCTTGTGAACCTGTTGGATCCATCTGTTAAGAGAACCTTTTTGTTACTGCTTCGAAAGTACACATCTCCAAAGATACATGAATAATTATGAATATGCCCAGATCATCTAATGTGATATTAATAGGCGCTGGTGGGCCAGCCACAGAGTATGGTCATATGACAAGTCTACTTGGTGTGCTGAGGTCTCTCAGCGTGACAATCTTTTCACCCCATAACTTGAGCCAACAATCAACCAACTTAACAAATGTATAGCCTCTCAGGTGAGAATGCACTATAATAAAGCAAGCCACATTTCCTCAGCTCCGTTATGACAGAACCCAAGTGATGGAGGCATGGAAATCTTGCATGAATCCTATCTCTTCTAAATTGGTCTTAGGTGTAAAGGGCTTGAAGGTCATGGCGTATTGGCTCCTGTTCTTTTTGTGCAGTCATAAGCACGGATGAACAACCTGCCGTCTATGGTCATCAGAGCCTGTGTGCAGCGATTGATGAAACATGTGTTTGAGGGATATTGTCACGCCAGATAAGTGTCATTGCAAATTGTTGTCATTGTCCATTTGCTGGAAGTCACTTGGCTATTATTGGTTGTGTGACTGAATTGCCCTCTTTTTATAATCCTAACCTTCCTTCCCTGAACTCTGGAGTTCTCCCTTGAGGCACTGCCCGCCCATGCAAAACGAGCCTGGTCATGCCTGAGTAGGGATGTGAGCAAAGAAGTAGCAGCGTCTGCAGGATATCCATATGGATGGGTGGCAGCAGCATCATATACCCCAACGCGCAGTATCAGCCTGAGTGCAAAGACTATAATTGAAGTTCTTTGTAGTATGGTTTAGGGCTACTCTGGACGAGCAAGACCACCTCTCTTCATCGCGACATTTCTCAGCGTCAGCGACAATGGCTGGTACATCTCTCATGCCTCAGGGTAGCAAACTCTGGTGCTCAAAGTCTAGGCCCTCTTGACTTCAGCAACAACAGCAGGCACATCTCTCATGTCTCAGGGCAACACACTACTGTGCTCAGTCTGGGCCCTCTTTGAATTATAGTGCGAGAGTCTAGGAGCCTTGAAAGACGGCCCAGACTTTGAGCACCAGAGTGCGCTGCCTTGAGGCATGAGAGATTTACCTGCTGTCATTGTTGAGGCCAAGAGGGCCTGGACTTTGATCTGAGATACAGACATATTTGCTGTGCTAACAGAGAGGTGAGGAATGATTGAGACTGTCAGTATATGAGCCCCCAGCAAGAGGATTGGGGAGGATGGAATGCTGATTGTGATCGCATAAGCTTCAGGCTTCGCAACTTCAATTATGTGTTTTCTCAAGGTTGATACATTGTACTTTGTTCTGGTGACTGCATTGCATGAATAGCTTTTTTGCTTTGGCTGTGTAGACTTGGTGACTTTTCCTTCTAGACTCAGCCTCACACATTGTTTCCCTCAAACATGATACATCTAACATTCAGCACCTCATGCTTGCATTTCACTGCTGAGTGGGGGGAATGCAGATGTCATGCATGGCATACCTTCCTGAGATGCTTAATCAATCATAACAATGATTTGGCGTGACAACATTTTAGGAAGTAGGGAGTGGGTCAGGGGCAGCTAATGGTGGGAGCCTGCTGTCGTTGGTTTGCAGCATGTTGGAGAGCCCGTCATATTTGGATTTCAAGTGCATCAAGGCGCATGCAGTAATTTGTGCCAGGGTTTGAGTGCATGGAATGAACAAGCTGCTAAGCACACGGTGTGCTGGACAGCATCAGCACAGAGACCCGAGAGAACTGTGACAAGCTCACACACCCAGAAAACGGGCAGGAGGCAGCAGGGTCTGTTAACCCTGGTTGATGGTGCTTGGAAGCTAGGCCATTTGCTGGTGCGGCTGTTACCTGTGTCAGGTAGGGGTCGATGGGGTTGGACAGGTTGACGCTGACGTGCACAGGGTTGATGAACCAGATCGCTGCCTCAGCAAGGTCTCTGGGCGTCGCTGACACCTCGACACGCCCTGCACTAGCAGGGGTTGGTGAGGCCCAGGTGAAAGATGCACATCGCTTTGAAGATGTAGGCCACAGAGGAGAGGCCCAGGTGAAAGGATGCTCACCGCTTTGAGTATGTAGGCTGCAGAGGTGAGGCCAGGTAAAAGGATGCAAAAGGATGCAGAGGTGAGGCCTAGGTGAAAGGATGCACATTGCTCTGAGGATGCAGGCCGCAGAGGTGAGGCCGGTTGAAAGGATGCAGAGGTGAGGCCCAGTTGAAAGGATCCACATCTCCCTTGCGCTCCAAGCATTTCTTCAAAAGTGGTTCCATTGCCTTAAGATTCCCAGGTGTGTGCTGTTTGTAGCAGGCGTACTATACTTAAATAGTCACTGCACACACACTCAGGAAATAGCCTGTGGCGTTGCAGTGCCGAAGCTTGTTGGCTGCACGCACCTTCAGGGAAGGCCCTGACTTGGATCTGGTCTAATGTGAAACCAGGCGTGTACATCAGAATTTCAAAGCCTGGGTCAGGCGAGCTGGGCACACGGATCACCCTGTACTTTGCCGCCTGCGTTGCATAGGCAGCGTGCTCCAGTTTTGAATGTTTGAATGTTGTTGTCGTGGTCATGCTGCTGTGCAGCAGATGTGCAAACCTGCGCACGTGTCGGCAAAAGTTGACAGGTTCGAAGAAAGGAAGAGTATGAGAGCTGGGATAACATGAGTACCAAGTGGCAGCAAATGGGCAAGTGGCAAGCAACAACACCTTTTTGTCCCTCCCCACTCAAAAGAAGCTGTTGAGATGCATGAGAGAGGGTGTTTGGGTACAAAGTAGATACGATGCACAGAGAGACAAAGAAAAGGCCAGACAGGTGCATAAGGCAAAAAATAGTAAGGCTCCACCCACACCTGCACTTTGCCAATGGGCTCAGGGGGGAGGGGCAGCGGCAGCGGCTGGGCCAGCTGAGGGGGTGTTGCCCCTCCTCCCCGGCGCATCATGTCCAACTCCATGTCCTCTCCTCCCTCCTCCTCTCCCTCCTCCCCCCCTTCCTGCTCCGTGCTTGAATCCACCGCGCCAGCAAGCTGCGGCCTGTGCCGCCGCCGCCGCTGCTGCTGCCGCTGTCGCTTCCTCTCCTGCTGCTGCTTCTGCTGCTGCAAGGCTGCAAGCTCTTTGGGGTGCAGCGGTCGCTGCAGCAGCAGCGGCGGTCCTGCGCTGGCTCCCAGGCTTGGTTGCTGCTGCAGGTCAAAGGTCGGGGACGGCTGCTCAAGCAGGCGCTGCCGCTTCCGGGGCAGTTCCTGCAGGGGCGCGGGCATGTGCGCGCAGCGCCAAGTCAGGTCCGACCTGGCATGTGTTCTGGGCAGGCGTGAGCACAGCCATAATCAGCTTGTGTCCATAAGGCATATGGGGAAAGCTAGTACGCAACGCTGTGACTCTGTTCACGGGAAGGCATGCAAGCCACTCCAGCAGGTCCAGCAGGCCAAGGCTGCCACAGCTGCGCTTGCTAAACCAGGGCAGCTCAGCCATGACTTTTCCAAAGCCATGGCTGATTGGGCTGGTGCTGGAAAGGGCGGCTTTGGCCAATTGGCCCAGATGCCCCTTTCCAGGGCCAAACGTCTGAGTGCGGCCATGAGGCGGCCATGAGACACAGCCATGAGGCGCAGCCATGCTTGATAAAAGCAGCTGAGGCGGCTGCCATGGTGCGCACACTGCTTGCAGGGCTGCAGCCGAGCATGGGAGCTTCTTGGACGGCTCCTGCCCATGGAGAGGATGGGGCGCTTGAGACCCGCCCTTCCCTCCTCCACCCCTCCCATCACCCCCAGCCACATATGCCTGAGGGGGCCACGAGCAGGAGTGAGCTGGAGGCCGTTTTTTTGAAACGGTAAATTCAAAAGCCTGAGGGTTGGGGGCCCAAGACACCTGGACACCCTTGAAGGCAGGTATGGCTTCACCTGCACCTGCACAATAGGGCTGACCGAGCTGGCGGCTCTTGTGGGCAGTGCTCTTGTGTGTGGTGCTCTTGCGTGTGGTGTTCTTGTGGGCGGTGCTCCTGGCCGAGGAGCCCCTGCCCTCCTTGCACCCACCAGCGCATGCATACGCACAAATGCGTGACCACCAGCGCTGCCACCACCACTGCCACCTCTATGCCTCCCTACCTTGGCAGCTGCGGGCTGGGGCACTGCATCAGATGTGTCCGCCAGTGCGGGCACGTAGCCCTTGGACTGCAAGTGTGCCACAAAAGCGTGTGCGGCAGCGCGGCGCGGGGCCACGTCACTGGCCGGCACAAGGGCAGACCTGTGCGCATGAGCAAGGGCGAATTGCACAAGGGAGCAGCGCGCATGAGCAAGGGTGAGTTGCACGAGGGGAAGGCAGCTGGCAGTACCTAGGTGCTGTGTGCGGCGTTGCACTACTGCCGTACGCCGTAATGCGCACGCATTTACGCGCGCACACACACTGATATGCACTCATAAACACGCACGCGCACGCACACGCACACGCACACGCACACGCGCACGCTTACAGACATGCACACAGACATGCACGCATGCGAGCACACACGTACACACACAACCCACACCTGGCCTTTGGCTTGCTTGCGCTGGGTGGCTGTGGGTGCCTGTGCAGCCACTCCCCCAGGGACATCAGCACAGGCAGCGGCATGGGGGGGCTTCTCCGCTCTTCGCTTGCAGCTGCAGCACTGCCTGCGGTCCCGGACTCTCTCCTCATACCATGACTAGGTGGCTGGCCTCCAACTGCTGTTGTGGCTGCGCCGTTGGCAGAAGCCCCCATTACTCCAGCAGCGCTGGTGCCCGCCGCACCCGGAAGCAGCCCCAGGCTCCCTATGCCCCCTCCCCTGGCAGCAGCAGCAGCTGCAGCAGCAGCAGCAGCAGCAGCAGCAGCGGCTGCAGTAGAAGCCTCCATTGCGGCAGCGGCGCATACATCATCGTTGCCGGCAGCAGCAGCCGGGCGGGCGGTCTCATGATCTAGGACTGGGCCTGAGGGAGCGGCGGCAGCCGTGCTGCGCTCATGAAGTGAAGTGGCTGCAGCGGGAGCAGCAGCAGCAGCAGCAGGGCCCTCCACAGGCGTCTTTGCTGCGCCACCTGGCAAGGCCCCCCGTGCCCCCTGTGAACCAGCACTTCCTGCAGCAGCGCCTGCTGCAGCTGTGTCAGCAGCAGCAGCAATGCTAGCTCCAGCTACGAATGCACAGCCGCCCACTTGCTGTGCAGTGCTGGCATTAGAGGCGCTGGCTGCGGCGGGCGCGGCGGTGTGAGGTGCCGGAGTGGGCGGGTGGAGGGGGAGGGTCGCAGTGCCGGGCCTGAGGGTGCTGGGCAGCGGGGCCAGACGGATGAGCTGCTTCCACCTCCTCATGGCACTGCTGCAGCCTGCAGGCATGACAAACACACGTGGAGCACGCATGCCTTCTTGCACTCAGTCCGTGTGGTCTTCAAGGCATGCCTCCACACACGTGGAGCAAGCATGCCTCCTTTTGCACTCGGTCCGTGCGCGCGTTTATTGCCCATTCCTGACGCGGTGTTGCGCAAAAGTCCTCACCTGCACGCAAGCAGCGGTCGTGCGCACCGGAGCACGCATGCACACAAGAAAAGATCAGACAGGCGCTGCTCTCACAGACATGCACTCACTGGAGCACACCAGAGCACACACCGAGCACACACAGAGCACACTGCAGAGCACACCAGAGCACATCAGAGCACACACAGAGCACACACAAAGCACACTGCAGAGCACATCAGAGCACACACAGAGCACACACAAAGCACACTGCAGAGCGCACCAGAGCACATCAGAGCACACCAGAGCACACTGCAGAGCACACTTGTTGTTATGACAAGGGCTTGCAGCAGCTTAAGAATTTCCTGGCGATTCCCCGGTGCCCCTGAGCTGTCCTGAGCTGTCCTGAGCTGTCTAAGCTGTCCTGGGGTGTTGGTCTGTAATTACCTATACTTAAGCACAGCTGTGCTCCTAGTGCCCTGGTCTGTGCCTCTCTGCTGCCCTAATATAGGGTAGGTGGCCTAGATCGGGACAACCGCCAGTGTGCCCGGCCAAGCATCAAGACAGTAGCACTTGCACGTCATGTGCTGGCTGGGCCTGCGTCAGCGCAGCAAGCGCCAGCTCAAGCACGTTCCAGCGTGTGCAGCGCCCCAACGTAGCTGACATTGAAGCGGCCTGCGTGCCCTGCACGACTCACCTGCATGGCTCGCAAAGGAGAAGGGGGACATGATGGTGCTGATGCTGGGCTGGCAGCAAGCCGGGCAGTCGCAGGCGATGCGACCGTCAGTGGTCAGATACACGCCCTACAGTGCATGTGAATTCCTCGCGCGCTGTTGTGTTAATGCAGGCTTTGAGCAAGGTGCGCGCGGTCGCGTGCATGCAGATTTTGAATCACAAGGTTCTCAGCAAGGCAGACGCTTTGGGTGCGGCCTCGGGGGTGCAGTACAACGCTGCAAGGAGGCGTGTTGTGGCAAGCTCTGTGGGTGGCCCGTGGCCAAAGAAGGTGGTGCGGGACCTGCAGCAGCCTCGCTGATGAGGCGGGTGCCCTGCAGCAGTGCCACTCAGCAGCGGTAGTAGGTGAAGCAGAGGTGTGAATGACCCGCAGTATCAAGCAGTGCCACTTCACAGCGGCAGCAGTGCCACTTCACAGCGGCAGCAGTGCCACTTCACAGCGGCAGTGGGTGAAGCAGAGGTGCAAATGACCAGCGGTATCAAGCGGACGCGTTGCAACAGCGTGACAACTGCAGGCCTTGATGCTGGTGCTGGTGCTGGTGCATGCGCTGGCGCTGTGGCGGCTGCCATGCAAGTGCAGAGACCCTGCTTGCTGCCCACAGACTCAGCACAACAGTGCCAGCGATCCCTGCATGCCCTATGGTCCAGTGGAACACTCAAACATCAGCAACTGGAAGTGAAGCATCAGCGGCAATACCAGCACACCGAAGCCCACACAGCACTGCAGCACGCCCTTTCCCCGCACAGGCATGCTTTTCAAACATAAGCAATGTATGGCCGTGTTGAAAGGGCGCCCTTGCTGCGTCAGCATTGCAGCTGCTGCTCAGCCACAGCATGATCTCAGTATGTCAAAGACAGGAGTCTAAGCTGTCTCTGCATAGTGTGCTGCGCACATCACAATTCAAAACATCACGCAGCTGTGGCCACACAGAACGCCACTCTGCACTTGCAGGACTTGCCTGCTTGCCCATGCACCACTCGCGGGCCCCTTCATGTCCGCGCAACATGCGCGCTCCGCAACACACTGCCCGATGCCAAATGCAGCTTACAATAAGGCCATTGCAGGTCACAAAACTTGCCCATGGGGCACAAGTCTGCCACAGCGCACTGCCAGAAGCCATCACAGCTCACCGTGAGGCCATTGCAGCTCACCGTGAGGCCATTGCAGCTCACTGTGAGGCCATCACAGCTCACCGTGAGGCCATCACAGCTCACCGTGAGGCCATTGCAGCTCACCGTGAGGCCATTGCAGCTCACTGTGAGGCCATCACAGCTCACCGTGAGGCCATTGCAGCTCACTGTGAGGCCATCACAGCTCACCGTGAGGCCATCACAGCTCACTGTGAGGCCATTGCAGCTCACCGTGAGGCCATCACAGCTCACCGTGAGGCCATTGCAGCTCACCGTGAGGCCATTGCAGCTCACTGTGAGGCCATTGCAGCTCACCGTGAGGCCATCACAGCTCACCGTGAGGCCATTGCAGCTCACCGTGAGGCCATTGCAGCTCACCGTGAGGCCATTGCAGCTCACCGTGAGGCCATCACAGCTCACTGTGAGGCCATTGCAGCTCACCGTGAGGCCATTGCAGCTCACCGTGAGGCCATTGCAGCTCACTGTGAGGCCATCACAGCTCACTGTGAGGCCATCACAGCTCACTGTGAGGCCATCACAGCTCACCGTGAGGCCATTGCAGCTCACCGTGAGGCCATCACAGCTCACCGTGAGGCCATTGCAGCTCACCGTGAGGCCATTGCAGCTCACCGTG
>LFCJ01001646.1_pt1 | contig 15739 bp, 15 predicted proteins | sample 643141 | NCBI WGS metagenome assembly LFCJ01 (sample SAMN03766243, study PRJNA286221) | soda lake metagenome | biome: soda lake; feature: Kulunda steppe; material: water; isolation source: sample B1-Br-g2 brine of Lake Bitter-1 | place: Russia: Kulunda steppe | collected 2010-07 | reverse complement strand
CTCGCTGCCCCCTCTGTTGCCTCCCTGCTGCCTGCGCTCTCCACCCACCTCTGAACCGCCAGGCCCCCGACCTCCACTGCTCGCCCCACCACCTGTGCCTGCACACACAGCTCCGCTGCCGCTGCTGCCGCCGCTGCTGCCGGACCTAGCCCCTCCATCACGCGTTTCTGCCAACCTGCCGCCCTCACAAGCCCCCCCGCCATCCCTGCCCACGCCGCTGACGAGGTCAACAGCGTCTGCGGGCTCTGAGGCGCTGCCGCGGCGAGGCGCACTGCTGCTGCTGCTGCTGCTAGCTCCACTGCCCCCAGCTACACCACCACCAGCAGCAGCAGCAGCAGCAGCGGCAGCCCCTACTTCAGGGAGGACCTGCCGGCGCTGCGCCTCCTCTGTGCTGCTGCTCCTGGAAGGCGACCCGCTGCCGGCCAAGCTCTCCTGATGGCCTGTGCCGTAGTGGCAGCAGGAGGCAACAGGTGGCAACAGGGGGCAGCAGGTGGCAGCAGGTGGCAGCAGGGGGCAGCAGGGCAACAGGGGGCAGCAGGTGGCAGCAGGCAGCAACAGGTGGCAGCAGGCAGCAACAGGAGGCAGCACGCACCCGGCTTTGAACCCTACAGCACTTCCTTTCCAAAGACGTCATGTGCTGCTGGCCAAGGCACGCATCGGGCAGCCGATGCTGCGACATGCCAGCGCGCGCCCCTCCTATGCATGTGCATGCCTGCCGCACATATGCACATGCACCAGCACACACGCACACGCGCACAAGCACACACACATGCATGCGCGGTGCAAATCCACACATTTATGCACATGCTTCCATGCCTCCCAGGACCCAGGACGCACACACACGCACACGCGCGCACACACACACACACACACACATGCGTGGTGCATATGCACACACAATTATGCACATGCCTCACATGCCTCCCAGGACCCAGGATACACACACACACGCACACGCGCAAACATGCGAGTGCCCACCTGCAGGGGGGCTAGCGCTGGAGCAAGGGGATGGCGAGGTGGGGCAGGGATCCAGGGCGTGGCTGACCGGTGGCAGCGAGGGTGCCCACGCCACATAGGTGGCTGTCCCCTTGTCACCCTCCCCTACCAGCAAGGCCCCACGAGCAGCGGCGCCGCTGACAGGCTGCTCAGACACACGGTGCCGTTTGCGCGCCTGGCCCAGCCCCACGCCGCCCTCCTCCTCCTCGCCCCCGCCCCCGCCCTCGCCCCCGTGCGCCCCCTGCCCCGCCTCGCCGCCCCGCTGGCCCTGGCAGCTCTGCCGCGCAGGGCGCACGCGGCTGCCGCTGGGGAGCGTGCCGGCGGTTTGCGTGGGCAGCACCTCAGCGTGCAGCGGTGCACCGCCACCGTCCCTCGCAGCCAGAGGAGCCTTTGAGCCGGTTTGCACACCAGCAGCGGGAGCCTTGCGGGCATCTTGAGCCACCTGGCGGCTCTCTTTGTCTCCCGCCAGCGGCACAGCAGGGGCAGGGGAAAGGCGGGCAGGATGCGCTGGCCCTGCCGCTGCCGCTAGGGGCGCAGCCCCGCCTGCCATTCTTCTGCCCTGCGCTTGCATGGCACTACGCTGGGCGCGCCGCGCGCGGCCGGCCGCCATGCGGCTGGCTAGGTCACTGTAGCTGCCGCTGCTGCAGGCCGCCGCCGCCGCCACCCCGCCAGTCTTTGGCGCGCTCTCATGCCCGGCGCCAGGGCACGCCCCCACCGGGCTCCCTCCCTCCTCCACTACAGAACAGCCGGGGGCTGCCCTGCTGGCTGCAGTGTCCGCACTGAGCGGGCTGTGCTGGGCCCTGCCTGCGGCGGGCACCCCACCACCAGTCCGGCAGCTGCTGCTGTTGCTGGACTCTGCAGCATCCGGCACGCTGCACCCTTGGCTGGACGAGCTGGTGGGGGACAGCAGACCGTCCGCGGGCAGCACCTGCATCCTGTTGTGCTGCACAGAGGTCGGCGGGGACACATGGCGGGGCGGGAGGATGTGGCTGCGAGGCAGCGGCGGCGGCGGCAGCGGCGGCTGGGTGCCCTGCAGGTGCTCACTCACTGAGCTGGCCTCGCTGCTGCTGGTGAAGAAGAAGCTGCTGCCGCTGCTGGCAGCGGCGCCAGCTGGCACGGCAGGCACCTGCCCTGGAGCCAGCTCCTGCTGCTGCTGTGGCTGTGGCCGCGCCTGCTGCTGCAACGCCTCACCCCCCTCCACCGAGCACGCGCTGCTGCTGCAGCTGCTGCTGCTGCTGCGCGTGGGTGAGGCAGCGGTCGCCCCACCCCTGCCTGCTTGCGTGCCCAGTGTTTTCAGCTGCTCTTCAACTCCAAACCGGCTCTGTATTAACGGCGTGGCAGCGTCTCTCTGCGCATGAGATGGCTGCAGCTGCTGCTGTTGGTCCTGGGGATCAACCCACTGAAGCTTGCGCGCCACGCTACCCGGCAAAGAGGATACAGGTGCAGGGGCAGACGGCGCAGCGGGCAGCCTGTCAGAAGCGGAGGGACACCTGCAGGCCGAAACAACAGAAAGAAGGAGAGAAATGTTGAGAAATGGTGGGAACACACAAGTCATGTACGTGGGGAGGCAGTACCACCTTCCTGATATTCACTATCAATCATGCACCCAGGCCATGACATCATGGACATGCAATCAATACAATGATGAGGAGGAGGAGCAGGAAAGCTGGTGAAGATGTGAATGATGATGTGGATTGGCATCAAAATGGTTATGACATTACTAATGTCACGTTACTGATGGTGACGATGACACATGGCTGGTTATGGTGATGATGATAATGATGCTAAAGCTGCGATTGCTGCAGCAAGCATGAATTGGGGCTGCAAAATAAGCACAAGTTGGGGCTTCTGAGAATGCATTTTATGGAGGCACATGTAAGCACGTGCCCGGCTGGTAGCACAGGAGCAGGGGTGGATGGGTGCATGGCATTGCGATTTTGCACTGCATCGATGAGCGCTGGTCGTCTTGGGACATGGCGAATTTAAATTAGACATGGCCAAACTTCATCAGACATTTGCATCTCACAAGCTGTCACCTTGTATCATTGATTCAAAGAGTCGCATGAAGTAGAGACCATCCCATTCACAAAGGGATGGAACTACCATGCTTGTAACCACGTGCTCTTGGTCAGTGAGGATGTGCGTCTACTTGGGTGAGCATGCCAAACCATGTGCCCTGAAAGGCTGGCCAAAAGAGAGCAGGCCATTCACCTGCGTGGTCCTTGTTCCCCAAGCCTACTGGCCGCGCCGGCAAGCATTCTGTTGGAACCAGTATTGAGCGAAGGTGGGGAAGTGGTGCCGGAGCTGCTCTTGTCTGAGCTCACTCGCTCCCCTCCGGAACTGGAGACAGGTGTAGGTCTGCGAGCGGACGCTGCTGCAGCGGCAGCCTGCACGGTGTGCATGTGAACCGCTGCATGGGTGGATAGGCGAGCGTGGGTACGCAGTGCATGCAGCTGAGCGTACTAAGAACACAAGGCTGGTAGATGCATGCATGCGTGGCAAGGAGCAGGTGGACCCGTCTGTTTCTGTGCTGTGACAGCAGCTGAGCTACTTGCGCAGATGAAGACCTCCGCGGGTACAACCGTGAGTGCAAGGTGCTAGTTTCACAAGCATTTAGCTAAGCAAGTGTGTGGAAAGGAAGGCCCATGCATGCAGTCCACCTGCACCAACTGCGCTGGTGCCGCTGCCCAGAGACAAAAAAGTTAAAATTACAGGGATGACTCGAATAGCCTCCAAAATGACTGTACTGAGTACTTCAATTAATGAACAGCTTTCTTTGACTTGACTGCTACTGCTGTGCGTCTCAGGCCTGATTGCTGTGTCTTTGTGCACACCTGCAAGCTAATGTCCTCCTGGTCAACAGCTCTGGAGGTGTGGCGGGCATTGTGGCTCAAGAAACGCGCAGTGGACTTGGCCAAGTTATCTCTGTCAGGCTGCCTGTTATGAAAGAGCTGAAAGAGGAATGGGGAGAGCAAAGGGGGCAGGGTTGACTGTGGTCAGTCTTATGTCAGCTCAATCATCCAGTGGTCACTACACTCCTCTGTCGCAGCCAGTCGTGCTCCCGTGGTGCACGAACATATCTCCCAGAAGCTGGCAACCCACCTGGCTGTGCTCTGCCTGGATGTTGTCCAGCTGCTTTGAAAGTCTCTCCAGGTGGGAAGCTAGACCCCCATCGTTGGCAGAGCCCCCATCAAATCTGCCAGCCCCAAAGCTCCTCCGCCGTTCAAAATTGTCCACTCCATGAGGACCATGTGCAGAGTGGTGGCACTCCTCCGCCATTGCTCAAAGCAGCTCACAAAAAAGTTACATTCGCGTGTACCAGTCCACCAGATGTCAAAATTTCTCCATTAAATTTTGTTGGTACTGGCTCGCTGGCTGATTTGAAATGCTGACAACGAGCATTGCGTGTCATAGATCGACAGACAGATTCGCAGATTATTTTTGGGGAATTCTCACCCATCTTTCATCCATATTCGCATGCTAGCTTCGCGACAAATGCTAACAACGTCGTTCTATTTAGATAAGGGGAATACCTTGTGAACAGCCTCGTTGTTTTTACATAAGGGGGACCAATAAAGCATTTTTCTTGCAGCACAACTTGTTTGCACGTGAGGCGGATTTTTTTACCAAACAGCTGTGCTAGTGTCCGCCCTCAGCTGCGGGAAGCTTCCCTTCAAAGAAACGCTCCACGCGCGCAGCAAATTTCACTCTAAGAAGCTGTGCAATCCCAAGCCACGTACGAGGAGATCAAACAAAACGACTGGTACAGAAAGAGATCAGAAGATCTGGTGCTCCAATCCATAACTTTTTGTACAGGATATCCTTGATATATATTAATAGGCTCATATCAGGTTCTTAATATGATAGAAAACACCAGTGTTTGCAGAAGCACGGGTCCCCAAAAGTGAAAATCTCAGAGCTCACAGGAGCCATTCCTCATCAGCAGATCCAAGCTGCTGCACTGCTGCCTTTCTTACAGGCCTAATATTGTAGATCTGCTGCGCACGCTGCAGCAAGCTGGTGTGGATGGCAAGGGATTGTTCGGGGTGGCCACCTGTGGGCAAGCCAGATCTTGTTGGAATTGAGCCCAGGGCGCCATTCCTCTCTGGCTGGCTTGTTATTGCTTGTTGAGGTGTACATGACTGGGCAGCTGCGTGTTGTGCCCCAGCCAAGCCATGGCCATCTACAGCTGTCCAGGATTCATGGCTGGCAAGTCGGAACATGGATTCAAGCTGGCATTGCTCCCAATCATTGCCTGGTGCACTGTCTTGGGGACTTGCGCTGTGCAAAGTGCCCTCATCTGCGGTTGAAAGCTGTAGAAGACGCGCACGTTTCTGTGGCGCTGGGTAAGAAGCTAGCAGGTGGGCAGGCGGCTGCTGCTGCTGCTGCTGCTGCTGCTGCTGCTGTTGCTGCTGCTGCTGCTGCTGCTGCTGCTGCTGCTGCTGCAAGTGGACTGGATCAAGATCATGATAGCTGTCCTCATCGGCACCCAGCACCTGTATGCACGTTAATTTGCATGGGCCTTAGGTTGTTATGTATGCATGACATCAGCAGGCCGTTAGGTCAGGAATATGGTGGAGCACAGGTTCATGCCTGCGCGTATGGCAACCGTTGATTGTTCCTGGCATGACTAAAAAAAGGGGTGCGCTCCGTTGCCTTGTGAAGCGTTCTGAGCTGAATGCATGAAAATCAAGGTAAGCATCCCTCTTTTGTACAGCGCTCATGTCATTCCCTGAATAAAATGCTCCAATTCCCCGGGCAGCATAGGCCACGTGTGCTGGGCATTGTCACCTCTTGCAAGCTGGCAAGGCAGACCCACCTCTTCCATGCCTCGGCCTCGTTCAGGTTGCGGCCGCTCGATCCTGCCCAAATTGTTGCCTCGACGCTCTGTGCCCCCCCTCCTTGCTGCTGCAGGGTTCACATCAGTCATGGTTGGACCTTTAAGGTGAAGCTCCTGCATGATTGAGAAGCGAGTGTTTAAGGACTTGTTGTGTTATTAGTTTCAAATTCCATTTGGCCACCTTGGTCATCTGACTACCCACAATACGGTTCATGATTTGTTTGACTTGGAGCATGACCATCCTGATGTGCAGAATAAAGTGAGGAGTTTTGAACGCCAATGGCCTAAGGAAATTTGCCTTGGGGTAAGCCCAGCAGCCTGCTAAAAGCTGTCAATTGGGCTAAGATGGAGTTTCAATGGCAGGTGTCATAAAGTATCCTTTGCCGTAAGCAACTCTCAACCTTGTTAAAGCTTTTTGTTACATCCAATGGTAAGCCTGACCACATAACTTTGTTTGAGCACCTGCAGCTTGCTTTGATTACCTTACCTTGGTGACAGCTTCACGAATCTTGTTGTCAATGCAAGTTTGTAGGCGAGCAGCATCACAGGCCAGGGTGTTGCATGTGAAAGGCAGCAGAGGACTTTTGGCTGACCTGGAGGGCGACAAAAAACAGGGCCACGCATCCAAGTCACCGCCTGTCACAGCACCAATAGAATTGAAATTCTGCAGCAAGCAAATTAGGGTGGTAGGCAATTCTCTAACCCAATCAAGATGCATTGCCATGATCAGGTAGATTAAGGCCTATCTACAACAGTTCCTTGAACCACCACCCTCCTATTGACTATCGAGTATTGATGATTAGCCACGTGCGCCTTCTTATGTACAAGCCCGAGGATCAAAGCAGATCACAGCATGTCTTGTCCGCCTTCAGATATATGATCTTTAAGCAGCATTGCTCAATCCTTACGTGATTATCAATGCCAGGCTTGAAGCTAGGGCGGGAATGGCTGCATCCATGCGGACCTCGGCCTTGTTGAGTCCAAATGCACCTTCTCCTTGCATCTTCAAGTCCTGAAAAAACAGTAAGCAGCACTAAGCTTTCTATGGGATTGTGATCATTTCATGGCATCTATAATGGCATGCTCTGGAGCTGAAGGTGCCCTTATAATCTCCGTTTTTGCTTTCGTTCATTGGAACTGAGCAGCTTTCTCACCTGGAGTGCTTTGTGGACTGCCAACTGCACCAACTTCTTCTCGTATCGCTGGAGATGAGGAATAGATGAATGGTAAAAGCTGAGTTGAGAATTCAATCATTATGAACGGAATCTGTGCATGAATGGAATCTGCGTAAATGTAGCACCCTTAAGGTAGACAGTGATTTAGCAAGTGCAGGGATACAGGTAATCCAAAAAAATGCCTTGTTTATACAGTGCAGTCTAGTGCTTGGCGCACTTGTTTGGCAACCTTGTGATCGCCCGAATGTCAAACCTTCAAAGTACATATTTACTTGTCGTCCGAATCAGAAAAGTTTAAAGGCTTCAGCCCCCTTGCTGTGAACTTTGCGACAGAGTTGCTTAAGATATAGCACCTTCAAAGCCCATGTCCCAGCCGCTCAGAAACAATAGAATGATCTGTATGTGCAGAACATGTCAGTCCATAATTCTTAATTTCCTGGTGCACTGTTTGAGGCAATAATAAGATCTGTAAAAGCACTACGTGTGACCCAAGTTCATGACCACAAAACAGATTTCACAGCCGTATATTCCATCCAGTAACCAACGAGCTGAGAACTTGCCTGGGACAGCTTTGGTGCTTGAGGCGCCCTCTTTTCGGCAGCTTGAGCAATAGAAGGGACACCATTGACCTGTGTCGTGGATTGGATGCTTGCCTTGTTCTCTTGGCTAGCTCTGTCAGCCCCTTCACTACTCTGTGCGGCAAAGCCACCCTGGCCAGCATGGGACGCCATCTCTGGCACATCTGCCTCGTTGAAAAGGTGCAGAGCCAATGCTACCATGCTGCTCTTCATGCTGTCTCTCTCAACACCTGCCAGCTCCTTGTACCCAAAGACACCTGGTGTTCACGTACAACAGTGAGCAGGCAAAACTAGCTGGATCTTGGATCAATGCAGAGCTCTGGGCTGTGGCAGTGTTGGAGCTGCTCTTTGACTCTGACATATATATACAGGTTGCTGCAGCGCACCAATCCATCAATACCATGGCATGCAAAACTTTGTCTGCCTGTCTGGACTTTTAGCCCTGCAAGGCTACCATCCAAAAGCTGCCATATAGCTGAGGCCAAAACGTGCACCTTGGCCAGGCAAGGCATCACTGCAGGCCACCTCCTTGAGTTCCAGGCCAAACTGATTCCAAGGAGCTGCAGAATAAGGAAGATAGCATGCAGATCTTCTCTTGCAAGCAGAAGTTAGACCTGGGAGGTGGGCATACAGAACAAGTCCTACTGCTAGCGTTGCTCACGTGCACTGACATGGTGAGCAGAGTCTGAACAAGGGCTAGCCAATTTGCTGTACTTCAATGGGGACCACCTGGGTGCCTGCATGCTGCCAATCAAAATTGCTTGCTATGTAGTAGCAACTTGGTTGGCAGACCGATGGTGTTCCTTTGCAGATAGGCTAATGTTGTCAGTGAGCACCCTTACTTAGATCTGGGCACAGCTATGTTGGATATAGGATTGGCAAATATGCAATTTTTCAAATTGATTCAGCTGGATCGATATGTATGAGCAAGCAAGCAGGAGACTCACCCTGTTTGAAGCCTGCTTTGCTTGCTGTGCTTAGAGGTGCTGCGCTGAAGTTCATGAGGCTGTACAAGGTAGCTGTGTTAAGCCCCTGCCCGGTGCTGGGGGATGCATCAGGTTGCTGATCTGGTAGCATTGCATTGCTGCTGGGGGCTTCCACTTCGCTTGCCGTGTGCCCCACACTGCTGCTGCCTGCCCCCGACATGTGCAGTACTTGTTTATCTGCTGCTGCAGCTGGAATGTTAGATTGCCTGCCCGCTTGACACATGATCACAGCATGTACTATCCAGCGTCTATGCCTTTGCATGTTGCAGGTGAATGTGGCAAAGCCCAGGCCAAACAACAGTTGCCGCCGGCGCAGTCCACCCTCGACGTCACTTGCGCTATGCCCAAGGTCTGCTTCAGGTTCTGCAACTACGATGTCATGAATCACACTTGTTGATGTCTCCATGGCTGCTAGAGCCAATGAGGCTGCCATGCTCTCAGCAGAGCTCCTGTCATTCGGGCCAGCTTCTGCACGGCTCCTGCAGGATCCTGCGCACTCGTGCAAATCAGCAAGCATTTCATGTTCCGTTGCAGTGAGACAAGCAGCTGTTGTGTAGTGATAAAGCTCTTTCCTTGTGGATCTTGAAGAAGCTGTAGATGGCGCTCTGCAATTGTCGCACCTGTCTCGGCTGTCACCTTGCACAGCTGTGCGCGGAGCCCGAGCAGCAAGGCTGCAGACGGTGCACCTGCTGCTACACTTTGCATCTCACTAAAGCAGCTCATTTGGTAAGCTCCAATCTCCTTACAGCAGGTTGGGATGGCAAGGTGCTCGCAAAATTCTGTTACTAGTACGGGGACGCTAGGCTGGCAGAACTTTTCCTGACATCTCCACCAGAAACGGTTTCGTATTCTTAAACACTTGTCTTACTCGGCAATTCGAGCACAAACACAAATGCAAGCACAATGACATCTGCGAGTTTGTAGCCTGTCGTACATGCTGATATATATAAAATTTATCCATTAAAATTTATACATGTTATAGCGTTTAGACACGCAAAGACGTCGACCACCATCTAGTGGTGAAGTGCGCGACATGATTGGGACTGCGCGCGGCCACACTCATACCATATCACACAATAATCTAAGCATTGAGGCGGGAAGCCTGGATGTGAGTGTGTGCTAGGGCTCTTCGGCACCCCGCGTTTTCTGGACTCGGCGAGCAGGCTTGCTCTTCACGACAAGCCCAGTCGTCACAAAATGCATTTTTATCGTTGAACTTTGCAGAGTGTAACCTTCTGCGCCAATGCCTTCATCGTCTCTCCCGAAGGGCAGCAGCTGCTGCAGCAAGGTAATTGCAGTGTGAGAGGCTTTGGGGAGGGCTTGTAAGGCCCTTGTATGAGATAAAGAGCCATGAAAAAAATAAGAGGAGTATTAATGCCTGAATTTTGGTGGTCGGGGATGGAGCTGGGGGAATGTGGCTTGCTCGCAAGCGTGCTTGCATGTGCAAGCACGCTGGTGGCATGTGTGTTGCGTCCCAGGAATGGTTAACCTGGAACCCTATGAAAAAAACTGTAAGCGTGTTGACTGTTGGAGAGCAAGGAATTCACAGGTGCCACTGCTGAGCGCACAAGTTTGACCAGCGGCCTCTGTTAACGTGTATTTGCTGCGCAGGTCCACCATTCGTCGAGAAGCCAGCTAGTGAGGTGCAGACCTCAAACACTGACACTCCTGAAAGTGTTGTACTTTTACAACCCAGGCTCCTGCGGGCTATCAATGCCATTGCTACAAAAGTGAGTGCTAGCGCTTGACGCAAGATGAATGCTGATTGGTCAAAGCACAAGCTTTTTGCTGCGCAGACCGAGCAGAAAAGCACAAACTTCTGGCCGCACACTTAAGAGCAGAAACATACTCATCCCAGAAATATAATGCGCTGAAATGCCATGCTCTTTTAGCCAAGATCAGGGAAAAGGCTGCGTATCCTTTGCTGTGGACCACGAGCATACCTGAGTCTTCTAGCCTGTCAATCACGGCAGTGACAGGTTGCCTCAATTTGTTGTTCAAACTGCAGGAAGAGCTCCTGGCCTATGTCCTGCAGTACCACAGCCACCTTGATTCTATCAATTTGGTGACCTGTGTCTACCGCCTGGCAAGGATGTTTTCCTTCATCCGCTCCCCTGAGAGCCGAAGCATGTGGAGACAGGAACTGATTACTAGTCCTGCTTTCCATCTGCTCTTAGGTGACATTTACTTCTGTTTTTCTCAAATTTGCCTTGCTTTACAATTTTTAATGCACTCCTGACCTGCAACTGCTTACGCTACCTTGTCAAACATACTGCATCACATGAAGTACATGGTATGGCATTTTTCTAACCAAGGTAATGGCGCTCTCCTGGTGTTTGTGCCAACAGGGGGCATCCAATCTCACTTGCTTAACGCCCAGCTCATGCTGCTGCAAAGTAGCTCTGCAAAAGGCCTAGATGCGCGTTGTGTGAGCAACCTCGTCTGGGCTCTGGTCAAGCTTGAAGTTGCAGATCACTCAGAAGGCTGCACAGAGGGGAACAAGATTGTGGAGGCAGCATCGCCCCTGATTGTGTACTTCTTGCCGCAGTCTTCCAGCCAGGTACCAAGATCTTTTTTCTCAACTGATTTCATGCATGTGTGGTGATGGTAGACATATGGGCCTGTAATTTGCTGTGCTTGAAAGATAAAAGGAAGCTGTAGAGAGAGGACAGTGGCTAAGACGTGTGTAGTGTATCCTCTGCCGTGCTGAGTCTGCACATCAGGCTACATACTTCAGACAACCATATTTGTAAGTATCATTTTGAAAATCTGGTCATTGCATTAACTTTTGTATGAGCAGGGTCTGGCAAACCTCCTTTGGGCACTGGCAAAAATGTGCCTTCCACCTTATGACACCATGATGGTCATAGTGACAAGGTAATTCAGAACTGAAACATATGTTGACCATTTGCTGGATTATGTGATAGGGCTATAAGCCTGACAACGAGCAATGTCCCATTATATGCTATGGTCCATGTCATTCAGCATTCATGAGCAAGCACCAAGACAACGTGACTGTGCGCCACGATTGCTTTTACAGGATGACAAGCTTGCTCAGAGACCCTGCAACTGCACCTTCCTTTGATGCTCAAGTAAGTAACTTTTATCTTGTTAGTGCCTCAAGAATGGCTTCTGAAGAAACTTGCAGAGCTTCCCCCCCCTCCTCTCTCACTCTCCCCCATTCTTTGATTGTCGTTTGTTGCCCAAAGAGAAGTGTGAACATGGTAATGGTGCCTTACTCTTTATCTACTGTCTAACACAACTGCAACCTGCACTTACTTCTGCCTCGGTGTGTAGGCCTTGTCCAATAGCATTTGGGCATTGGCACACATTCGTACTAAGGTTTCAGACCCCCGTGCCAAGCTTGAGGTGAGCAAATGCCTCTGCCACGATCCAATTCAAGTTGTCAGAAGCAAACCTGACGTATCTCTCTTTCCTCACTCTCCTTTAAATCAGCTTGTGAATGCCACCGACCTTTAAACTGAAAAAAGCCTGTCATACAGACAGAAACTTCATCAGGACAATCTTGGGGCTTTATACATTTACGGGCTATAGATTATCATGACGCACGTACATACATGCAAAAGCTTTGAGTACTTCAACTTCTTGTGCAATACGAACAGGAGCTGGACAGTGTGACTGGCAGCCCTGGATCTGTCATGGCTTTCCTTGAAGCAGTGGCAGATGCAGCAAGCACCATGCTATGCTCACTTAAGATAAGTGCAGAGAAGCTCCAGGCTTACATGGCCGAGGGAGAGCGGAAGTTTTCATGCCAGGTGAGAAATGATCCTGAAAGATTGCAGTCTTGTGCTATGATGGCATATAGATTAGCCTGAAGCAGATCTGCCTCAGAAATCTACCACTGCCAGGCATAATGTCCAAACTGCCTTATTGCCTTTCAGGCCATGGTCAACCTGGTTTGGAGCTATGCATCAGTGCTGGGGAGCGAATGTTCATCTAATCAGCACATACATGCTATGTTTATGGACATCAGGCATGAATCTATCATCAGGTAGGTTGAAGTCATGTCTTTTCACACTACCCCGGTACACAGAATAGTGACACAGACTGTTTGTTTATTTTAGATGAATCCTACATGCATGCATGCTGTCAGGTTGGTTTTGCACCTCCCTTATCGCTTTCATACTCTCACATTTCTTCATGAGCCATGCAGGCTCCATGCTACATCCTCTGCCTTGCAACAAAACCAGATGTGGGCCCACAAGCTGCCAGGAGGCCTGAATGAGCAGGTAGAGGATAACTCAGTTGATTCAGATTTCTTGCTACTGCCAAACAGCATACATATCATCCTGTGGTGCGGGAGGAACACTCTTATCTGACCGGAAATTGTGGATATCACTGTCATCATAACGGCCTTCAGTCAGACCATGATTGGCCACGCTCTTGGCTTATTATTGGCAGTTAGTTGATGCCTGGCATGCTTGGTCTGCGCAGGCGCTGTCCAATATTGTGTATGCATATGAAAGAGCAGAGCTGCTTGACAGAGAGCTGCTGCAGTGGGTCTTCAATGTGGCTGCATTTCGGCTTGACCACATGGAGCTCATAGGCAGTCCTCACTTCAGCTTCAAGCCCCAGGTAACATCCAGAATATATCACAAGTGTCTACATCAGATCTAGATCAATATCAATTCCATTACAGCAGGCAAATTTAAAAGGGTGCAGACGCCAAAAAAAGCCTTACAAGCTGATATTGTTGAACAAAGGCCGCTAGCTGGTTTTGATTGCCATACTCTGTGCTGTTTGGATAAGGCTTCCATGAAAGCCGACTTTTTAAGTTAAGGTGCACGATGTGAGGAAAGAAATGTAATGCACACCGTTGTGTTTTAAGCACCACGTTTGACCTAATGTTGTGATCACCATACCCAAAAGGCTTACAAATCCGTTTATACAAGTCCTGCTTAAAACAAATGCTCAATCACAGGAGTTGTGCACCCTCCTCCGTGCTGCGCACTCCTCAGTGGCCCAGCCCTGGACATTTTTGTCCAAGCTTGCCAAGGTGCTGCTGGCAAAACCACACATTATTTCTGGCTGGGGGACCAGTGAGCGCAGCGAGCTTCACCGTGCTTTCATCCTGCTCCACACTTTCACACTGCCACTCCTGCAACAGCACCACCACTTTCAACAACAACAAAAGCTGCAGCAGCACATGCAACAGCAGTACCTGGCTGCGCATCAATATGCCCATCAGCAAGCTCTTCTGGGCATGCAGCATATGGCAGACTTGCAGGGACAGATGGGCTATGGTGCCGTGGGGCAACGATCCCTGTCATCTGTGCTTCCCTCCAGAGTGGCACCCACGCCTCTGGATTTTGACTCATCAGGTAAGATTATGATGAACGGGAGCATCATTGCTTACCAGTGTGTAGCTATGGAAGACGGCTCCATTACTGTGTTTTTTGTCTGAGCAACTTGCAGCTTGCAGAAGACACACGACCACGATGACAAAATTACAACCCCTGCTGGTGACGCACATGTGTACAGATTTCCATACGTAGCATGAGCTGGGCTTGCAGCACAGACTGGGAAAGGTGTACATTTAGGGGGGAGCTGTAAGCAAGATCTTGCATGCATGACAAGCTCAAATCTGTTTGATCACCTATTTCACCTTTTTGGGCAATGCCTGACACGTGCAGGCTTTGGATCTCGGTCTTGCTTGATTGGGGGCTTATGCCTGGATGAGGCTAGCCTGGATCGTTTGCTGGCGCCCTACAGCTGTGCCAATGCGACTCCAATGCACGTAATCCAGCAGCAGCAGCAGCAGCAGCAGCAGCAGCAGCAGCAGCAAGCCAGGGAGCAGGCCCAAGATGTGCAAGCCCAAGCTTATGGGCCCAACCTTCCCAGTGTTCATGCCTTGGCCTCATCCATATCTACAGAGCTTACAGCAGCAGCAAAGTCTTTCTCATTTGGTTATGACCACTTCCTCACATCAGATCTACAGGCCTTAGTGAGTATTCCTATGCTTTGCCTGCTGTGAACATTTAAAGTCATAATTTCATAAATCCGGGCATATTCCTATGTACCAATGTCCCAAGCATATTGAGGAGCCGTTTTTGAATCTCAGGGTGCGCTCTACCAATTGGAGCTTACACTTGCAGCACTGTTCACGTGCCTCCATCCTTCCAAAACGTAATTCAGGGGACACCTCAGCTCTCAGAAGACTCACAGGCCTCGTTCTCCTTTCAAGCCGAGGCAATCAGGCGCTCCCACTCTGAAACAACATGTGTAATATATGACCGCTTCCACCTGCCTTTGGAGTTGTGAGGGATAGTAAGTGTCTACTTATGAATCTCACAGCCATAACTTGCACACAATTGAGCGAGTTGTGCACCAGACTTTGCTATTTGATGCTTATGGGCAGCCCTGAAAAAGTCTACCGCGTAAGCACATGAGAGGGTATGTTCTTTCTAATTCTGAGGCTGATTTGCCATTTGCATAGATTCAGCATGCATACGGGCAGAGGTGCCCAATGCAGATGAATGTGCTCGATTAGCCCAAGGTGAACAGAGTTGTCATAGCTGCACTGACCTGCCAAACATGGCTCAATACGCGGTGCTGTTAAAATTGATGCACAACGGTATTGCCATTTCAGTTAAGCTTTAATCATTTGAGGATTATTTGATAACCAGGTGTTTATCCATAACATACTTCTTTCTTTCACAGCAATGCATATTTTTTTGCAGCTTTGCTTTTTAAGGCTCCAAAAAAGGCATTTGAGCCTGAATTGTTTTTTACGCATTGTAATAGCCTACCTCTACGAAGCTGGGCCATCAGGTTCACAAATGTCTGCCATCCACTGGCATATTTCACGCCTTTGCCAGTGTTGCGGTCTAGATGTCTTGTAAATATCCTGTATACATGGTTTGTTTGAGTTCCAAGTCATACCTTTCTGCAAGTGCATCTTTAGAGGAATCAATTCTTCCTGCGTGAACAGGCAAGCAAGTTTGCCTTGGTACCTGCTTTACATATGCCTGATGCAAGAAAGCATAGCAAAAAGGAACCCTTAGCAATGGACTTCATTCCATCTTCCATTGATACTTGTGCAAATTTACACTTTGTAAGCTCGTCTTTGAGTGGTGTAATTCCTCTGGAGTTCCTAGTTTAAAATTTTTGTTTTCTTTGTGAACCTCTCCTTCACGCACGGTG
>LFCJ01001645.1_pt1 | contig 15742 bp, 17 predicted proteins | sample 643141 | NCBI WGS metagenome assembly LFCJ01 (sample SAMN03766243, study PRJNA286221) | soda lake metagenome | biome: soda lake; feature: Kulunda steppe; material: water; isolation source: sample B1-Br-g2 brine of Lake Bitter-1 | place: Russia: Kulunda steppe | collected 2010-07 | reverse complement strand
TGCAGGCAGAATGATATGTCATGCATGGATCTGGTTACAGCACCATCCTGGTAGTGGCATGCAGGTAGAATGATATGTCATGCATGGATCTGGTTACAGCACCATCCTGGTAGTGGCATGCAGGTAGAATGATATGTCATGCATGGATCTGGTTACAGCACCATCCTGGTGGTGGCATGCAGGCAGAATGATATGTCGCGCATGGATCTGGTTACAGCACCATCCTGGTGGTGGCATGCAGGTACCCGGTGTGGTGGCATGCTCCATTTTGGTCTGGATCTGGTTACAGCTCAGAGGTAAGCTCTTTGCTCCCATGGCTGCCTTACAAAACATAACTGACACACGTGATAACCTCCCTTTGCTGCATCGTATGCCACAACTGGCCTGAATCACAAAGCCTGCATTGAAATGATCGCATGTGCACATTTAATATGTTGAATGTTTAGTGCAAGCAGGCATGCATAAACTAGCATTCTTCAGCTGCGCCTGGCGGTGTCTAATTACATGTGATGGATCAATCCCTCTCGTGGACCTACCTACACACAAGTCAATTACCAGTCCATGGGTTCATGCTTGCACTGGCACAACATGCCTGCGGGAGATCCTCATCCCTGCGCCTTAACAGACAGCCGCAGTCAAGCTGTCTGGCCACCAGTCAGGCTGCGCTATGCAAGCAAGTTGCACCATAAGTATGCTGGACTTCTGACCGGATGCCTGTCTGTCTGGACACCTGTGCCTGTGCGTCTGGACGCCTGTGTGTTTGGACGCCAGTCTGTCTGGACGCCTGTGTGTCTGGACGCCTGTGTGTCTGGATGCCAGTCTATCTGGATGCCTGTGTGTCTGGACGCCTGTGCGTCTGGACGCCTGTGTGTCTGGACGCCTGTGTGTTTGGACGCCTGTGTGTCTGGACAACTGTGTGTCTGGATGCCTGTGTGTATGGACGCCTGTGTGTCTGGACGCCTGTGTGTTTGGAAGCCTGTGTGTCTGGACGCCTGCGTGTCTGGACAACTATGTATTCGGACGCCTGTGTGTCTGGACGCCCGTGTGTTTGGGCGCCAATCTAGCTAGATCAAGAATGACTCATTCACAGCAGGTCTGCCCAGCGGGTCCACCACCACTGAATGGCTGAATGGCTCTGCCCAGTCCCAGTGTGTCAGCCACAGCCCAGCGTGTCAGCCACTGTCGCATGGCCATGCGCAGTGGAGAGACCTTGAATGCGCGCGTGCCCCCAGTTCCTGCTTGGAGTTGCTGTGTGTGGCCATGGCGCGCAACACCTGTGCGCAACGAACATGCATGCAGGCCACCCACTCCTGCAACCTCGTGCAGCAGCGACCTGCAAGCTCATGCGCTTTTGCAGGCTTTTGCAAACAAAATCTCCTGCTGAACGCCACCGCCATGTATGTGCCTGTTAATTATTTGTGTGTGAATGCCTCGTTCATGTGTTCAACTGCGTGCCCAATTTGACGCATGCATGGGGTGTTTAAGCTCCCAGGGCCTCCCTGTGCGCCTGCGGGCCACATGTACGCTGGGTGTGCTGTGACTTCCTCCTTGCCCTGCCAGCAGACCATGGGCTTCGACCCCTGTTAGCCTTACCTTGGCCATGCGTGCATGCCACCAGCTACATCCTCAGCCTCTGGTCTGCAAGGGAGGCATCCTGGCCCAGGGGTTGTGCCACTTTTCTGCCTGCAGGCCACATATTCATTACAATGGCTTTGATCCCTGCACGGCCGGGGCTGCAGGCCATCAATTACGTCCTCAGCCTGGTCCGCAACGGAGGTATCCGCGCACATGACATTCGGATCTCACAGCACGGTGATGTGGAGAAGAAAGAGGTGAGGCTGTGTGCACATGGGTGGGCACAGCCGGTCAGAGGCCTTCCTTGTTGGCAAGCGCAGGAAGGCGTCTTTGTGACTGCATCAGAAATGCGGGCAAGTTGGTGCTTGCTTTTGCAGTGTGCATGATGGCAGAGGGAGGCTTGTTAAAGAATTGAGGGAATGCTAGATGGCCAGGCACAGTAATGTGAAGCAAGTGTGGCTTTGCCTCGGGGTGCGCGCGGCACACATATGGCAAACCAGCCCACTCAGCATGAAACATGGAACACGTGCCATTGCTGCTGGCCATCACCACGAACGATCATGAAACATTGCATGTCAGATCAAATAAACTATTTTGATCTTAGTATGGGAAGGGCGTGGGCTCAATCTGCGCATGTCATTGTGTATGCCCTTTCCGGTGCACGTCATGCACATGCAATGAGCCAGCTCATAGGAATGCAGGACCTCCCACGGAGCACATGCACACATGCGCAGGTGCGGGAGACAATGGCTGTAGAGGACCGCAGCATGCTGGCCGCAGCGGAGGCACGGGCATCCAGTGCTCGCATGCAGCCCGCAATCATTGTATGCCACAGCATGCCCACAAACTGGTGAGCTGGCAATGCCTGCAGCACCATGCCCACAAACTGGTGAGCTGGCAATGCCTGCAGCACCATGCCCACAAACTAGTGAGCTGGCAATGCCTGCAGCACCATGCCCACAAACTGGTGAGTTGGCAATGCCTGCAGCACCATGCTCACAAACTAGTGAGCTGGCAATGCCTGCAGCACCATGCCCACACAGGGCAGACGATCGCCATGAGCTACAGCATAACTGCAACATGCCCACAAGATGGTGTTTGCTTACACATGTGCCCCCAAGCTCGCAAGTGAAGCTGCAGCTCAGCAGCCCAAACCTTTCTTTTATCTGATGTCCAAATAAATGGCATCAAGGTGTTTGCTTTGGCTTACAGAAAATGCCAGCATTCTTGCCCAGCAGCACTCAAACTTGTCTCAGTGGTATTAGAAATTGGGAAGGACCAGATCTCCTTAGTGCAGGGAGGAAGGATTAAAATGCCTCCATCAGAACATGATCTATATCTGTTGTCCATGCACAACTTCTATGTGACCTTGAAAGGTGTATTGCTGGCTACAGTGTGTCACTTATCAGCCAGAGCTCTTCACTGCTTAGCCATGTCGAGCAAGGAGTGCGCAGCCATACAATCCTTTTTCCTTGGCTTTTCCCTTCTCTGATGGATCAAGCAAAGATGTCATGCAAGAACGCTCTGCTTCCTGATGGATCTGCACCCCCCTCCCATGCTCTCACACGCGGGGTCGTCCCCTGAGCAAATCAGCCCTGCATGCAGAACAATTCCTTTCCTGCTGGTCTGCGGGTAGGCAGGGTATAAAACAAGGGGCACACACACGGTGCACACATGTGACAAACATGTAGCTTACACAGGGCTTACACAGGGCTTACACAGGGCTTGCATGTGGGTCGCACAGGGCACACTCGGGGCACCCACAGGAGAGACATGGGGGCAGACACAAGAGCATCCACAGGAGTGCACTGAGGGGCACACTCAAACACACACAGGAGAGGCACGGGGGCAGACACAAGAGCACACGCAGGGGCACACTGAGGGCACACATTGGGCATACACAGGAGAGACACGGGGGCAGACACAAGAGCACACGCAGGGGCACACTGAGGGCACACATTGGGCATACACAGGACACAAAAGACTCTCACTGTGGCCTTTACAATGTCCTGCATTGACTGGCTGGGGGAGCTAGGCTGGCACACACACATACACACGTATGCACACATTGCGCCCACGTGCGGTCATCGACCAAGCATGCAGGAACGCATATCATATGTTTTGAGTCATGCACCATGCATGCAGGATGCTGCCGGCCCCAATGGGCTGGGCAGGGGCAAAATGCCCGCCCGACCCAAGGGAAGCTGCTTACGTGTACCTCATTGGCCGCACTATGCTTGAGACAGACAAGTGCGTGCTGGACACCTGCAGAGGGGGGGAGGAAGCTGGCAGGCCTCAGGACGTATGCATGTGCAATTTGTGCATCAGCTGTCCCCATTCGCATGTTGCAATGTGTGCATGAGCTGTTCCCGTGGCTGCATGTTGCAATGTGTGCATTAGCCTTTCCCATGGCTGTAGGCATCTGATTATGATCACTGAGTGATGTTGTGATCTGAACACAGCATCTGAACACATCACTGCATCTGTTCATTGCAGTGATGGAATGCTGCTGTGTGTACGTGTTTGTGAGATGATTTACCTTGGATAAGGCTTGGCTTTTCAGGGCAGAGGGTGAGAGCTGTTTCTCCCTGATATCCTGTCTGTCAACACCAACAGAAAAGGCTTATTGTGAGCGTCAGCCGCGTGTGCATGCACACAAACACAGCATGTCAAGACTTCTGCTTTCAGAGAGTTGAGCATGGTGATGGGTGCGATAGAAATGCTCATGCACATGTCCAGACATGATACAAGGCCAGGCAAGCATTAGATGAGAATGCAGGTTGGCGTAACAGTTCAGCACACATGTAGTGCACATAATTGGCAGTCCAAGCACCCGGACTCTCTGATTGGGAGCGTCTTGAATCTCTAAGCATGGTGTGAAACTGGGATTAAGCTGGCTTCAACACTTCAGATAAACACACATCAAGGCTTGGATGAACTAAGCGACACATTCGCGGGCGATTCCAGGAGTAGGACCTATTCCTAGTGTGAGTGCCTACTTGAACAAAAATGGTTAGCCCCTTTTGATCATGTCCTTTCAGCGCTGTGGCCATGGAACGCCACTCTGTCAGCGCTGTGGCCATGGATAGCCACTCTGTCAGTGCTGTGGCCATGGATAGCCACTCTGTCAGCGCTGTGGCCATGGAACGCCGCTCTGTCAGCGCTGTGGCCATGGAAAGCCACTCTGTCAGCGCTGTGGCCATTGCCCACAGAAGTGCCTCGTGATCATTTGCGTGCAGGCTGCCGGATGCATTTGTGTCTAGGTGCAATGCAATGAACGAGGTGTGGGTGCCCAGCGATTTCTCTAGGCAGGTGAGGACTGACGCAGGACACTTGCCTTTTGCTGAGACTACGGAGTCCAAGATGATGAAAATGTGTATTTCTTGAGCTGTTGGGACAAGCACCTGTTCCATACTTGGCAACAGGACCAAGTGACATCAACTAGACTAGTTTGCAGTGAAGGATGGCCCTGGTTTCCACACTGTCCTTGATCACCGCACTGTCCTTGATCACCACACTGTCCTTGATCACCACACTGTCCCTGATCACCACGCTGTCCTTGATCACCACACTGTCCCTGATCACCACACTGTCCTTGATCTCCACACTGTCCCTGATCACCACACTGTCCCTGATCACCACACTGCCTCTAACTGCATTGCTGCATGAGCATGCCATGTAGCTTGGATTTCCCCTATGAACACTTCTTCTTGTTGAGGGGTTACATGATGCCTAAGGGTTACATGCCTTACCCTAAAACCTTACCCCCAACCCCTAAACCTTAACCCTAAATCCTTGGCGACTTTATTAGCTAAGCAGGCCCCCCAAAACCCTGAATCCTTAGCAGCCGCCAGGGCTAAATATAGCCGACTTAAACCCTGAATTTTGCACCCTTTTGCCACAAGTCTTTGCCAAAGGCACGAGCACGCACACCAATACGGGATCATGGTATGGCTCTCTCACAGATCATGGTATGATCATTTCATACATCATGGTATGGTGTCCTCACAGATCATGGCATGGCCCCCTCACAGATCATCGCTGTTCTTGCATGCCATTACATATGCGCATGTCAGCACATGAGTGCATGCAGATCTCCACTGCATCATGGGCCAACCCTGGCACAGGCCATTCTTGTTATCACGCATGTGCATGCCATGGCAGTGATAACACATGCGCATGTCAGCCATGCGGGCGCGCGCAGATATGCACGTGGGGGCGGACAGATATTCCTGTGGGTGCGCGCAGATATTCATGTGGTTGCGCGCAGATATTCATGTGGGTGCACGCAGATATTCACGTGGGTGCACGCAGATATTCATGTGGGTGCATGCAAACATTCATGTGGGTGCACGCAGACATTCATGTGGGTGCGCGCAGATATTCATCGCATCCGGCGTGGCTCCCTCAAAGCTTGTCATCGTGCCTGAAGGCGTGAACACCACGCTGTTTGACCCTGCCAAGTTCGCGCCCATGGAGCTCCCTCAGGTGGTGCCCTCAGGTGGTGCCCTCAGGTGGTGCCCCCCGGTTTTGAGCACATCTCCTATGATGGTGTGCTTGAGATGGATTTTCTGCGAAGGCTGTGGTCTAAACAGTTCTGGAATGGGACTGCCTCCGAGGCCTGAAGGTGGTGCCACCTGCATATGCACCATGCCTCTTGTGTTTCAACGTGCCCGAGACGCACACCTCCTTTGCGACAACAATGTGCTGTTTTCACTACGCATTCCAATGCTATGTGCCAGAGCAAGACCACACTCTGTTGAGATTTTCCTGAACTGTGCCACTCAATGTGATCATGCCCTTGCTTTAATTGCGCCTTGTGTTGTGAATGCCTGGACTCACCGGCAGGGACGGGCACATTTTTGGCCTGAGTCGTCTTTTGGGATACAAAGTGTATGCATATTCATGCAATGTAAGCATATGACAGGGGGCAGTCGAATTTATTTAATAGATCTAACTGGAAATATTGTATAAACTATCTGCAGATGGCGCCTGGTAGGGATGCGGTCCTTGGTGCAGAACAAGTGTATGCTCTGGGGACATGCTCATCTCCCTTGATACATGCCAACCGGGTGGGATGATCTGAGACGCACATTCAAACCATCCCTTCCTTTTTACCTAAGACAGAACATCTCTTATTTTAGTACTTTACTCTGATTGGGGGCAATGCTCTGTTCTGATTGGGCTGCCCTGATTATCTAGGGTAGCAAGATCAAAAGCCACTGGTATCCCACACAATCACCCTCCTCGCAAGTAGCACACAGAGCTACCCCTATGATAGACATACAGGGAGGCCCCTGATTGGGGAGTGCCTTGAGCGCATGCTCGCGGCTGTGAAATGCGTCAGGCGACGCTGTCTTGCGCTGTCTAGCGCTGTCTAACAGCCCACAGGTGCCGTGCAGGGAAAGCATCAAGGCCTCGTCCTCGACCCTTTGTGGGGCACCAAACATGCACCTTGTGCTGCACGCATCCACACACAAAAAGAAGAGAAAAGAAAAGGAAAAACTACGCAAGCAGCAAAAAGTTCATCACATCAATCAAGGGAAAGGGGCCGCTTGGGAAGAAAAGCCCCTTGGCCAGAAAAGAAAAGGGGGTCCGACACACTATGGTTTTCTGCCTTCCCTGTGAGAATTGCTTAGATTTAAGGCTTTTCTGCCAGGAAAGTGAACAATGCTCACACTTCAAGCTTTTCTCCTATTTTGCAAACAATGCGCCGGACACGCCTACACACATTGAGGCCCCAACCCACCTTCACATCCAACACCCCTGGATACGCACACACCCCTTTCACACATCACAGGCCCGGCCATGGCCATGCCTCCATAAATGTTGCCCGTCCCTCCATTCCAAATGTTCAAAAGCTGTGCCATTTCCATGAGGCCAGGGACCTGACGTTTTTTTACTGCACGCCACGCAATGCATTTCAGGGGGAGCTAGTGTTTGGTGGTGGGAGCACAGCACTGACGTCAGCCGACAAGGAGCCTGGCGCGCCCGCAGCCAAGTTTCTGGCAGCTAAAGCAAGTGAAGCTCCAGAGGGAGGATGGAGCACAGAGCCTGCACCTGCTCCCGCTGCCGCTATCCCAGCGCCGGCACCTGCTCCCGCTGCCGCCACACCATTGCAGGAACCTGGGGACCCATCCAGCCAGCTTGTCGACATGGATTCTGAAAGGTCGACCAAAAAGGTTCCTGCTGGGCTGAACAGGAGGCCCAAGCCATTCCGCTTTCTGAGCACCTTCAAGTGGGAAGGTGGGAGGGGAGCAGTGGCCATTAGTTGCTTTGAACACAATGCACATACTCCTGGACCAAGAAGAGCAAAGCCTTGCCAAGAGCACACAAAGCAAGCTCCTGTTTAACAGTAGAGCTTTGCATAGGGTGCATGGGGCAAGCGTTTCACTCCTGCATCAGACCCCTAGGTTTGACCTCCTTAGTTGGATGATGCCATGTCGCTTCACCATTTCAGCAGCAGGCCACACTCCCTAGGATATGTCACAGCGATGCCTTGGCGGTGCCCCAAGTAACTGCAAGGAGCACACATGCGCTCCAGTCAAAGATGACCTTTTGTGTGTGTGTGTGCCAGGGATCCTGTCCTCAGCCTTTTTTCGCCCCTCTGAGCAGATATCTAGTCTGGCCCCTTTTGAGTGCTCTGAGTGCATGCAGCTATCAAGTCTGCCACCCTCAAGTGCACCAAATGCAGCAATTATCGTGTTTGCCACCCTTGTGCGCATGCACGCCTCTGAGATGGCAATGTGCGGCCATTTCTTGAGCACCTACGTTCCACGACACACGCTGAGCCTTTTGTTAAGCAGCTACAGCATTCTTTTGTGGCGCACGCTGTGCCCTTTCCATGGTGTCCAGTGGCTTTCTGCTGTGTGCCCATGTAACAGAGCATGTGCGTGCATTCAGTGTGTACAGCATTTGGCTGTGTTGGCATTGAACTTGGCGGCCAGCAACGCCATAGGCTTTATAAAGTACGCACATGTCCCATGTTACTCCTATGCACATTTCAAAGCGTGCCTGTGACCCCAGAAGCCCCAGAATCTTTGTGACATTTGTCACGCATTTTGTCACGCATCTGTGCAGCGCGCAAGGGCTGGGATGTGCTCCTGGCGGCATATTTGCAAGAGTTCACATCAAAGGTGGGCTGCTGCAAAGTAATGGCACCTGAGACACTGCTACGAGCTGATGCTTGGTACAATACTTGATGCTACAAAAAATGAACACCTGATACTTGATGTTTCAAACTGACACCTGATACAATACTTGATGCTACGAAGAACTGGCACCTGAGGTACTTAATGTGGATCAACCAGGCCAATTTGCAAATGTGCTTGGAGGCAATTTGCAAGGGAAGCTACGTTCCAGCAAACCCAGAGCAGGTTGCCACCGTATGCTCTCCAATTTGGAAAAAGATACATGCTAGCTTTTCCTTAACGTCAAAAGGTGCAACCTGTCGCTAAACAGATGGGCATGAGGAAATGTGAACTGTGGGTGTGGCATGAGGAAATGTGACCTGCGGGTGCGGCATGAGGAAATGTGACCTGTGGGTGTGGGCTGATGGCATGTGATTCATACAACACGCGCTGACAGCTGGCTGCACACAGCTTGCACACTGCACTGCTTCGTCTCTGGGCTGACCCAACAACCTTCTTACCAACATGGCAGTGTGAATCTGCAGCTTCAACTCGAATTCAAGTTCATGTTGCACAGGCACACCCTGTCTAAACTCTGCCACCCCTCCACCAGCAGGACAATGTAGAGCTGTACATCATCACAAAGCCCTTCATGAGTGGATCCAACTTCAAGCAACAAATGCTGAACTGGGCCCGCACTGCTGTGGCCAAGCGCCACCAGCGTGTGGTGGCAATGGCTAAGGAGGCAGAGAGGCTGGCACATGAAGAGCTTGCTAACGCGCACCACGCGCTGGCGCAGTTCCAAGCAGAAGCGGGTGCGGAGGTAGCTTTTGGTCTCTGCCATGAAAGCAAGAAATGTGAAACTCGTTGGGCCAGAATCTCCTGAGCTTCCTGCAGCCAAGGCTACCAGAAGCAATGGATGCAATTCTGATCATTGCATGTGTCTTGTGCCTTGCCGCATAGCATTGCTCAATAAGCAACCAGAAATAACATTCAAAGAATCAGGACCTGCATGTTTCCTTCCTGAATATATCAGTCAACTATGCAAATGACACAAGTGACGCATGCCTAGATATGTACTTGAAATGCGTAATACTAGGAGCAGACTACCCTTGATGAGCTACTGAGCAGTATTGTCAGAAACACCCAAACACCCAAGTGAGCATGCAAGCCTTTGGGGGAGTGGCCTTTGGGGGAGTGGCATTAGTGCCCAAGCAGTCCTCCTGGAGATTACTGTGGATACCATTTTCCAGAGCCATGTAACAATTGTATTTTGTCATCAAGAATGTAAAGATAGAATAGTAGTAAAAGGAACAATGGATACTGTCAGCGTCATGTCAAGCATCAAGAATCCTTGTTGATCTCGCACACGATACTTGAAATGTTGGTTCCCCTTATGCATGTTCATGCTCATGTTCATGCTCATGCTGCTGCTGCTACTGTTGTTGCTGTTGCTGCTGCTTCTGCTGGTGTTGCTGGTGTTGCTGCTGTGGTTGCTGTGGCTGCTGTGGTTGGATGCTGCTGTTGTTGGATGCTGTCAATTTGTTGCGGTACCCAATGGTTCCCCTTGTGCAGGTGGATGTCTTCATTGCCCTGCACGCAGGTGCATGCTGTTCCCCTTCGCGCTCACGCATGCTGTCGCCCTGCGCACAGGCGCGTCAGGCAGGCCCCTCGACCCCGACGCCCCCTCCCCTGACCTCATGGCCCAGCTCACGCAGCGCGCGGCGCACAAAGCTGCGGTGGCAGCCGCCTTGCCCACAGAGCCACCAGAGATGCACCCTGAGGGCCTTCCCACACTGTACGTGGTGTCGCACCATGTGAATGATGAGGCCTTCCCCAGGTGCGCGGCGTGCAACGCCTGAGCGCAGTTGGACGCATGCGGTATGCCACCATGCCAGAGAGTGCCACGTGCCCTGTGGCAGTCAAATGCGCGTGCCTCTGCCCTGTGAAGTGGATGGCCTGAGTGTATGCTGGATGTGGCTGCCGGCCTGGTGATGGGCGTGGACTGAATGCTCCTAGTGGACTGCATGCTCATTGTAGACTGTATGCTCCTAGTGGACTGCATGCTCCTAGTGGACTGAATGCTCCTAGTGGACTGAATACTCCTAGTGGACTGAATGCTCCTAGTGAACTCAATGCTCCTAGTGGACTGAATGCTCCTAGTGGACTGCACGTCCACATGCAATGATCTCAATGAAAAATTGTTTGCCTCATGTATCTCAACCATGCGCATAACTTGAACGAGTAAAGCACGCTTCAGACTGCACAACCACGCGCATGATCTGCGTGAATAAAAGAGCACTCCAGACTGCACTTCCATGTGCATGATCTGAGTGAACAAAGGTGTCCCTCACTTATCTGGTTGCTTGTTTAAGGTTGGTATGAGCGTGGCATACATCCTGCGATACATGCACGAGCTTGACCTAGTGCACCATGCTCCAGCATGGATGTTCTACAGGTAACAGAGAGCAAATTAATTCATCTTGCAGGTACTACAAAGCAGTGGATGCCTTTGTGCTTCCAAGCCGAGGGGAGGGATGGGGACGACCACACGTTGAGGTAAACCTGTTGAAAAGCAGGCTTGATCACAAATAACTTGCATGGAGAAGTTTCATGTAGCCTCCTTTCGTGCCCTACAACTGTTGCAGGCCATGGCAATGGGCTTGCCCGTAATTTCTACAAATTGGAGTGGCATCCAAGCCTACTTGGATGAAAGCGTTGGTTATCCCATCAAGGTACTCTGCGTACAAACTGTCAATGCACGCGCCAGACAGGCAAAGTTGCCCTTCCTGTCACTGTCCTTTGATGTTTTTCAGTCCTCTGGTAAGTCTGACAAAAGCAGCCCCACTGATTCCTTTAATGTACCCAAGCCAAGCGGACTGCTGACAGCAGACCCGCGGACCCTCAACCTAGAACTGCGAGCTTGATCAATGCTCAGAAGCCATTCTAAGAGCGCAGAGTTTGTGATGATGAGGTATTCAACTTGCATATTTTGGAGTGCGAGAATCGCAAGACTCAGGATAGACCTTGACCAATCTAACCAGGAACAGGCAATCTTGATATGACTGGAGCACCTGCCAGGCAAGCAGTGCTTGAGGTCATGGAAAGACCTCACAGATTGCTTTGGCCAGTGATGTTTGTTGCAAATCAACCCTGGAATCTGGATGACAAACAATTGGTCCGTTTTTTCCTCTCTAGGTGGATGGACTAGTGCCAACAGGCAGCGATGTATGGTGGTTCAAAAACGCAAGATGGGCGCAGCCAAGTATCGCAGACCTTCGGCGGTTAATGCGACGTGTCGTCTCACACCCTCAGGTGTGTTGCATGCAACAAAAATTGATTAGGTATGGGTCTGAGTGCCACTTAGCCTCGTCACCCACATTTTGCTTCTGCGCCCTGCTATTGTATCCTTGAAGTCCCAGATCAGGCAGAAGTAGCACAAAATTCTTCAACTCCAAAAATCCTTGACTCAAGTCATGTGACACAGCTCATGCAGCCAGCACAGTAGGCTGTTACGCATGCGCACTTATCATTTGCATCGCCATCATGATCGCGCTTGATTTAGCCATTAAAGCTCAACCATCCAGCTTCTTCAAATTGCATTGCAATAGCATGGTTCACAAAGCACAGCTTGTAAGAGCAAAAGAGCAACATGACCGGCTTACACAGAGGCCCAAGCCTCAGGGATATACAAAGGAGCAATTGCAATTTTACTAGACTTTGCTATGGGGAGCAGTGACAAGCTAGGAAAGGTGCATTACTGGGTCATCTGGTTTTGGTACTCTGTTTACTCAATAAAATTCAGGAAGTTACGCAAGGCTCCACAACCTCTGTATAATGCGCACGGATCAGCAACAACTTGTTAACAGCCAACAACCTTTTCAACGCATGCACAAAATACCGTCATGGGGCCAAAGGTGGTTTGTTCTGAGATCCGTATGACGGTCACACTGTGATCTACATTAAGCTTCTATGTAATCCACTTGGCTGCCCAGTGGCAGAGGACTTTTGGTGCTTGCACCACACGCATGCCACTTCCATCCTACCTGAGCAATGTCAAGCCTTCTTTCTTGAACGATTTCCAAGCTGCCAGTTTGCTGCTTTGCATATGCCTTTCTACCATGCGTTGTCGAGCATGGGCCACATCTCATGCCTCCTCCTGTCATACTCATTTGTGTTTGTGCCGTAGGAGGCCAAGGCACGAGGTAGAGCCGCACGCGAGCGCATGATCAGGGAGTACAGCCCTGAAGCGCTGGGGCCGTTCGTGGCTCAGCTCCTAAGACGAGCCGACGCGCGCATACCACAGTGAGGAATCCTGGAAGCTCCGGATACTCGAGCAGGCGGCGGGGCACCTGAGATGGAAAGTCGATTATCCACCTTCGCAACCTGTGGGTTCGGGGTTCGAACCTCACTGGAGGCCACAACCGGCTAAGCTGCCCTTGTTCGGCGGATACAGCCTTGAAACCTTACCTTACCATACCACAGTGAGAGTGCACCCCCCCAGGGTGCCACTGTGTGGATTACATGACACCGGTGTCTGGACCTTGTTACTAGGGATGGGTCAATAGGGTCTGGCAGACCCTCGCCGGCGCACAGGCTCTTTAGAGCCTATATGAGCCTCTATAGAGCCTCTTTGGCATTTTGATCAGACCCTATCTAACCATCCCTCCTGTAACTAATATGCAGTGCATGATGCAAAGTCCTTATGAGTCATGACACAAAGTCCTCAGTATAAGCGCAGGGCCATCTCCAGCCAGGGAAGTCGACAGTTCACCTTCGCAACCTATTGGTTTGGTGTTCGGACCTCAATGAAGGATTGTGACTGGCTAAGCTGCCATCGTTTGGCAGAAACAGCCTTGAAACCTTAAACCTTAGGGCCACCTCCAGCCAGACTATAGGCTGGGTCTTTGCAGCCCTTGCTTTGTCTCTTGTCAGTCTGCGCCAAAGTGCGGAAGATATGGATCTATCATACATACTGGAGCTGCCAAGGAAGCGTGGTTCCCTTGCGCGTACGAAACTGGGCGGCCAGAAAGCATGGCACCTCACAAGAGTGTTGACTTGAAGGCGCCTCTGTTAGTTTTGTTGGTTTTCAGTCAAACACAAACCTGGAAGCTTAGCCATTCACGCACAGGAACAGGTGCCTTGTGAAATACCCATCTTTAAATGCCCCAAACTACCTGCATCACTTTCTAAAGTTTGAGGTTTAGAAAAACGTCAGTGCAACAAGTCATCAAGTTGTGAAAGCAGACCAAAGCACACTGCGATCCTTTCCATCGTGTATTTCAAAATTTGCCTCGGCCACCTTATGCAGTCAACATGCCTCGAGCATCTTCAGTCTAGCCAACTTGCATCAAGCATCCCCAGGTCAAATCAGGACCCAAAGGAAGGGATTAAAAAGGACAGGACAGAATAGGATACATACACTGGCACCCAAAGGAAGCCACATGCTCTTGACACAGAGCCACTCAAAGGGATGGAATGACATGGTTTAACCGCAGGACCTTGCAACAGTTGGGCTGCACCGTGAGCGCTGCGCTCTTTGGCATGGCAGGTGGATGGGCGGGGGTGCACCTTGCCCGCTTTTGTGCCACAAGCATGTAAGAGAGAACAGGTGCGTGGCCTGCCCTTTGGCCTGCAGCTCAGCAGACCTTTGGCCTCAACTGAGCGCAGCACCTGTTTTCGCGCCCTCTGCCAGCACCTGCAGAGGCTGCACCGATGCGGACACGCCGTATGCATCTGCAAGAGCGCTTGGCCATGCTTTTCGACACACCTCCACTCACTGGATGCCACGCTATGTCCATGTGCAGCTCAGTGGATGAGAGTCGTGCACGCGGTGTGCCATGCCGACATGTGCAATGGCGGCCATGCTGATGCATGTGATGGTGCGTGTGCTGACGTGTGCGCCAGTTTGACGTGTGAAATGGTGGTGGCCACGCTGACATGTGCGCCAGCTGGCGTGGGTGATGGTGGCCATGCTGACATGTGCAATTGCGGCCTCGATGACGCGTGTGATGGTGCGTGCTGACGCGTGCGCCACACTGACGTATGGGATGGTCTGCAGCATGCCGACCGACTTGCGCGCAAGTCCCTCTGTGGCACCCGCTGTGCGCTGCAAAGGGCCCTGTAAAGGATATGCCGGGGCCTGCGTTGCGTTGTGCATCTCCAGGTGCGTCAAGCCACCGCGCCCGCTGCGCGCAGCGGGCCCTCCAGGAAGTCGGGGTCTGCGTGCAGCACCAGGCCCTCCAGAAACGCCAGCACTGCCTCTACCTCGGCCTCCGCTTCATTCCTGCCCACAACGCTTGCTGCAGCCCCTGCCGCTGCCCCTGTCTTGCCCTCAACCCAGCTCCTGCATCCTCCTGTCCCACCCCTGCTCACAGCACCCTCTGCCCCGCCTCCACAGTGCCCACCCATCCCTGCAGCAAGCTCGTCCTCCTTCCCCTCCTCCTCTTCCTTAGCTGCAGCCTGCCCATACGGCCCTGGGAGCCCCTGCCCATCCTGCCCGTCCTGATGCTGCTGCGGCTGCTGCAGCAGCGTCGAGGCACGGACGCTGCAGGCCTGCTGGCTCTGCGCCCACCTGCCCCTGGCTGGCCTGTCGCCTAGCTGCTGCGCCACCCCTGCCTGCTGCGCCTCGCGGCCCTCGTGGCGACACCTGCCCCCGCTGCTGCTGCCGCTGCTGGATGACAGCTGCACGATGCACCTGCGTGTGCGCGTGGGCGTGCAGGTGTGGGTATGCGCTGCATGCCCCTCTATCCTCGCCGCCACGACCTACGTCACCCAAGGGCTGCGTCACCCTGTACCCTTGCCGCCAGGGTCTGCGTCACCCCGCCGCTTTTGATGGAACATAAGAAAGAGCGGTCCCGTGCAAGAGGAGTGTGGCGGGCAGCTTTCCACAGGGTGCAAGCACAATGGGGCTTACTGCAGGGGTGTGCTGCAGAGGCGCCGCCACACGAGCAGCCGCAGTTTTGTGCACCCTCTACACCCTTTGCACCCTTTGCACCCATTGCACCCTTTACACCCATTGCACCCTTTGCACCCTT
>LFCJ01001644.1_pt1 | contig 15747 bp, 24 predicted proteins | sample 643141 | NCBI WGS metagenome assembly LFCJ01 (sample SAMN03766243, study PRJNA286221) | soda lake metagenome | biome: soda lake; feature: Kulunda steppe; material: water; isolation source: sample B1-Br-g2 brine of Lake Bitter-1 | place: Russia: Kulunda steppe | collected 2010-07 | reverse complement strand
TTATTCCATTTTGACTCTGCAACTTACTGGCATCTTGTGAGTAGCTCTTTCCAAGGCCTTACGTGCTTCAGGAACATCTTCTTGGTCGACTTCTACCCTGATAATTGTTTGGTATTCATCAACTAAAGCGGCTCTTCCTATCGGTCTCCCAAACGGTTTACGCATTCCCTCATAGTATCGGTCTGCCTGTGCAATTCCCGCTAATGGGTGGTATCTTAGTACGTGGTGCGGGTAAGGCCTGATTTCTAAGAAATAGTCTTCTTCAGGATCCATTACCTTGGACAAGTAGGAGTTGGCTGCGATTCTGCCTGCTTCTAGTGCTTCACTTCTGATTCCGCATCCTTTTTCTACTACTAGTTTGACTGCGGTATCAAAGTCTCCGTCCTCTACTCCTTGACGGTACTGTGTTACTCTTGAAGCTGGAGCTCCTTTAATGAAGTTATCGCTCTTCTTCTGGCTCTGCCTTGTATAAGGCTGCCCCGGTTTTTCTCGATAAATGCTTGCAGGTCTCTCTCCCATAAAAAATTATTACCTCGTGTAAAACTAAATCCGAACTAAATTTTAAATAGGGTTTGTTATCTTTTCTCTGTCTGGTATAATTCGGCCAACATTGTTAAGCCATCTATATCTCCTTTTTCTAACATATCTATAACAGCATTACTGAATACTTTTTCATCCAATATCTCTTTACGTGCATTACTATCTCCTGCGATTTTTCTAGCTTCAACATATAAGTTGAAGTCTTGTTTAGGAAAATTATAATCTCCAGTATATCCCGGTAGTGCGCTCCTAACTCCTTCAGAAAAGTTCCCGTTAAAGTATCCGTCTTCAGCCATGTCATTGAGAGCCTCAAAATAGACTTCAGAATCTCTAGGTCTGAAACTTACTAACTCAGAATCTTCTACCATACTCACTAATTAGTAACAAAAATATTTAAGACTGTAGGCTTTTTGATTAAGGCCTTACAATTACACGTTGTGGAAAAAGTCAAAGTATTTCATATAGGCCTTGGCAGCTTTGGGCGTTACGGCTTTGAAAAATTCGTGGAAATGAACAACCATTTTGAAGAAGTTGATGTGGAATTAGTAGGAGTCTGTGATAAAGACTTTGAGAGAGTTGAGAACGCCGAAAAGTTTGCGGAATCACAAGACCTCAGTATAGATACTTGGGAAAACGTTGAGCAGGCCTATAAGGCGGCTGAACGAGAAAATAATGAGGACTGTGAAATACTGATCTATGATGCTGGGCCTGCTGAAATGCATGCAGATCATATCTATAGATCTTTAAGGAATAATTTCTTCCATCTGGCTGAGAAACCTCCTTCAATGACTCGTGAAGAGCATATTAGAGAGAAAAAATTGATGCTGGATAACAGGGTTAGATTTACTGTTGATTTTATAGAAAGAGAATCTCCAGTAGTAAAAAAATCATTAGAGCTTCTTGAAGAAAAAGAAATAGAATCTATAGAAGTCTTCAGAGAGAGCACAATAGGAGTTCAAAAGCTTTTAGATCCTATCAACCGTTCAGGCGTTAAGGGCGGAGCAGTAATGGATAAAATGTGTCACGAAGCATACATAATGGATTTGACCGCGCCTGAAAAGGTGGAAGATGTGGAGAAAGAATATTACATGCCGTTTTCATTTAATGGAGAAAATTTAATGAGCATTAGAGGAGGTAAAACCTCCGAAATAGGAAGTTTAACAGCTTCAGGCGCCGTAACAGCTAAAATTTCTGGAACTGCAGACACAGTTCTTCACAGCAGCTGGCTAGGCGTAACCAGCCGCGCAAGAAAATTAAGCCAAGAACTGGAGGCATTAACAGGCCATAACCCTGTAAATTCGGATTTCAGCACAGTAAATGAGAAAGGCCTACTGGATGAAGAATGCAGGTTTTTCGTAATAAAAGGAGATAGAGACTTATTTGCTGACATGCTGAACAAGAAGTTATTTGATCTTGAAACTGGAGAAGAAATTGAAACTCCTTCATTATTGCATGACCAGCTCTACAGAACATTGGAATCATCCGTCAGATGTGCTGCAGGCCTAGAAAATAACTCAATGAGTGAAGATGACATCGACCAGTTCATGAATTTAATATTCGATATTTCGGAATCAAATACTGAGAATCTTGATGTATTTGAACAGGTTGAAAAGGCGAACAACCGGGTTTCAGAGCTAGTATTGGACAATGTATTTGAAGCTGAGGCTGTAAAAGAAGAAGTATGAAGGCCGTTATTCCTGCAGCAAAAAAGAAAGAAGACATGTTCCCGTTCTCTGAGTCAAAGCCTACAAGTCTTATGCCAATCAAAGGAGAACCATTGATATTACAGACTATCAAGAAATTAAAGTCACAGGGCGTCGACGAAGTATACATAATTGTAAATTACATGGAGGAGGCCTTCAGAGATCTTTTCGAAGAAAGAACTGATGTCAATATAGTAGTCCAAGAAGAACTTTCAGGAACTGCTGAGGCCTTAAAAAATGTTGATTTTATAGAAGATAATTTTATAGTAATTAACAGCGATGTAGTGGTATCTGAAGAAGATATTGGCAAGTTAATTGAAAGTCATGAAGAAGATTTGTCTCTTCTGGCCACAGACGAGTCTAAAGCCGAGAAGTTCGGAGTTTTAAGCATTCAAAACGATGAAATAACAAGTATAGAAGAGAAACCAGAGGAGCCTGAAAATACATTAGTAAACTCAGGGATTTACATTTTAACTCCAGATATTTTCCAGTTGTTGGAAGCTTCAACACAATCAAGCCTAACAAAGGTTATTAACGAAAATATTGAGGCCTTCGACGCACGTTTCAGGCTGATAGATGATTACTGGATTGATATAGGCTCTCCAAAGAAACTCAGGGAAGCAGACAGAGTTCTACGAGAGAATGAGCTAGAGGAGAATATCAGCGAAGAAGCAAATGTTTCAGAGCAGGCCTCAATCGGAGAAAAAGTTAAGATAGAAGAGAACGTAACTGTTGAAGATGGAGCCACAATCAAAAAATACACTGTACTTTGTGAAGGAGCTCATATAGGCCCTAATACAGTAATAGAAGAATCGACGGTTGGAAAAGATGCACAGCTTGAAAACTGCCATATTCAGTCCTCACTACTTTTCGAAGAGAATATAATCGATTCATTTGTTGATCTGGAGCAAGTTGTTATAGGAGAAGAATGCGACCTGAAATCAGGATCAGTGCTGAAAGAATCCTTTATAGGTCCTAGAAGCTACATCAACATGAACAACTCAATAAGAGGAGTCAAATTCGTACCTGACGCTAGAACAGATCTATCAGAGATAAGCAAGTAACAAAACCAGAGCATATATGAATTCTATACAAACAATTTTCCTTTATGAAAGCAGTAATCCTGGCAGCAGGATCTTCTAGCAGATTCAAGCCATTGAGCGATAACCGGCATAAAGGCCTTACAGAAGTTTTAGGGAGACCTATTATTGATCATACTATTGAAGAGTTAAAAAATGCTGGCGTTGACGAAGTTATTGTTGTTCAAAGCCCGAAAAGAGAGATTGAGAGCCAAATTGATTCAGCAGATCATTATGTAGTTCAAGAAGAGCCTAAGGGAATGGGTAATGCATTGAGGCAGGCAGAACATTTGTTAGATGGTAGTTTTTTGGTTTTAACTCCTTACCGTGCTAATGCTGCTAAATTTTTCGAGCCTATGATCGATAAAGCAGAAGAGGAAGATTCAGATATTGTTTTTGTTTCTACTCCTACAGATGAACCTGAAAAGTATGGTATTTTGGAGCTCCAAGATGGTAAAGCTGTTGATATTGTTGAGAAGCCTGAGCCTGGAGAAGCTCCAAGCAATAAGAAGGTAGTTGGAATGTACTTGTTAAGCGAATCATTCTTCGATTATCTTGAAGATGTTGAAACTTGGGAATACCAGTACGAGGACGCTCTAGCAAAGCAGATGGAGGATAAGCCAGCTTCAGTGCTGGAGATAAAGGAAGAAACTAACTCGATAAAATATCCTTGGGATCTGTTCTCCGTAGTTGAAGAGTTAATGGAAAAAAGAGAAGAGAATATTTCAGATAAAGCAGAAGTATCAGATTCCGCAGAAATTAAAGGAAATGTAATAATTGAAGAAGGTGCAAAAATCTATGAAAACGCAAGTATCAAAGGCCCGGTATACATCGGTAAAAACGCAGTAGTAGGAGATCATGTGCTAATCAGAGATCATGTAGCTTTAGAAGAAAATACTACTGTTGGAGCTAATACAGAGATAAAGAATACTGTAATGCAGCCGAATTCCAGCATCCATTCTGGATTTATAGGCGACTCAATAATAGGACAAAACACCCATATCGGTGCAGAAACAGTTGTAGCGAACAGAAGATTCAGAAGGGAAGGAAAAAGGCCTGAAATAGAGACACATTTGATAGGAAAAAATCGCAAGAAAAGCACTGGAAAGACCTTTCTAGGCGCCTTTATTGGGGATAATGTAGACATTGGAGTAAACGTTTCGATCATGCCTGGTGTGCAGATTGGAAGTAATGCTAAGATAGGTCCGGGCACAGTTGTAACTGAAAATGTTGAAAACGGTGAAACAGTTTATGTCGACCAAGAACTTGTAAGGAAAAAGAGTGAGGAGAAATGAGGATAGGCCTTGATTTTGACCGTACGCTGTTTGATACTGATAGCTTTGATGATTTCTACAAGGATAATGTTGAAGGCCTTTATCATGTTGATAGTCCTGCGCCGGTGAAGCATGGGGTTTATGATCCTGAGATGCATGCCGATCTTTGTGGGATACCTTTGGAAAGAATTTGGAGTGTTTTTAGTAATGATTTGAGCCGTTTCCTTTACAGCGATATTGACAAGATTGAGGAAATTAAGGAAAATCACGACGTGGTTATTGTAACTAGAGGCCATGAAAAATTCCAGAAAAGTAAGGTTGAGGCCTCAGGATTAGCTGACAAAGTTGAAGATGTAATTGTGGTTCAAGAAAAATCTAAAGATGTTGCAGATATCGATTTACTTGTAGATGATAGAGATTACGAGATTGAAAAGGTTGGAATACCTGGTGTTAAAATAGATAGGCCTAGAGAAGGCTTAGAAAAGGTTTTAGAGAGGCTAAAAAACTGTGAATCCTGAAGAAGTGTTCAAAAGATATGATATCAGAGGTAAGTACCCTGAAGAAATTAATGAAGAGTTCGCTGTTAGACTTGGGAGATCATTAGGTACGTTTATTTCGAATAATTTTGCTGAGAAGGCGGTTGTCTGTAGAGACAACAAAGATAGTTCCACTCCTTTAAAAAAAAGATTGATGGAAGGATTAATGTCTGCAGGTTTAGAAGTTGTGGATGTCGGTGTAGGCCCTACAGATTATGCTGCCTGGTGCGGTAACAAAGAAAGCTGTGTTTCTGTACAGGTAACCTCGTCTCACATGCCTTTGAACTTTAACGGTTTCAAATTCATGTATCCGGAAGGAAACGGCTTTGTAAATGAAGACTTGTATACTGTTCAAGACTTGTTTAGAGACAACGAATTTGTAGAAGTAGAAGGAGAATTAAAAGAGAATAAAAAGCTTCTAAATGAGTATAAGAAGGAGCTTACCAGCTTCAGCTCCGATATAGCGGAAGATTTTGATAAAAAAGTTGTTTTCCAGTCGATGGGCGGAACTGGAAGAATACTGCCAGAACTAATTGAAGATTTGGGCTTAGAAGTTGTAGATATTTCTGAAGAGAAGACTCCTTACATGGATCCTCCTAATCCAAAGCCAGATAATCTAGAAAAACTAGTTCAAAAAGTCGAAGAGGAGAATGCAGAGATAGGTATAGCTAATGATCTAGATGCAGACCGGATAACAGTTTACTACAAAGACAGATTCTTATCAGGCGACGAAATATTCGGCATCTTAGCCCAACTAGTAGAAGGCGATATTGTTGCATCGATAGATACCAGCCAGGCCTTAGAAGAGTTTGCAGAAGTTGATTATACTCGTGTAGGAGATCCTTTCGTAATGGATAAAGCATTAGATATTGATGCAGAACTGGCAGGAGAGCCTAACGGCCATTACTCATTTACAGAGTTCGTGCCTTACAATTCAGGTATTTTAACCGCTTTAATCCTTACAGGCCTAGATATCGAAGAACGGCTTGAAGCATTACCAGAGTACTTTATTGAAAGAGAAAGTATTGAAACCGGCAATAGGCATGAGCTGATTAAGTTCTTGAACTCCGATATAGAGGATGAAAAACTGATTTCTGACTTGGACGGTGTAAAGTTTGAGGAAGGAAATGCTGAAGTATTAGTAAGGCCTTCAGGCAGCTCACCTAAAGTTAGAGTAATTTCTGAAGCCAAGACAGAAAAAGATGCGAAAAAAGGTTTAGAGGCAACAAAAGATAGAATTAATCAGTTCTAATCTTAAAGCAGGATCTGCAACGCGCCTCATATTTCTCGTCAGCTCCTACAACAACAGTAGGATCATCTATATGAGCAGGTTCTCCATCAACAAGTCTTTGATTTCTTGTCGCAGGCTCCCCGCATTTCACACATACAGCGTTCAGTTTGTCTACAAATTCTGCTTGCGCCATTAACTGAGGCAACGGCGGAAAAGGTTCGCCCCTAAAAGTAGAATCTATACCCGATACAATCACTCTATGACCCCGCTCAGCTAAACTTTGAACTTTATCAACTAGTTGTTCATCGAAAAAGTTGGCCTCATCTACACCAACTACATAGGCCTCTGAGTCGAGTTCTTCAGCGCTTTCGACCACTTCGGCCGTTCTCTGATTACCATTATGAGATCCAATCTCTGTTTCACCATAGCGGTCGTCTACAGCAGGTTTAAACAGTTTTACTTCATGGCCAGCTAATTCAGCCCTCCTTACTCTTCTCAATAGTTCTTCAGTTTTACCTGAAAACATGCAGCCAGTGATTACTTCAATCCAACCGTTTTCTTCAGGCCTGTTTCTCGGACTCACATCGGATGTTTATGTAGAAGGAATTAAAATCATTCTTCTTCAATAATTGGTTATGGAATCGATTTACAGTTTTGAGGACGGGCCTTACAAGGTGCTTAATTATGAGGTTTTGAAGAAAGATGGGAAATTTTTCATTGAGGTTAATGGTGGAGATCTCGGTCGCTTACCTATTGAGAGCACAGATGCAGTTGAAGAGCTCCGCGAGGCCTTAAATCTGGTTGAGGAAGAGTTTGAAGAAATAGAGAGAAGAAAAGAAGAATTATAAAATGAAAATAACGCTGATTTAAGCGTCTCTTGCTTTAATTGTCTTCCGTCCGTTATTGGAAGCTCTATTTTTAGCTCTAGCGATCATATCTTTGACTCTTTCATCAAGTCTTTCGTAGAAATTTGCTCCTACGTTCATATCGCCTGCTTCATCTTTAACTCCGGACTTCTTTAGTACGTCTGCCATGTTGTTTGTTTCACCTTATTGTTTAATGAGCACAGCTCCTTTTTATAGGTTGTAGAGACCTTGAGCCAAGGGTTTTTAGATTTATACTTTTACTGTAATTCAATTGATTAAGAATAAAGAGTGAACAAGGGATTGGAGACCGTAAAACGGTAAGCCCTTCGAAAACAAGGGTTTTGAGGTCTCGCTTTCCCTCCCCGTTGTAAATAAAAAATTTGTTTTGTTTATACGTCTCTTGATTTCAGAGTCTTGCGTCCGTTGTCGTGAGCTCTCTCTTCTGCTCTTGCAATGAGTTCTTTTACATACTCATCTAGAGCGTCGTAGAAGTCTGCTCCAACGTTTGAGCCACTTGCTTCATCTCTAACGCCTGACTTCTTTAGTACGTCTGCCATGTAAATTTCACCAATTAAAAGTTGTCTTGCCTCTTTTTTATAGGTACGGGTGTTAAAGCCGTTAAAACAACGTTACAGGATTCAACAAACGAATTTCCAAAAAGTTTCGGTTTGAACCGAACAAAAACCGAACTACAAAAATATCAAACAAAAATAATATTGTATGAACCTAGATTTCAAAACCGTTAGAGCGCTTTCCTCACCTACAAGAGTAGAAATACTGTCTCATTCTCTGCAAAATGAGGCAACCCCAACTAACACTGCTGATAAAATAGGTAAAAGTAAATCTACCGTTTCCTCTCACCTTGAAAAACTGGTTAAAGCAGGCCTACTGGAAAAAGATCAAGAACCTGGTAGAAAAAGAGTAGTTTATCAACCTACTAAAAAGGCAGAGGCCATAGTTAATGGACGGGAGAGAAAGGTCAAGTTTTCTATCACCTCATCAGCAATTACTGCGTTAGCAGGGCTTGCGTTTTTATATCCTTTAAGTGGAGGCCTTTCAGGCACAGATGATGAGGCGGAAGCCGATTTAATGATGGAGTCTGCTGATGCAGCGCCTGAAGCCGCTGAGCCAGGGCTTGAAACTGCTTTAGCTGAGCCTTTCCTGTTTATTTCTGCAGGTTTTATCTTAGTAAGTTTAACAGCTCTAAGTTATGGACTGGTTTTGAGAGAGCTTGATTCAACATGATTTAAAGGGTTTTAAATTAATTAATTATCAAAGAGGAATTAGAAATAAACTTGTTGCAGGTAATAATCGATGAAAAAATTGACTAAATTTCTACAGCTTTGATGTGAAAAATAATAAATGCCATCATGCCAATTATGCGGAGAAGATTCTGACAACCTTAAGAAAACCAAGATAGAAGGCGCCCTAATGAAAGTCTGCAGCTCTTGCAGCGACATGGGCGAAGTAGTAGAACAGAAAAAGAAGAAGAAGACGAAAAAGAAAAAGAAAAAAACAACTTACAGGCCTAAAGACAACGAAAAACTAGCCAATAACTATGGAGAGAAGATTAAACAGGCCCGTGAAAATAGGCAACTATCGATGAAAGAGCTAGCTGATAGTCTTAATGAAAAGGCCTCACTAATCAAAAAGGTGGAGCGTGAAGACTTGAAGCCGGAAAAGTCTCTGGCGAACAAGTTATCAAAAGAGCTGGAAATAACACTTTATGTCAATCCTGAAGTCTACGATACCTCGGTTGAATCAACTGATAATAAGAAAGCGACTTTAGGCGACGTCGCAGATGTAAAGGAACAGTAAAAACATTCAAACATCTAGTGGCAGAATGTTCTAAGACCGTAAAGAACAGACTGATCCTCAAGCTCAGCAGGAACCATTTCAGGCATCTTATTCACTGCCATTTCTTCTACTTTTTCTTCTATATCCTCAATTAATATACTATAATGATTCAAAGCCACAGGACCTCCAAAAACTATTTTATCAGGGTTATAGAGGTTAATTATATTCGCTAATGCCTCAGAATTAACTTCCTTCATCTTCTGTACAGCAAGCTCAGCCTTATAATCTTGATTTTGATAAGCTTCAAACAGTTGAATAGCTGAATCAAATCTTTTGTCAAAAAGTTCTTCAGCCATTTTTAACATCCTATTACCTGATGAATAAGCCTCCCAGTGCCCTAAACCCCCACAACCGCACTCAAGATCTCCGTTTACTTTCATATGGCCGACTTCTCCAAAATTTCCGTCAGCACCGCTAACTAAATCTCCGTTAAATATTGCTCCAAGGCCTATACCTGAGCTTATAGTGATGTAAACCATGTTTTCAGATGATTTGCCGTATTCATATTCTCCTTTCACTGCAGCAGTACAGTCATTAATTATCTGAAGATCTCCAAATTTTTCAAGAGAGCTCTCTAACTCTATTTCATCTAGTTCCGAACTGTCTGAAAGGTTTGGAGGATAAAAAACTCCTTTTTCCCTGTCCATAGGTCCTGCTGCCGCAACCGCAACATCCTCAATATCCTCCTTAGAATAATCTGTAGTTTCAAGAACTTTGGTAATATTGCTTTCAATATCTGATAAAAAGTCTTTCGACTTCATTCTGTTTTTCTCTTCAAAATCGCCGTTTCCAAGGCCTATCAATGTATTTGTGCCTCCGATGTCTATACACAGGAACGCCATATTACGATGTATTACTTTCTGAGTTAATAAGTTTAAAGTAGGAAAATGATCATCGAAAATACAAGCGCGCCCGTAATAAATCCAATAGGTCTCTCACGTTGAGGATCCAGTGCATCGTGAACTACCAAGTACAGGAACATTCCTCCAATAAACCCAAACAATGAGTATGAGACAAAGTCAGAGACTCCAATTAAATAAGAGACCGAAACACCTAGAACTGAGGCAAATGATGCAGAAAGCTTAATCCAGGCCTTATCAAGCATTTCCTCATTCATTTCTTTTATTGCTAGAGAGTTGACAGCTGTATGAACAAAGACAGGCAGATAAAAAAGTAAGACCTGATAAAGACCTTCTCCTATCAGGAAGTAAATCAGGAAACCTAAGACAAAATGGTATGAGAAAATAAAGAAGGAGTGAAGCTCTTTAAATTCCTTTTTCACATCTGAAAGGTTTGATTCCCGTTCATAGATTATCTCCTCAACTATGTAGAAAAGAGAGAAGCCCACAAGAGCAAACAACAAATTATACTCAAGATTTGTAGGAGCATTAATAATTTCAGGAAGCATACCGAGTAGGAAGTAAGAAACAGTTAAACCTGCTGAAAAAGAAGCCAAGAAAAGATTCTCAGGCATGATATACTCATCAATCTCTTCCCCAAAGAAATGTACCAGACCTAACAGAAAAGCCAGTCCAATAGCGAGAATAAGCTCCATAACTAAATAATATCTTTTGAGAGATTTAATAGAAACGCCGAGGCCGGGATTCGAACCCGGGCGGACCGTTGAAGGCCCAATGGCTTAGCAAGCCATCGCATTAAGCCACTCTGCCACCTCGACTTCACAAGTAAATTATACAACGTGAAATGTTTAAAACACTCCTTACAGACTTGCTTGAAACTTCACAATTATAAACGATAAACCTCCAATCATGATACCTGAAAACCCGTACCAGAAGCTTCTTAGAAATGTCTCCATAGACGTAGACAGTAGCTGCATTGAGGCCATCATGTCTATCATCATCCAGATAAATATAAGCAAGATTCCGAATGAAGCTATCGCTATATTTACTACACCCCAATCTCCGTTTAATTGATGAATCAGGCCTCCAATCAATGTCACTATACCGTATATGAGCATGACTATCGTAAATGGTTCAAACAGCGAGTTGATATAACCGAATGCTGTTGCTGCAGTTAATGTGACTAGAGAAATTAATGTTGCTTTAGAATCTCCTTTTACCATCTTTACTAACTAGTTTCTAATCTTCTACGTTTAAATTGGTCTGTCTGCGGATAAGGTATTTAAGTTTCTAGAGGCCTTTTTACCTTATAGAGTGGTAAAATAATGTCTCAAAACATCCTCGACTTTTCAGACGTAACAGGGAAAGACGTTTTCACAAACAAAGGAAGCTACTGTGGAACCGTCAAAGATATAGAATTAAACCTTGGAAAGTTCGCCGTAAGAGCAGTAGTAGTAGGCGCAGAAAAAGGCTCTTATCTAGCGCAGAAAGTCGGTGGAAGCAAAAATGTTGTCATTCCTTACAGAATGGTTCAGTCAATCGATGACATAATTATAATTAAAGACTTCCAGACAAGCCAAGTCGACGAAGAACAACAAGAAAACTGATTTTTTAGTCAGAAACGAATAAAAACAAGGCCTTAACCCCTGTATATGATAGAATTAATAACTTCAACAGGCTACAACATTGTTGAAGCGTCATGGCATACGGCCGCTTTCTTCACTAAATTCTATCTTCTAACTGTTTTAATCAGATCAGCTGATAGCCTTGGCGTTGCAAACATAGATTTCAACCCGGTAGAAAACATGGTTTTAGATGAATCGAGAATAGTTCTAGCATTCTTCCTAACTATAGGAATTATATCAGTTATAACTGGTTTTGAATTAAGGCCTATTTTCACATTAGTAAGTGAAGGAATTGCCTTAACCTATCTCGCATTCTTGTTTTGGAAGTTCTAACCAAGCTTTTCCTGAACATTCTGATGCCATTCCTCTAAAACATCGGAAGTAACTTCTCTGATCTCATCCATCGGAAGAGACGTGTATACATAGTAAACAGTTCGGTCCGTCTTGCCCTCACGCATCAATAAGTCTTTATCCAGCATTTCTTGTAGGGATCGTTGAACAGTTGAACGGTTACGGTCCACCGCATCAGAAATCTCTTGAACAGTCAAAGTTTGATCATCTAAAGTATCGAAAATAGATTTCTGCAAATCATTCAAATCAAATACGTCAAAGACAATTTCATGTTCATCCTTATCCTCAATATCAAGGAACTGCATAGTAAACATTTAGGCCTGAGGACTTAAATTTCAACCGCCCGCAATAACATCAAAAACATTAATCTCATCTTCTTCCTCTAACTCGGCAGTTTCAGAAATAATCTTCCCATCACGAGACACCAGCACCTCTTGCCTTTCAATACCTTGCTCATCAAGAAATTCTCCAACGTTCAAGCCTTCGTCCACCTCAAAACTTTCTACAGTTTCACCAGAAAGATCATCTCTAACCATTGTCACTTCGATCCAGGATCACCCTTCTCATCAACTCTCTCCTCATACTTTTTCATAGCCTCGTTGAAGGCCTGTTCAGAATCAATATCTAATTCCTCAGCTAAAAGAAATAATGAGAACAACAAATCTCCGATTTCATCCTCTTTTACTTCAACTTGGCCTGGAGAATTACCGTAATTTGCAGATTTTGTAATATCTTTCACGATTTCGCCAGCTTCAGATACTAAATCCAAAGCTCTATATTCTACAGGTGCATCTAAGTTATTTTCTTTAACAAATTTAACTGCTTTTCGTTGAAACTTCTTCAACTCTTTTTACACCTCTATTATGCCTTTACGTGCTGCATGAAATAAATACTCCTGAGCGTACCCAGAGTAAGGTCCAAAGTATTCACGCAGATTTTCTGAGGCCTCCTCATAATCATCAGAATGCAGAAAACTGTAATGCTTTTCAGCAGACTTCAACGCCCAAGTATCCAAAGGATAGGCCTCCAAAAACTCTAGCGAAAATAGTAGGACACAGTCTGCTACTTTATCTCCAACTCCATAAAGTTTCTTTAAGTCTTCACGAGCATCTAAGTATTCTGATGAGATTGAAAGTCCTTCTTCCTTGAGAATATCAATAGTATTCGATACATACTTGGCTCTATACCCTAAGCCCAGGTCTCTAAGCTCTTCTTCTGATGCTCCACCCAGTTCCTCCATGTTAGGGAACCTAACCAGTTCTTCACCTTGATATTCAATAGTTCCACCGTATTCTTCCGCAATATTATTATGCATTTGCTTGATACGAGGAATCTGCATCTGAGGTGAGCAAAGATAGGAAATCAGACATGGGAAAAATTCATCTTGTATAATTCTAAGGCCTTCCAGTTCCTCTCTGGCCTCTTCCAGCTTTTCGTCTTCAGGAAAAGTAGAGTAAATCTCCTCTAAGTCATGATGAAGACTTAAGGCCTCTATCACCTCTTGCCTTGGTAAATCTGTCTCAGCAACTATTAATCCATCTTTTTGCTCCACTATCAAGAGTCTTCCTTTTCTGAACGTATAGAACTTAGATGGTCCCTCTCCATATAAATCTCCATTAATACGGTTCCAGCAAAACGTTTGACCACAGGTTAATGTAAGCTCTAAATCAAAGTTCTCTGTTTCTATCTCATGTTTTTCCATTCTTTAATCCTCATCCTTGCTGTATTTGAAAAATCCTGTGCCTTTCTCTTCATCCGGTTTTTTACTGGCCTCATATTTCCTTCTTTTCTGGTAGCTGCGGCCGCATTTATGGCATTTAATTCTTTTTTCCGCCTTGCTTCTCTGCTTATAGCCGCAGTCCGGGCATTGAAAGTAGGTAACCACGTACAGTCTTTTAACCTCCACAGATTTAATAATGAATTACAGTGATCGTCCACGGTAATATTTTTCATAGAATCTTGAAGCGATTTGGTGTGGAGTTATCAGCCACAGCCATCATCATACTAAGTCTATATATTTTCAGAGACTCTCAAAGCATTTTACTGAGTCTAAGCGCAATCTACATAATTACTTTAGCCGTGATTTACGGCTTCAGAAAAGGAACATAACTAAACAAAGCTAAAGTTATAACCGCCCATATTAAAATCAGTAAAATAATTGCCTGTGAAATCTGCTTCTCATTAAGGCCTCTTCCCATGAAGAAATGCGTTATAGAGTAGGCCTTACTGTGTACAGAATTAATAGATCCGTCTTCTTGAAGCTCTCCCCATGAGTGCGCATTAAATTTGGACCTTGCCTTCAAGAAAAATTCAAGCATCCAAGGCAGAAACAGGAATACACCAAATTTTTCCATATCCCCTGCGACAATAACAGAGAACATCGCCGCTCCTGCAAGATAAGTAAGTGAATCCCCCGGCAGTATGGATGAAGGATATCTGTTAAATATATAGAATGCGGAAAGAGAAGAAGCCAAGAGGAAAGCTATTGCCGAAGCCTCTACCATACCATTCTGAAATGCAAATATCCCCAGTGCTGTAGATGCAACTATAGATGCTCCCGTCTCCAAACCGTTGACACCAGCAAGCATATTCACCACATTTGAGACAAATATCAGACCTAAAGGCAGTAAAAATAATGGATAGATTAATCCCCAATCTACCGTTCCTACAAATGGCAGCACCATGCTCCATGATCCTGCTCCCACAGCAATTAATGGAAAAGCCGCAGGTAAAACCATAAGCATTTTTGCTAACTGTGATAGGCCTGTTCTATCAAGCTTTTCTTGCGGCGCTCCAAAAATTAAATCTGCTTTCTCATGAATAATTGTCCTATTCTCTGAGATTATCATATCTCTTTCAAACTCTTTACCCACAATTTGTGCTAAGTCAACATGGATATCATCGATTAAACCGATTAAAGCAATTAAACTAGCAGAAGTCAGTGCAGCGAAAATCAAGGCTTTATCTAAAACAATGTCGGTAAAGAGAGATGTGGCTCCGGCAAAAAAGCTGACAGATAAGATAAAACCTAGTAATACTATTGTGCCTCCTGAGGTAGGTACTCTAGGCCTGCCAGCTTTCTGTTGGTCTCTACCAACTATACCAGAAGCTGAGAGATATTTTTCTGCAAGAGGAGTTCCTATAAGTACGGTTGTGAATCCTAGCAGCGCCGAGATAATGAATATTTCAATCATTCAGTTACTTCCCACATCTTAACGTAGTCATTTGATCCGTCTTCAACCTTTTCCAAGTAGTCTATACCATGACCGTCCATAAAGTAGAGTTTCATCAAATTATGCTCTGAAATATCTCTAGGAATCACAGCTATTCTTGACTGTGTATCAAAGGAAATACCTCTCTCCAAACTGAAGTAAGGGTCTACGGCTAGACAGAACTCTGACTCACCATCTCCTAACTCTTCTATTCCCTCCTCGGTTAATACACAGCTTATCTCTAATCGTTCTCCTCTCTGAGTCTGGACTGTTGCCGTATCAACGACATTGACGTTAGTTCCGTCTGTATCTACAGGCACAAATATCTGTGACGGCAAACCATCAACAATTCCTTGGAACTGGACTACTGTACGATCCCCGGATTCAGATACTGATTGAGAAGCAGGTCCGGGTGTTGAAGCTTGGAACATTGAGTCAAAGTTTTCGTTATCTCTTAATGCAATTTGGCTTACTGCAGAGTACTTTCCTATCATTGTATTATCTAAAACAACGTAATCCGTTGAATGTCTTTCGAATATTTCAGCATAATTCTCTCTTGGATCATCTGAAGCAAAGTACTCTGCTAAATCGAAGTTAATCCTTTCTTCATCAG
>LFCJ01001643.1_pt1 | contig 15748 bp, 32 predicted proteins | sample 643141 | NCBI WGS metagenome assembly LFCJ01 (sample SAMN03766243, study PRJNA286221) | soda lake metagenome | biome: soda lake; feature: Kulunda steppe; material: water; isolation source: sample B1-Br-g2 brine of Lake Bitter-1 | place: Russia: Kulunda steppe | collected 2010-07 | reverse complement strand
TGGGATTAATTGGGTGGTCTATAGCTGCACTATTTATATATGAATTTAATAATAAATTTGTTGGATTATAATTTCTCACCAATATTTAGATAATAAGCTTTTCAAAAAGATTTTTGTAGTTCATGTAAATCACCTCGGGGTCAAGCCCCGAGGCACTCGGCCTGCTCAACCTGTAGAATACCAGATTTTTGACTTCTGTTTGATTCAATTTTACTATTTATATTCAGAACAATCGATAGAATTTACGTAGTCAACCAAACCAAATGGCTCAACAACTGCATATCCTTCTTCAGAGATTCTCGTTACCATTTCATCACCTTTACAGTAACGTTTTTTAAATTCTTCAGGTGAACAGCAGACCATATGTACTGGTGGTAAATCTGCTGGCCAGTTGAAATCTAATGCAGAATCATCACCTTCTTGAAATACATTCCAACCGTTAAATTTCTCATCAATGAGGAGCAAGTCAAAATCACTCGATGAGTAAGCTTCCCCACGAGCATACGAGCCAAAAGCAATAACGTGCTCGTAGTGAGTAGCATGCTTTTTTAAGTGGGATTCAACCTTCAGGATATGCGGATTCGGCATATTTAAACAATCTTATATATGAATTAGATGCTGTTCATTAAATTACTTTCTCTTTTATCGACGGTCATGGAGAATATCCCGAGACTTGAATTCGATAGAATTCAAATGTCTTCAAAATATGGAATGAATAATATTTCATAATCGAGGGCGTCTAATGGCTATTACAATAGGCATTTCGTCAATTCCTGCCTTTAATGCACCTAATCCTCTACTTCTACCCTCTAAATCAACCGTATAAGTAAGTGGATTTTCGTTAAATTTTTCAGGACTTAAAGCAAGAGGCGGCGTCGGAATATTTGAGACTTCATCATTCTCTATGTCTCTTTTTACGCGCTTGACTGTTGACTTTGTAGCTCCCGCACGAGAATGATTGATTGAATCGTGGAATTTTACCCATTCTTCAGGTGAGACCGTTGCATATTTATGGAGAAATTTATCTCCTGGGGCTGTGTACCAGTTATTCGGAGGTCCCCACGATGTGTCTGACTTGGGTTTAATACTTTGCATTAGTTCTCCATTTAATACTCTATTCATAATATGTTCTTTTACGGCTTCATCTATAGCTTTCACCTTATTTAGTTGGTCTACATCATCGTCAATTAATTCATTTGGTCTAACAACAAATTTCCGTTGCATATTTAGACATATACTCTCTTATCCCATATATTTATATAATCGTTTCTTATCTCGTTTAACGGGAATGAAAAATTTTAATAGTACGGCGTAAAAATGCTAAATTATAAATTTCTATTTAACAATAACCTATTACAAATCATGATTCGAAATAAGATTAAATCTATGTTTAAGAATCGGCTTCGAAATTCAAATTGTACTGATGAGTATGATGAGTCTCATAATTGGTATCAATTTGACGAAAACGAGTGGAAATGTTCCCATTGTGGTCTGGTTATAGGTTGGCCATATGAATCGCACAAAGAATCTATGGGAATTGTTGAAAGATAAGACAACAAAATGTTAATTATGTTGGAGTATAATATTAATTAGTATGGATAAGTTAAATAGTAAAATCAATACCAGCCACATGACCGACAAACAGAAAGAAAAAGCTCGAAAAACAATTATGACTCGATGGAAAAATAGAGAATCGATTATACATCTTCCAAAATATTAACTAATCTAATCTGTATATTAATAACCTCAATAAATTGAGGATATAATGTATAAAATTATGATGCTTTAGAGAACTATTTAGAAGATATTAATAGGGAGAAACGCTATGAATGATATAATGAAAAAATCGAATCTAATATCTTTGGGAATAGGAATAGCAATTGGATTAATTTTAGGATTCAGATATGGATATGGGATGAAGCATACTGTAAGATATAAATTGGATGTTGACGCATCCGATATTAATTGGAGTGAAGATTCAAATGACTAATACTGTACAAGAAGAGACAGAGAATAAGTGTGTGTATTGTCATACGGAACTGAAAGACTTTGCAGAAGCCGTTGAACATCACGATGAAATACACTCTTCGGAGCGTTTTAATCCTGGTTGGTATTCGGAATCAACAGATTGGAATAAAACGAGTCTTAATCATATTGATGAATTAAAAGATTTATATGGATTGGATTGATAAATATATTATATGGAAAAACCAAGTCCCAAAACCTCATTTAATGCGAAAGACTCGAGTGAAGATACTTTAGAAGTCTCGTTAGAAGACTTTGCTTTTTGGCAAGCTCAAATGGCTCATGCGGTGGAGCGAGCAGAAAATAACTCTGATTATACAGGTAAAATGGTTTATATAGCGTATGAAGATATGAAAAAAGTGTTAGAAGATTATCATCAGATTGATTCCAACCGCAAATAAATTTGTTTTATTCAATTTGTGCGATACCAACGACCTAACTCGCTCTGTCTTAAAGATGTCCTTACTTGTTGAGCAGAGGATTTTGTAAATTCTCACTCAACTTCCAAATCATGTTCTTCACAGATATTTTTGAAAACAATTTCGGCAGTTTTTAAGTCAATGAATTTCCGTTCTAGTACATTACTGTTTTTATCTTTTTCAACTCTAGCAACAATTTGAAATGGTTTCTCATCACCACGAACATAAACCAATTTAATAATGACGGAATAACCTTTATGTTCTCCATAAGCGAATCGTGCTACTTCAGCATCTTTAATAGCTGCTTCGACAATTGTCATATTGTCTGCTCCATGTGGGCGTGTCATAGTATTCTACATCTACATAGATTAGATATACTAATAAAGTTTTCTATTTGGATTTTGTATGCTAAGTAAAATCGAAAGGTTAAGTATGGTTTATGACCTATATTTGAATAGGTATGACGACATTCCTGTACACAACCGTTAGTGAGGGTGGAGATATTTCATCAGCAGACCGCGTTGAAAATATTGTGGGAAAATATTTCTTCACAGTAGAACCCACAATTTCAGAACATCATATAAGTTTCAACAGCGTAGAATCTCCAAATGGGGGTTTCGGGATTTATTTGGATGCTAATCAGACATTGGAAGCTGAAGAAGAATTCTTCGAAGAGCTAGCTCCATATCTTGAATCGGACTTGCGCGTGAAGTCTGTTGAGGTTCAGGGAGTGGGAATGCCATCTTGCTGGAGTTGGGAAGTTTTCCCTGACGGAAATGTAGAATTTAATCAACTTTGAATATAATCACACTTAGAACGAACTTTTTAAAGATTATTCTTATTGGATAGCGGTATCGCGTACCCAATAAACATATATTATACTAGGTATTTCCATAATGTATGCATAAAGACGGGCATATAGGAATGTCGTTACTTCTATCTTCACCATTTGTTGCGATATTTTTAGTATTTGAATTATATGCATTTGCAACGCTCTTTGTACTGTTAATGTTATCATGGAGTAGTCTTCCAGATGTGGATATTTACTTGCAGAAGTATGATGATATATCGTATTCGACATATTCAATTCGTTTCTGGCATTGGGTCCCGATTATGAAAGGGACGGCAGAACTAATGACATTCTTTGGTCAATATATTGAGCGCGTACCTAATGATTTTGAATATAAATCCGTCACACACCGTGGATTAACGCACAGTATATGGTTTTCTATCGTGTTAGGATTCATTCTTTCTATTCTCGTAGCTCTAATGTTGCTTGTGACTCTATTCGTTGATGCAACGTATGAAACGAGTTCGTACCTGCTTTTAAATGATATTTTCAACGCGAGTCCACTCTATCTTATACCATTTATGTTTGTATGTGGTATAACATCTGTTGGATTTCACTGCGTTGGAGATATATTCACGCCCACTGGTATTCACTATACAACCCCACGAACGGATTATGGATTTACATTAGACCAATTTTACGCGAAGAATGAGGTAGCGAATAGAAGTGCATTACCTTTTGGAATCATCTTAATGTCTTATAGTGTTTTCTTTGGGTTCGCATATGGGCATGTGAACGCATTTTATCTCTGGGGAGGTTTCATTGGGCTTCTAATCCTAATTATCCCTCTATGGATACTCTTCGTCCGTACAGGCATCGGTAAAATAGTGTATATTATATACGATTATTTATCTTGATTAGACTCCAATCCAATTTTCAAGATACTCTAAAGTTCGCGTCCCTACAAATGTTTCAGGTGAAACATTGGAAAGATTGATTTCTTCATCTTTTTCACTGTCCAAAATAGATTCTACGATTTCTACGGGAGCATCGTTCATTCCATCTCTCCCGTAAGATACGTTTGGAGACATACCGACGTAAACGCATTTACCGTTTTGATAGCAAAGAAGTGGGCGTTCTTCAATACTATTATGATTTTCATATTGCAACCATAGAGATTCTGATTCAAGTGTTTCTCCATTGTCAATAACCTGCATCTCTGTATGTTTCACACTCCACGAATCAACCTCTTCAATTGAAGGTAGATATTCAAAATTATAGTACTCTCGACCTTCAATATCTCTGAGTGGCTGGTTGTATAGTGGACTATTTGAATCATCAGGTGATTCATCATATGCGAATTTGTGAGCATTTTGATAGAGCAACCTCTGCAATTCTTGTGGGGGCTCTTCTTGCGAAACGAAATTAAACAATCCTTCACATAGCATTCTTTCTTTGCCATTGAGAGACTCCATATCAAATTCAATAACAGCATCAACCCATTCTCCCCTCATACGTGATTCATGCAAATGTCCTGCATATTCTACGATATAATCAGGCAATTCTTCCAACGAAGACTCCATAATCGTTGGTTCGACAGGGATGACTTCTTGATTCGAATAAGCCAAATATGGGAATGGGCGCGAAAATCCTTCAGTTGGGTGATGGGCACCAATTTCATCCGTCTCTTCAGTTTTCACATACATTTTCGTTACCATCGAAGTGTTTTCGGAGCTTTCAATGAGTCCGATTCGCTCATGCCGCATCGAATCCATAGCTGGAATGTGCATATTATTCCATACTGGAGATTCAAACATAAGGATTCCGATTTCAAAATTAGCATTTTTAAGAATTGGAATAGAAATTGCCTCTTCAAATAAAACTCCTTATATTTAAACAAAAATCGTATTCGATATTAGTTTCGCAAATAAAAGTACTATAACTAGTGAAAGATGCACAGAAACCTATTGCAATCAAATGCTTTAAATTTTTAGATATATCCGTATTATTAGATGAAGAATATATTAGAAAGGCTAAGATGAAACTTCCAATAGAGTTAACGACAATTGTTTCAAATAAGGCCTGACCAGCAATAGCATCCACATAATATCGTAAATTTACACCCATAACCGCACCCATACTAATTAAAGCAATTGGTTTCAAGTGGGCGTATATTTTACTTTTCACTATCTTGTTTTAGATTTGACTTCAGTTAAATCATTTGTTAAATTCTATTATCAAGCCAATTTTTTATACTATGAGTACTATTTCTAATCTATGAATGATGAAAAAGAAAAGAAACTGGTAGATAAATATCCCTCTTTATTTCAGTTACATAACCTTTCAAACCCAAGTATAGAATCTCCAAAACCACAAATAAATATATTTGGTCTTCAGTGCGGTGATGGATGGTACGACTTGATAGAATCAACTTGCGAATATATAGAAAAAGTTGATGAAAATAATACCATTTATTTTGTGCAAATAAAAGAGAAGTTTGGTGGCTTACGAATCTATTATCAATCAGATGAAGTTGTCAAAGATGAGGATGAAATACGTTCTAAGTATGAGCGAGTCATGGGGGCAATTCAAGTGGCAGAGCATATGAGTTATAAGATTTGCGAATTATGTGGGAATAAAGGAATACATCATACTGATAGTTATTATAAAACGAGATGTGATGAGTGTTATAAGGATGTTGCGTAATACCCTGGTCTTACATCTTTGACTGATAAAATCCTTCCATTTAAATCTATTTCATACTTCGGTTCCTCATTTGTTTTTAAATATTCAGGTCGCGTTCTAGCTCCATGTACAAGATATATTTTCCAACTCTTTTCGCTTAACTTGTCCGATAATATAAAATGATAATCTTCTTTATCCGTTACGATTCCTCCCACAATCCCTCCGTTAAAAGTTACCGTTAATTCATAATCAACTGATATAGCGTCCATTAATATTGCCATATTGCTAGTTCCTGTATCTACGTTAAATATATTTGGTATGAATATAAACAAATATACAATATATGCCACTTTACACATTTAGGTTTTTATACTCTATTACATTATCTACATTTATTACCTTTTTATCAGGATTTATTACATGTTTTTATTTGATTTTAATATCACCATATCACGAAAGCCACTTAACTTTGTATTTGTATATCTTCGGAGCTTCTGCAATGGTATTTGGAATTCCAATATTTTTGTATTATTATAAAAAATTGTATTGTCCTATGTTTATTTTATTAGTTTTTGGGATTATTCTGTCTTTAGGAGGATTTCAACAGTCAGAACACTCATCAATTGCCGTTTTTCTGTCTTTGTATTATATGTATATACCTGCATATTTTGTTTCAGGATTAATCGAATATATTTTAAAACCTCAGTTTAAAACGGAGTAGTTCAAACTCGTTCATCTCTATAAACGGTTCTAAATATCGATTTATTCGAATCGCGTTTAGATATTCTTAGATATGTAAACTCATCAACTGAAGGATAAAGGTTCTCGAATTCTTTTTTGGCCTCTCCGATGGATGAAGCATTGATTGATTCAACAACTGTTGTTCCTCTAGATTCCCCAAGTCTTAAAATTGACCTAATTAAAAACATATCTTCTTCTGAATTTGGACGTTGTGAGGATGGCATAGAATCAATTTTGTGGCTTTGTATTCTCCTATAACAATCCCAACAATAACTAGTTTCATCAATAATTCCCATGGGAATAGTGAATGTTTCCGTCTTATTATCCTCATCAAAATCAACATATTTACGACAAAAAGTTCTAAATTTTATACTATTTTTACTATATTTCTTATATGCAACGGAATGAACCTCATTCTCATCGTCTTTAACATATTTTTTTCTTGGTCCGAGAGCCATATAATTCTTATATAACTGCTTTATAATAATATTTTGGATTATACATATAGAAACCGTTTTGGGGAAATGAATTGTATTAACATATATGATTGGTGAATATTTGACAGAATTAAATTTTCCAATGCCCTCACGTGAAGAAGTGAATTATGATGCTGTTAGAATGCCAATATTGAAAGCAAATTCTTATGTTACATTTGCATTGGATAACGAAAACATACCACACAAACAGTCAAGAATAGTTTCAGGGGTTATAGATTCAACTTATAATCTCAAGATTAGGGAGGACCCAGATGAATATTTAGATTTAGCTCAGCAAGAATTAGCTTTAGCAATGTCAAACACTGAAGATGATTGGTTAGAAAAAGAATTAGGTTATGTATACGAAACTATCTCAATGGCTCGAGATGATTAATATTAATCTTTTGTCTCATTTTCATTCGACCAACCACACTCAAAGCACATCTGATTATCATCACCAACTCTTCCTGCCCATCCATCTTCACATTGTGGACAAGCTCTAATTTGGTTAGGACGAATGCTCTGTAATTTTACGGCTTTATTAAAATCACTACCTAGATTTCCTGTATCTTCAATGGTGTAATACAATGATTTGCTTCCTTTGAACGGAGTAAATATCGCATCAAATGAATTATAACTTTCTGGAATCTCGAACGAACCAATACTATCTTCATGAAAGTAAACGCTATCTTCATCAATTTCCTCAATATTATGGATAGTTTCTAGCATCTTGTATAATTTGTTATCGTGGGGGATATAATTTTCACCGCTAATTTCGTACGTGAACATAGATATCTATTAGATGCCAATAGTATATAAATTTGTATATCTGAAGTAGTTTACATAAGATAAGGCAGAAAGACAACGATTTTAATCGGGGAGACATAGCTCACAATTAAATAAATGCAAATATTATTAACGTTTGTATGATTTATATTTTGTATGGAAATACATAACGCAAAAGTATTAAATCAAAATCCAGATGTAACACGGTACGTCGTTGACCATCCTAAAGAAGTTGATAATCCAAAAATGATGCATGACTTATTATGGTTTTTCGGAGAGAAAGGAAAAGACGGTTTAGATGTTGAAATTCATCCAAATTTAAAATACAATGGGGATGATGATTGGAATGATGATGATGAATGGCAATGGTTTGTCAATATTCATCGTATGTCTTGGGATAATAATTCAGAAGAACACATTGAAGACCAAGGAGATATGGTTTCTAAATCGCATAGAAGTTTTGAAGAAGCTGTTCAATTTGCAAATAAAAAAGCAAGAAAGATATGCGTAAATGACTCAGGACTAAAATACTTACTATAAGAGTTTTATTTTGACAGGATTCAAACGGTATGTTATTATACTAAAAACAAAGTTTTAAATAATGACTATTAGTATAATCATACATGGATTCCCCAGACAAATCTGCTATCAATATTGCAAAAGAATTACTAGAACCACTAACGTTAACATACCATAATCTTGACCATGCAAAACATGTATCAAATGTAGCAGATGAGTTAGCTAATCTAGAAGAAGTTACCGAGCATGAAAGAAAACTAATTCAAATCGCAGCTTGGTATCATGATGTTGGTCACATATATAGTTCTAATGGTCATGAAATTCAGAGTGTGAGAATTGCTAGAAAAATACTCCAAGGGTTGGGTTATTCATCAGAAGATATTGAACGCATTAAAACAGCAATACTTGCAACAAGAGTGCCTCAAGAACCTCAAAGTGATGTCGTAGCTCAAATTATTGGAGATGCAGATTTAGCTACATTAGGATTCGATTATCCTTATTTTTATAAAGAGCGGATGAAAGCCTATAGAGAATGGTCAAGACCAGGAGGTCCCGAAGAGTGGCGTGAAAAAGGAACAAGAGAATGGAATAGACTAACAGGATTGCCATTAATTGAATCTCAATCATTTATGACAGACGCTGCTACAGATAAATATAGAAAACAAATGCAGAATAACTATGAAAGATTAGTTGAAGAAGTAGAATCTGGCCCCCCAACGGTATTAGTTGGAGGAACATTTAGAATATTTCATGCAGGACATTATAAACTTCTTGAAACGGCTTTTGGTTATGGTAACCCAGTTATTGGAATAACAAGTGATAAAATTGCTAAATCAACACGAGATGGATTTGTTCAGCGTTATGAAAAACGAAAACAGAATGTCAAACTTTCATCTTTAGCTCTTAGGGATGTATATCAAAGAGAATTCCAAATTAAAAAGCTGACGAAGACCGTTGAAATAGCGGCAAAAACAGAAGCTGATATCATTGTTATTTCACCTGAAGAAAAGACTATGGAGAGAACAAAGGAAATAAATGAGAAAAGAGTCGAAAATGGATTAGAGGCTCTTGAAGTAATTGTATCGGAAGAGGTTAGGGATGAAGAAGGAAATAGAATTTCTGCCACGCGAATTCAGAACGAAGAAATAGACGTAGAGGGAAATCTAATAGAATCTTCTTAAATTTGAATTAGTTTTAAACAACTTATTTAATTTTTATATTATAGCTTAATACTAGTAAAATTTAAATTGGAAAAGTGTTCTTAATTAATGTACTAAATGGAGGATTATCATAAAATAACAAAAAATAAAATATTCAATTACAAATATCATGGATATCTTAAAGATAGCTTGTCAAATTTTGAATCTGATTCATATTTACAGAACATTCCTGAAATTATTTCACATTCTGAAGAAGATATTAAGTCATATATTTCTAAACAAAATAAGAATGTTGACCAGACTTGGAGGTATATAACAGGTAAGTTTTTTCAAACAATTGTATGGCTCTCAATATATCCTGAAGCTGAAAAAATTGGTTATATTGCACATTGGGAGCCGAAATTAGATGATATATTTAATAATGCCCAAGAGTGGCGTATAACTCAACTAGGGTTCAATCCTGATATGGACATTGCTGTTTATGACCCTTCAGATTCTTCGTCTCCTGTGTATATTTATTCTTGTAAAACTAGTTTGAAAGACCGAGTAAGTCAGAGTGCTTTCTGGAAAATGTTTTTTCGATTGATAGAAAACAATTGCTCAGACCCTGAATGTATTATCAATAAAAAATTTAAGTCAAAAGACTCTCTGAGAGAGATAAATTACAGTCTGATATCACTAAATAGTAGTAATACATTCGAAGGGAAAAAATTAACAGATACTTTTGACTACTGTTATGTTCCTCAAGGCTCCGAGATGAAGAAAAAGAATACGTTTGATATATCGGCTATACCAGAACATATTAAATCTAATATAATTTAATATAATGAATCGATACATTTATAGTCTGTCTTCATATAAAATATCATATGACAATAAGTCTCAACCACCACCTAGATTTTGATACGGAAGGAATAGAATTTATAAATGAAGATATGATTGACCCAAAACAAGATGAATCATTGATTCCATCGAGATTTGAGTTTGATAAAGAAAAATCGAATACTGTTGGAGGAGTTAACTATGTTTACTTTGATGATGAAACAGAAGATGTTATCCGAATATCAATTCGTGATACATCACTATTTAATGCCTCATTCTACGCGAAGTCAAATAGTAAAGGTCATTCTCGAGCAAAAGCATTTAGACAGCCAGAACAATTACCAGCAGTTGCTCGAAAAACAAAGAGTTTTATTTTTGAGTGAACTACTATAAATTATTATCCACTTTTGATAATTCATTGAGAAAAATCAGTCTTATAGACATCTATTTAGCTAATTATCTTTTTCTGATTCCCGTTCTTCCCTAACAGACATAATTCCAAAATATTTAAAAAAACGTCTAGTTAGATGCGAACCGCCTCTGAAACGTCTTTCTCTATCATTATTTTCAGTCATAGTTTACATTTATGTATTAATTAGATTAGAATTTTCTTTAGCAATTCTTTGGTGTCTCTTACAGACGCCGTTTTTGGATTTTGCACATTGATTATAATTTCTACTCATATTTCATAATGGTTTCACAATATTTTCTTCTGTACCAATCTTGTCATATGAACTATCTACAAAAGATGCACTTTTGATTGTTACATAAAAATTAAATTCGGATTCATATTCGAGTCCATAACATAGTTCACCTTTATCTTTATTTTCTAAACGATACATAACAGTATATTCAATATAATTAGAACTAGATTCTTGTTGGTCTTTCACTTCGGAATCAACAATTATATCTCCAACCTGAAATTTAAAATCTTTTGTAGATTTATTATTTTCCATATTGAATATAAATTTCATAGAAATAAAAAACCTTCGATTTAAATTATTAACAAATTTAATTTTTACTCAATGAGGAATGACGGGAGAGTATTATATCGAATATTATATGTATTTAGAATACTATTAACCAATAATGAAAGTAGTATCTAATATCCCAACTCAACTTCATCTTAGGGAAGATAATGAGATACCATGCACTGAGAAGGTAAATGATATTAAAAATCATCGTTACGCTAAGCCCCTAGGTGGTTTTTGGACTTCAACATATAATACCGAACATGAATACTACTCAGATTGGATTAATACGTATCCTACTCTTTTCCAGAGCTTACATGGAACTTGTTGGATTATGGAACCGCAAGATAATTGTGATATAATTCTTATAGAGGACAAACAAGATTTGATATCTGTATGTAAAAAATATGGATTTCTAGACAAAGATAAAAATGCAAATTCTGAATATCTCTTAGATTTCGAATCTATTGCTGCAGATGGATGGGATGGAATATGGCTTACAAAAAATGGTGAAAAGTCCGTGGGTCGAATTCAATTAGATGATATACACTTGAGTACATGGGATTCAGAAAGTATACTCTGGTTTCGTTGGAATTTTAAAAATGTAAAAAAACATAAAACGTTTGAGAATAAATAGATATACATAATTATGGAGAATTATTACGATAGAGAATTAAATAATGTAGAAACGCCTGTCTCTCATCAAAATTTACTTGAAATACTAGATTCAGTAAATGAGTCTACTTTGGGCCGATGTTTGCAAAACTCTCTAAGTTTGGGAAGAGAATTATATGCAAAAGGTCTAGATTGTGATTTAATGTATGGGGGTTACTATACAAAAGACCTGAATTTTGCAGAAGAGGGCGTACCAAAAACTATAGACGAAGCAGAAAGTCATCCATTACCGTGTGTCCACTTTTGGATTGAAATACCAACATACGATTCAGGCCCACTTATTGTTGAAACGGCAAGCGAGATGCGAGAGTATAAAGGAGAAAAAGTCATTTTCAAAGACCGTCCAGAAAGATATATGGTATTTCCTAATTCCCGAATTAAATATCAGCCAAGTTTAAAAGTCTCTGATTTTAAATAATGGCTTCAGGAGGTATTGTACTGTTAACAACAATTTCAGGTATCTGAATATAATTTTTATTGTAATCTATTCCCGAACAAAGGTTTTTATGACTAATAATACGTGCGGTCCTCCAATATTCATCCGTTAGTGAGTTTAAATCATTTGGATTCGCCATAAAAGTATATGAATTTAAATCCGTGATGATTTGATAATCACCGAGGAAAAATTTTGTATTGGCTGGGATTTTTGAAGGGTCAACACAGACATAATCTTGATTGGCTGAAATATGAATATTGTTTTTTGTAGTCGATAAATATACACTATTGAGCCGAGTTGGAAATTCACTCGGACGCGATTCTTCTAACCTAAACTCTGTTTCTCTTCTTCCGTTTATTGAACTCATTTCTGTCTTAATTCCTTCTTTTTTAATACGCTCAATATTCTCTTCAGAGCTAAAATGATATAGCATGAAATATTGTTTATGCTCATATAGTATATTAGTATCGAAACGCGATATATAAAATTAAATTATTTTATAATAAACGGTGATTCACGTTTGGATGGGATTCATTTGGCAAAATTCAAAACCTTGGTTTTCTAGATGTTCTTTGGCTTGTTTACTAATCGATGGAGCGGTTAAAATACCTCTAACTTGTTCATTTTTTTCACGAAGCGTTTCAACATATCTTTTTAATTGGTCAACATGAATTTGCTGAGCTTTTTTACGTTTAACCTCAATTACGACGGGTAAACCAGTTGAGTCAATAGCATAGATATCAATACTCCCCGTTCGTATACGTTTCTCATGTTCTATATTTTTTAACCCCTCTTCAATTATATCAGGATTCTCTAAAATTTCTTTATGCATATCTTCTTCTGTCCCAGATATCGATTTTTCATCTGAATCTGGTGGTTTGAAGTGGATAGATTTTTTAATATCATAACATTCTATACGCAACTCTGAATTTTTAGTAGTCGATATTATATGCAAAGCGTCATCATGAACCCGTATTTTTATATCCGAATTTGGTTTCTGCCAATTTATAGGTTGGATACCTTCACCCGTATGAACTTGTAAAGAGCTATCTGGTTTTAATATTATTATTCTCTGTGATTCAGGAAGTTGACTTTCTGCATTACCTTTATATTCAATATAGCAATCAGCCGTAGCAACAACAATATTACCTGCTGAATATGCATTTAAAATTTTATTACCTGATTTTCTAAGGGAATCACTAGGTTTTACATCTTCTCCAAATTTCACATTTAACTCTTTTATTGAACTACTATAAAATTTAGGATTTAAGCTTTCGATATGTACTAATCCAAACAACTTATATACCATCGAGCAATTTACCTATGTATGGCCCAAGGTAAGTACGATACAGGTAAATCTACTCACAAAAAAGATGAAATTACCAAACTAGATGAGATTTCTACAAAACAAGATATTAAACCTCTAACGCCATACTATGCCGTTGTGAATAATTGCACGGATTTTGGAATATTTGTAACTCTTAGAGAGAAGCCTTCAGAAATTAGTGGTCTTGTTCATATATCAAACCTGCCGCCTAAAACGACAATTGATAGCTTCTCAGAAGATGATGAAATCGCCGTTAAGTTAGACAAAAAGAAACCGAATGGTGATTTATCTTTTATCGGAATTCAGAAATTAACTGAATCAGACGAAATAATCGACAGCACTCAAGTAGACCTAGAGAATGAAGACGACTTAACAAAAAGAATTGAAAAATTAGAAAAAGAAATAAGCTCAGATAACTCGAACGGCGATTCTATCCCAGAAATTTCTTCTCCCATTGAAAATGTCCGTCGCAAGCTGACGGACCTCAATCAAAAAGGATTCGATATTAAACATTATAATTTACTTGTTGATAATAACGATTCAAAAGTCAAAATAGAAGTAACATTAGAAAAGTGAAATATCAAGGTTGAGTGGCATGCCATAATACCCTTCTTCTACAGGCTGTAGAGGGAGAGTACCTCTGAGCTTGACCCGAAAGTAGTTCACAACAGGTCCAATATAGTATGATGCGTCTGACGGATTCATTATTATCTATATTTAACTATTTTAATAATTTAATATTTTGATTGAATTTAACTTTTTCGTTGATATCCTTAAAATCTATATCTTAATATTTATATTAAAGAAAAACATGTGTCATTACATGAGCGTAGTTCCCGACAATTACCGTTCACGTTAGCTAATTCGAGCTAGCGTGAGTGGTAACACATGAGCGAAAGTAACAAATACAATCCGTACTTGGAATCGAACGCAAAGAAGCCTAATGAAAAAGTGACTCGAGAAGACTGCTACTGGAGTGGCAGAGAAGAAGATGTCTTGTACGACGCGTACATCATCTTACGGGAGGCAGGATACTCAGAGAACGAAATCGAACCATTGGGTCAGCTTATCGAACGAACCACCATCTACAAAATCGAAAACATGGAAGACCTTTTCGATTGGATGGTCAAAAACAGAGAATAGTAATCTACGCCACGACTAAATTCGTGGGCTTTCTTCCTTATCTTTTGTAAACTTAGATTCAATATTATTGAATCTATCAAAAATCTATAGGTGGTACAGGAAGAGAAACCCGACCTTTGAGGTCGGGGTTGTTGACGTAAACAATGCCGAAAAATGAGGTCTGACATTAAAAATAATCTAGTGCAGATTTAATTTTCATTTAACACCGTTTTAAATTCTGTTATTTCCCGAACTTCTTTTTTCCTCTGAATTGCATCCCAATCTCCTTCAAGAAGTTCTTTCGTCCGAACTTCTACATCTTGTCTGACTAATCTTGTAATAATACTTTTTACGGCTTCAGAGGGTCTGTAGTGCCCAAATAAATCATGGGAATCATCCCACCAAGAATTACAACGCGCATGTTCAAGAACGCTAAGAGGATAAGCCTCTGCAAACTCTTTCACAGGTTCAAACCTATACGCAACTTTACCATAGTTCTTAACAACTTCACCCTCATCTGTAACACAGATTTCTCGAATTCCCTCTTTTGATATTTCTGTAATTTTCTCGTGGTATTCTTCTTCTGATAGCTCTGTTATTTCTACCATAGCCTATATAAGTTATAACTTGAGTTGAATAAAGCTTTCGTACGAGACATTAATACTTAATATACATATGTGAACTACCCCACCCTACTCGTTCGTCCTAACGGACTCACTCGTTGAGGGTGGGGCTTCCAGCGAAGTTTCCTTCAAAGTCTGACTATATTCCAAGTCAGAGAGGCTTATTCGCTG
>LFCJ01001642.1_pt1 | contig 15749 bp, 14 predicted proteins | sample 643141 | NCBI WGS metagenome assembly LFCJ01 (sample SAMN03766243, study PRJNA286221) | soda lake metagenome | biome: soda lake; feature: Kulunda steppe; material: water; isolation source: sample B1-Br-g2 brine of Lake Bitter-1 | place: Russia: Kulunda steppe | collected 2010-07 | reverse complement strand
TCCATCGAGTAGCGCCCAGGCCTCGGCCAGGGGAAGGTTGGGGCGTCGAAGAAGAAACTGGGCGTTGACCTCGGGCATGGCATGAGCCTCCTGTCGTCAGCCTCGCTGGCTGGTTACTGTCGAGATATACAGTACTTGGCAAGAATAGCAGGGGCGGCCGATCACGCAAGGGGAAGGCATCGGCGAGAGGCTTGACCCCGGTCAAGCGTGACTCCCTGACGCAGCCGAGAATCTGGCAGCAATAGCCCTTTCCGTGTAGAGTCTCGGGCCAAATCTCTCATCCCGGAGCGTGTCTTGACCCTGAGCCTGCAAGCCCGAAAGCTGGCCTGTGAGCGGGATGATCGCTGGCTCTTCGAGGATCTCGACCTGGATATCCAGGCGGGCGAGATCGTTCGCATCGAAGGCCCCAACGGCAGCGGCAAGACCACGCTGCTCAAGATCCTCTCAGGCCAGCTGGCCGACTACCAGGGCGAGCTGTTCTGGAACGGCCTGCCGATGCGTGAATCGCGGCAGGCCTTTCTGGAGAGTCTGCTCTACCTGGGCCATGCCCCGGGGGTGAAGGCCGCCCTGACCCCGCAGGAGAACCTGGCCTGGTACCAGGCCCTGGCCGGCGACAGCGGCAGCGAGGCGGCACGTCTGACGTCGCTGGCGTCGGTCGGCCTTGCCGGCTTCGAGGATGTCCCGGCCGGGCAGCTCTCCGCCGGCCAGCAGCGCCGGGTGGCGCTGGCGCGCCTGGAGCTGACGCCGCGGCCGCTGTGGGTGCTCGACGAGCCCTTCACCGCCATCGACCGAGACGGCGTCGAGGCGCTGGAGGAGCGCCTGATCGAGCATGCCCGTGCCGGCGGCTGCGTGCTGGTCACCACCCATCACCCGCTCCGGCAGACCGATGAGCTGCGTCGTGTGAGCCTGGACGGGGGAGGGCAGCGACATGCCGAACACTGAGAGCCTGTCGCCTGCGACAGAAGGTCGCACCTCTGCCCGGGGGGCAAGGGAACCCGCGGGAGGCCTGGCGGTCGCACTCTGGGCGACGCTGAGGCGCGATCTGGTGCTGCTGATGCGCCGCCGCAGCGAGGTGCTGAATCCGCTGGTATTCTTCGCGCTGGTGATTACCCTGTTCCCGATCGGCATCTCGCCGGATCCGGATCTGCTGGCTACCATCGCGCCGGGCCTGCTGTGGGTGGCGGCGCTGCTGGCGGCGCTGCTCTCCCTGGACAGCCTGTTTCGCGGCGATTTTGACGACGGCTCTCTGGAACAGCTGCTGCTCACCCCGCAGCCGCTGCCCATGCTGGGGCTGGCCAAGGTGGCCGTGCACTGGTTGCTGACCGGTCTGCCTCTGGCGCTGATGGCGCCGGTGCTGGGTATCATGCTGTCGCTGCCCGCCGGCAGCTACCTGGTGCTGGCGGTGTCGCTGGCCCTGGGCACCGCCAGCCTGAGCCTGATCGGTGCCATCGGGGCGGCGCTCACCGTGGGGCTCTCCCGGGGCGGGGTGCTGCTGTCCCTGCTGGTGCTGCCGCTCTACATTCCGGTGCTGATCTTCGGCGCCGGCGCGGTACAGGCGGCCATTCTCGGCGACGGGGCCTTGGCCCACCTGGCCATTCTGGGTGCCCTGCTGGCCCTGGCGCTGATGCTGGCGCCCTGGGCCATAGCGGCATCGCTGCGTATCAGTATCAACGGTTGAGAGGTGGAGAGGCATGTGGGCCTTTATTAACAAGCTGCGTTCCCCCAAGTGGTTTTACGCCATCAGTGCCAGACTGCAGCCGTTCTTCTGGGTCGCCGCCACCGCGCTGATCCTGGTGGGCAGCGTCTGGGGCCTGGCCTTTGCCCCCGCCGACTATCAGCAGGGCAACAGCTTTCGCATCATCTATGTGCACGTGCCGTCGGCCTTCCTGGCCCAGTCGATCTTCGTCAGCATGGCCGTGGCCGGCCTGGTCTACATGGTCTGGAAGATCAAGATCGCCGACATGGCGGCCGCCATGATGGCACCGCTGGGCGCGGCCATGACCTTCGTGTCACTCTTCTCCGGGGCAGTGTGGGGCGTGCCCACCTGGGGGACCTGGTGGATGTGGGATGCCCGTCTGACCTCGATGCTGATCCTGCTGTTCCTCTATCTGGGCGTGATCGCGCTGCGCGGTGCCTTCTCCAGCCGCGACAGCGCCTCCCGGGCGGCGTCGGTGCTGGCCATGGTCGGTGTCATCAACATTCCGATCATCAAGTACTCGGTGGACTGGTGGTACACCCTTCACCAGCCCGCCACCTTCACCATCACCGGGCGAGTGGCCATGCCGACCGAGATGTGGGTCCCGCTGCTGCTGATGGTGCTGGGCTTCTACAGCTTCTTTATCGCCCTGACCCTGATGCGGACCCGCAGCGAGATCCTGCGCCGCGAATCCAATAAACGCTGGGTGCGCGACCTGGCCCTGGAGGAGCGCTGATGGCCTTCGAATCCTTCAACGAATTCATCGCCATGGGGGGGCATGCCCCCTATGTCTGGGCGGCCTGGGCGGCAACCGCCGGGCTGATGATCGCTATCGTCCTGCACGCCCGCGCCGAGCGTCGCCAGCTGCTGCGCAACCTGCAGCGTCGGGTGCGCCGCGAGGCGCGCCTCGCGACCGGCCAGGGCGAGATGGCCAGAGTTTCACATCAAGTGGGTGGTAATCGTCATGACACTTAGCCTTACCCCGAAACGCAAGCAGAAGCTCTATGTGATCCTGGGGCTGGTTGCACTGACCGCCGTGGCCGTGGGCCTGACCCTCTATGCGCTGCGGGCCAACATCAACCTCTTCTTCAGTCCGGTGCAGATAGCCGCCGGTGACGCGCCCTATGAGCGCCAGATCCGCGCCGGCGGCATGGTCCGGGAGGGCACGGTGGTGCGCAATCCCGACAGCCTCGACGTGGAGTTCACCGTGACCGACTATGTCGATGACGTGCGCGTTCACTACAGCGGCATCCTGCCCGACCTGTTCCGCGAGGGGCAGGGCGTGGTGGTGGTGGGCCAGCTGCAGCCGGGGGGCTACATCATGGCCGACAAGGTGCTGGCCCGCCACGATGAGAACTACATGCCGCCGGAAGTGGCCCAGGCGCTGAAAGAGGCCGGCTACAAGCCAGAGGATTTCCAGCAGAAGGCCGCCAAGGTGGTCGAGCGTCTGGAGACCGAGGAAGGCGACGGTGATAAAAACGGCGACGGCGCCACAAGCAGCTCGTACTGACCCGGAGTCTCCATGCTGATCAAGATGATTCCCGAAATCGGCCACTACGCCCTGGTCATCGCCCTGCTGATGGCGGTGGCGCAGTCGGTGCTGCCCCTGGCCGGGGCAGCCACCCGCCGCCCGCTCTGGATGGCCTATGCTCGCCCCATGGCGGCCGGGCAGTTCCTGTTCGTGGCCATTGCCTATGCCTGCCTGACGGCCAGCTACATGCTGGATGACTTCAGCGTGGCCAACGTGGCCAACAACTCCAACTCCATGCTGCCGTGGTACTACAAGTTCAGTGCGGTGTGGGGCAACCATGAAGGCTCGGTGCTGCTCTGGAGCCTGATGCTGGCCGGCTGGGGCTACTTCGCGGCCCGCTACTCCCGTGAGCTGCCCCGGGACATGGTCGCTCGGGTGCTCGGCGTGATGGGCCTGGTCTGCGTGGGTTTCCTGCTGTTCATCCTGGCCACCTCCAACCCCTTCGAGCGCCTGCTGCCTCAGATGCCGGCCGACGGCGCGGATCTCAATCCGCTGCTTCAGGATATCGGCCTGATCCTGCACCCTCCCATGCTCTACATGGGCTATGTGGGCTTCTCGGTGGTCTTCGCCTTCGCCATCGCCGCCCTGCTGGGTGGTCGCCTGGATGCCGCCTGGGCGCGCTGGGCGCGCCCCTGGACCAACCTGGCCTGGGCCTTCCTCACCGTGGGCATCGCCCTGGGCAGCTGGTGGGCCTACTACGAGCTGGGCTGGGGCGGCTGGTGGTTCTGGGACCCGGTGGAGAACGCCTCCCTGCTGCCCTGGCTGACGGGCACGGCCCTGATGCACTCCCTGGCGGTCACCGAGAAACGCGGCGCCTTCAAGAGCTGGACCCTGCTGCTGGCGATCTCCACCTTCTCGCTGTCGCTGCTGGGTACCTTCCTGGTGCGCTCCGGGGTGCTCACCTCGGTGCACGCCTTCGCCAACGACCCCTCCCGGGGCTTCTTCATCCTGATGCTGCTGGGCATCACCGTGGGTCTGTCGCTGCTGATCTTCGCCCTGCGTGCGCCGCGGGTCAGCCACAAGGTGGGCTTCGGCTGGCTGTCCCGTGACGCCCTGCTGCTGACCAACAACCTCATGCTGGTGATCCTGACGGTCACCGTGCTGCTGGGCACCGTCTACCCGCTGATCCTCGACGGCCTGGATCTGGGCAAGATCAGCGTGGGGCCTCCCTACTTCAATGCGCTGTTCGTGCCGCTGACCCTGATCATGGTGGTGTTCATGGGGCTCGGCCCCATCTCGCGCTGGAAGGACACCGCGCCCAGCCTGCTGATCCAGCGACTCTGGCTCTCCGCGGCCGTGGCGGTGGTGCTCGGGGCCGCGCTGCCGCTGATCTTCGCCGAGCGCTGGAGCGCTCCGGTGGCCATCGGCCTGATCGCCGCGCTGTGGATCGTGCTGCCCATGCTGCGCGACCTCTACGACAAGACCCGCCATGCCCGGTCGCTGGGCGCCGGCCTCAAGAAGCTGTCGCCGGCCTACTGGGGCATGCAGCTTGGCCATCTCGGCGTGGCGGTGACCATCGTCGGCGTGGCAGTGGTCTCCAACTACGAGATCGAGCGCAACGTGCGCATGGGACCCGGGGACAGCGTCCAGGTTGCCGGCTACACCTTTACCATGACCGAGCTGACCGATCGCCGCGGCCCCAACTTCCTGGCGGACCGGGCGGTGATCGAGGTGCAGCGCGGCGACAGCCAGCGCCGCTTCACGATGAACCCCGAGAAGCGCCTCTATCTGGCCACCGGCATGCCGATGACCCAGGTGGCCCTGCGCCCCGGCTTCTTCCGTGACCTCTACGTGGCCATGGGGGAGGACCTCGGGGACGGCAGCTGGGCGATGCGCGTCCAGTACAAGCCCTTCGTGCGCTGGCTATGGCTGGGGGGGCTGCTGATGTCCATCGGTGGCGTGCTGGCAGTGTATGACAAGCGCTATCGTCGCCTGGCGACTGCCCCTGACCCCGAGGAGGCTGCGCTCAAGTCCGCCGCGGGCGACAAGGGTCAGCCCAAGGAGGCGACCGCATGAAGCGCCGCCTGCTGCTGCTGCTGCCGCTGGTCGGTTTTCTGGCGCTGTCGCTGTTTCTCTATCAGGGGCTATCGCTGAACCCTTTCCACCGCGAGTCGGCGCTGATGGCGCGGGATTTTCCGGAGTTCGAGCTTGCCACGCTGGAGGATCCCGAGCGCCGGGTGGATCGCTCGCTGCTGGCCACCGGCGAGCTGACGCTGGTCAACGTCTGGGGCGAATGGTGTCCGGAGTGCAAGCGCGAGATGCCGCAGCTGCTCGATCTGGCCCACCGCCACGATATCCGCATGGTCGGCATCAGCTGGAAGGACACTCGCGAGAAGGGCCTCGGCTTCCTCGATGAGTTCGGCAACCCCTTCGAGATCAATATCTTCGACCCGGATAACGAGCTGGGCTTCGAGCTCGGCGTGTTCGGTGCGCCCGAGACCTTCCTGGTCGACGCCGAGGGCGTGATTCGCTATCACCACGTGGGTTATATCTCGCCGGGTGAGGTACGTGACAAGATCCTGCCGGAGGTGGAGAAATGGCGTTGATTCGCTCCCTGCTGACACTGCTCGTCCTGCTGATGGTCGCCGGTCTCGCCCAGGCCGGCGCCATCGAGGTGCGCGAGTTCGACGACCCGGTGATGGAACAGCGCTATCGCAGCCTGACCGCCTCGCTGCGCTGTCCCACCTGCGAGAACCAGGCGATCGACGACTCCGATGCGCCGGTCTCCGGCGACATGCGCGACCGCGTCTACCTGCTGCTCCAGGAGGGTGTCTCCGATATCGAGATCCGCGAGCACATGGTGCAGCGCTTCGGCGACTACGTGCTCTATAACCCCCGTCTGGAAGGGCGCACCCTGCTGCTCTGGGGTCTGCCGGCCGGCCTGGTGCTGCTGGGTGCCATTCTGGTGGTCCTCATCGTCAGGTCGCGCAAGAGTGCCTCCGCGAAGGCGCTCTCCGAGGAGGAGCGCGCCCGACTGCAAGCCCTGATCAACCGCGAGAGAACCGAATGACCCTGTTATGGATTGCCTTCGCCGTCTTGCTGCTGCCGGCCCTCTGGCTGCTGGCCGCCCCGCTGCGCCGGGCCAGGGCCCTGCATGACGCCCTGAGCGACTACGAGGCCAATGACCGCACCGCCGAGCAGAACGTGGCGATCTTCCAGCGCCGTCTGGCATCCCTGGAAGCGGCGCTGGAGCGCGGCGACATCGACCAGGCACGCTTCGAGGAGGGGCGCCTGGAGCTCGAGCGCAGCCTGCTGGAGGATACCGAGACCCTCAAGCGCGCGCCGCTCAAGAGTTACGCTTCCGGTCGCCTGGTCGTGCCCATCGTCATGGTGGCGGTGGTGGCGGCCAGCGTGATCTGGTATCAGCGCGAGGGGGCCGAGGGCGACCTGACCCTGCTGGCGGTACAGGAGGAGGTTCAGAACCACCCCGAGGGCTCGCTGGAGATGCTGGTCGAGCGCCTCGAGGAGCAGGCCGCTCGCCAGCCGGGAAATCCCAACGTCTGGGCCTCGCTGTTTCCGCTCTACCGCGACATGGGCCAGGGGCGCGAGGCGGTCCAGGCCCTGGAGCGGCTGATCGAGATCGAGGGGCGTCAGCCCTCGCTGGTCGCCAACCTGGCACAGATCGAGTTCTTCATGGCCAATCGCCAGCTGACCTCGCGGGTGCAGGCGCTGGTGGACGAGACCCTGGAGATGGACTCCAGCCAGCCCACGGTGCTTGGCGTGCTGGGCATCGAGGCCTTCGACCGCAGCAACTACGAGGAGGCCATCGACTACTGGCGGCGAGCCATCGCCGGCATGAGCGATCCGGGCTCCGGCGAGGCGCTGCGTGAAGGCATTCGCACCGCCCAGCAGCGCCTGGGCATGTCGCCCGAGGCGCCGGTGATGGGCGAGGGTCAGGGTCCGGGGGTTCGCGTCCGGGTGAGCCTGGACGAGGCCCTCAGCGGCCGGCTGGGCGAAGACGCCACGGTCTTCGTCACGGCCCGTGACATGGAGGGCGAGCTGCCGCCCCTGGCCGTGGCCAGCTTCGGCGTCGACGAGCTGCCCACCGAGGTGGTGCTCGATGAGCGCAGCGCCATGTCGCCGGAGGCGAGCCTGGCTCAGGTAAGCGACGTGCGCCTGATGGTACGGATCTCGGCCAGCGGCGATGCCACGCCCGAGGCCGGCGATCTGTTCGGCGATCGGGAGGGGGTGCCGGTGGGGGCCACCGATGGCGATCCCGTCGAGGTCGTGGTCGATCGTGTCTTCGACTAGCCCCGATGGTTAGCCGCCGATGCGTCTGAAGTCGATACGCCTGGTCGGTTTCAAGTCCTTCGTCGACCCGGTCACGGTGCCCTTCGATGGCAACATGACCGCCATCGTCGGGCCCAACGGCTGCGGCAAGTCCAACATCATCGACGCGGTGCGCTGGGTCATGGGGGAATCCTCCGCCAAGACCCTGCGCGGCGAGTCGATGACCGATGTCATCTTCAACGGTGCCAGCGGGCGCAAGCCGGTGGGGCAGGCCGCCATCGAGCTGCTCTTCGACAACCGCGACGGCAGCATGGGCGGAATCTACGCCCAGTATGCCGAAATCGCCGTCAAGCGTGTGGTGACGCGGGAGGCCCAGTCCTCCTACTTCTTCAACGGCCAGAAGTGTCGTCGCCGCGACATCGCCGACCTCTTCCTCGGCACCGGCCTCGGGCCACGCTCCTACGCCATCATCGGCCAGGGCATGATCTCCCGGCTGATCGAGGCCCGCCCCGAGGAGCTGCGCTCGACCCTCGAGGAGGCCGCGGGCATCTCCAAGTACAAGGAGCGCCGCCGCGAGACCGAGAACCGCATGCGCCGCACCCAGGAGAATCTGGAGCGCCTGGACGACATTCGCGAGGAGCTCGACAAGCAGCTCGAACGCCTCAAGCGCCAGGCCGAGGCGGCGCGTCGCTACCAGACCCTCAAGAACGAGGAGCACCGGGTCAAGGGCGAGCTGGCGCTGCTGCGCGCTCGCGCCCTGCGCGCCAGTCAGGGCGAGGAGGAGCGCCGCGTCGGCGAGCTGGAGACCGCCGTGGAACGCGAGGTGCTGGGACTTCGCCAGTGCGAGACCCGCCTGGATGAGGCTCGGGCCGACCACGATCGCCTGGCCGCCGAGCTCGACGCCGAGCAGTCCCGCTTCTTCGAGACCACCACCGCCATCGCCCGCCTGGAGCAGGATCTCGAGCATGCCCGCGCCCGGGATGCTCAGCTGGCTCGCGACCTGGAGGGCGCCCACCGCGACCTTCAGGAGCTGGCCCGCCTGGGCGAGGATGACGGCGAGCGCCTGGCGCGGCTGGAGGGGCGCCTGGAGACGCTCAGCCCCGAGCGCGAGGCGGTGGCCGAGCAGCTCGAGGAGCTGGAGGCGGCGCTGGAGGAGGCCGAGCCCGAGGCGGAGGAGGCCGACGCTGCCTGGGAGGCCTTCAGCGAGCAGTGGCGCGAGGCGAGCCACGCGGCCGAACGCGGTCAGGACCGCCTGCGCGAGCAGGAGTCGCGCCTGGAGCGGCTTGGCGTCGACGAGCAGCGCCGTCGACAGCAGCAGGCGGAGCTGCCCGATATCGCCGGCCTGGCCGAGCAGCATGCCGAGCTGAGCGAGCGGCTCGCCGAGCTGGACCTGCAGCGCGAGTCCCTGGAGGAGCGCCGCGAGACCCTGCAGCATCACCGCGACGGGGCTCGGGAGGCGGCACGCGAGGGCGAGGCCGCCCGGGAGGAGGAGCGACAGCGGCGCAGCGAGCTGCAGGGCGAACTCGCCTCCCTGGAGGCGCTGATCCGCGCCGGGCTGGCCGACCATGACGAGGCGCTGGATGAACATCTGGCCGGACTGGGGCTTGCCGATGCGCCGCGCCTCGGTGAGCGCCTGACGGTGGAGGCCGGCTGGGAGTCCGCCGTCTCCTGGGTGCTGGCGCCCTGGCTGCGTGCCCGGCTGATCCCGCGGCAGGCCGAGGGCCTGCTTGTCGCCCCGCCGGCGGAGCTGGGGCTGGTCGAGGCGAGCGACGTCGAGGCTCCCGCCGAAAGCCTTGCCAACCGCGTTCAGGGCGCAGGAGGGGCCGGGCGCTGGCTGGCCAGCATCCGCTGCGTCGAGGATCACGAAGCGGCCTGGGCCGCGCGTGAGTCCCTGGCCCCCGGTGAGAGCCTGATCACTCCGGATGGCCTCTGGCTGGGGCCTGGCTGGCTGCGACATCGCGGCCAGGACAGCGGGCCCGATGCCCTGCTGGTCAGTCGGCGCCGTCAGGCGGAGGTCCAGGAGGCCCTCGCGACGGTGGAGTCGCGGCTGGTCGAGCAGGAGCAGCGCCTGGTCGACCATCAGCAGCGGGCCGAAGCGGCCGAGGGTGAGCTGGAGGCGTGTCGCCTCGAGGAGCGCGACCTGGACCAGCGCCGCCAGCAGCTGGCGGTGCAGCAGAGCGGCCTGGCCAGCCGGCTGGAGCACCTCGGGGAGCGAGCCACCGAGCTCGCCGAGGAGCTCGCCGGCCTCGCCGAAGCGCGTGAAGCGGCTCGGCTCGACATCGAGGAGGTCCGCGAGCGCTGGCAGCACGCCATGGCGCGGCTGGAGGAGGGGGCCGAGCGACGCGAGCGTCTCGAGCGCGAGCGGCAGGCCGCCCGTGAAAGGCTCGCTTCGCTGCGGGCGCGCCAGCGTCCCCTGGCCGAGCAGCTGCAGCGCCTGGCCCTCGAGCAGGAGCGTCTGGTCGCCGAGCGCACCGGCCTGGCCGAGCAGCAGGGGCGCGCCGCTGAAGCCCGCGGACGCCTTCGGGAGCGACTCGAGGAGCTCGAGGAGGAGCGCGAGCTGCTGCGCGAGCCCGAAGAGGAGCGTCGTGAGCGCCTCGATGAGCTGCTCGACCGCCGCGAGCGCGAGGAGCGCGCCCTCAACGCGGTGCGTGCCCGGTCCGCCGAGCTGGTGGAGAGGCTGCGCGAGGACGAGCAGTCGCGCCAGGGCCACGAGCGTAGCCTGGAGGGAATCCGCGAGCGCCTCCAGGAGGCGCGGATGCAGGTACAGGCGCTGCACCTCAAGGCCGAGGCCCAGGATGAGCAGCTGCGCGAGCTGGGCCTGGAGGGGGAAGCGCTGGTCGAGCACCTCGATCCCAATGCCACCGAATCGGCCTGGCAGACCCGTCTGGAGGAGCTCGGCGAACGCATTCGCCGGCTAGGGGCCATCAATCTGGCGGCCATCGAGGAGTACGACCAGCAGGCCGAACGGCGTGATTATCTGGAGGCCCAGCACGCCGAGCTCAGCGAGGCGCTGGAAACTCTGGACCGCGCGATCCGGCGTATCGATCAGGAAACTCGGGCCCGTTTCCGCGACACCTTCGAGCGGGTCAATGCCGGCCTGCAGTCGCTTTTTCCGCGGGTCTTCGGCGGCGGAACCGCCTGGTTGACGCTGACCGGCGAGGATTTGCTGGAGACCGGGGTGGCGATCATGGCACGCCCCCCGGGCAAGAAGAACAGCACCATTCACCTGCTCTCCGGTGGCGAGAAGGCGCTGACCGCGCTGTCGCTGGTGTTCGCCATCTTTCAGCTCAATCCGGCTCCCTTCTGCATGCTCGATGAGGTGGATGCGCCGCTGGATGATGCCAATGTGGGCCGCTATGCGAAGCTGGTGAAGGAGATGTCGGAGAGCGTCCAGTTCATCTATATCACCCACAACAAGATCGCCATGGAAGCCGGCGATCGACTGATGGGGGTCACCATGCAGGAGCCGGGGGTGTCACGCCTGGTATCGGTGGACGTGGAGGAAGCCGCGGTCCTGGCCGAAGCCTGACGGGCTTGATACCGAGGGAGAAAAGGAGTAACAAGGAGGTAAAAATGCGTCAGAGCATGGATGCGCTGGGAAAAGTGAAGGGTGATGGCACGGGCCTGCGCCGACTCGGGAAGAATACCCTCGACAGGTCGACAGAGAAAAGCAGTGGCCCCTATTTCTGCGATCGCGCTATGCTAAGGATGGACAACCATCAGGCATGGCGCCTAAGCGAAAGGCTGACGACCCATGGAACTTAGAGAGTGGCTGATCATCCTGGGGTTGGCGCTGGTGACCCTCATCGTGGTGGATGGGGTGCGTCGCCTACAGCGTCAGCGTCGTGTTCCTCGCCTCGATGAAGTCGACGAGGACACCCGAGGCACCGACCCCGACGAACAGGCCCGCGAGGCCGAGATCAACTGGGAACTGCCCAATGGAGGGGCGCGCGTCGTCAGGCCCGCGGACTACAGCCAGGTGCAGCCCAAGCCCAAGCTGGAGCGCCAGGAACATCCTGGCCCGTCTCGCGTGCTGGCGAGTTTCCGTCGCAAGGCCGAGAGATTCCGCGGAGGCGATGACGCCGAAGATGACACTCGCCCGGCGAAGCGCGAGCCCGGGCTCGGCGGAAGCGACAAGGCTGCAGGCCATGCCGCTGCCAGGACCGGTGAGTCCGCCTCGCCTGTCGCGGCAGCGGCTCACGCCAGCGCGGCCGAACGGCCCTCGCCGGAGCCGCCGCTAGCGGAACGCGCCGCGGTGGAACAGCCTGTGGTAGAGCGGCCGGTGGCAGATTCGCCGGCAGCGGAACAGCCTGCGGCAGAGCGGCCGGTGGCAGACCCGCCATCAGCGGAACAGCCTGCGCCAGAACAGCCGACAGCGGAACGCTCCGATGTCCAGCGGCCATCGCCGGAACCGCCTGAAACGCAACGGCCCGGGGCCAAGCAGCCCGCAGCCGAGGCGTCCGCACCCGAGCGTCGCGAGCCCAGCCTGTCTGCGCTGGAGGATGATGCCGTCCAGGCCGCCGATGCCCACGAGCCGCTGACCGCGGATCCCGAAGACCACGACGCTCCGCAGGACGACGAACGCTACCGGCTGGTGGACCTGGAAGGCATGGGCGACTCCTTCAAGAGCGGCTCGAAGCGCGTGGGAGCATCCGTGCAGCGTTTCGGCGCTTCACTGCAGAAGACCCTGGCCGAGCGCCGCGAGCAGAAGCGCCTCGAAAAGGCCCGTCGAGAGGCGGCCAAGGCCGAGCGGGCGGCCCTGGACGCCGAGCGTCGGCGCCTGGCCCGGGAGCAGGCTGAGGCGGAGCAGGCGGCTCGCGACGCCGAGCGCCGCCGCCTCGAGGCCCAGGCCGTTGCCGAAGCCGATGACAACGATCCGCTGTTTGCACCGCCCCGCCCCCGTCACGCCGCACCAGGCTTCGAGCCGAGAGATGCCGGTTATGATGACGATGCCGCCTATCCGGACGCCGCCTACGGCGAGCCGGAGCTCGCGCCGAGCCGCGACAAGGTGCGCGTGCATCCGGTGCTGGAGAAGGCGCTGCGCCACGACGTCAGCGCCGAGCATGCCCGCGAGACGCTGGGCGCCGCCGCCGAGCTGATCGTGATCAGCGTGATGTCCCGTGATGAGGAGGGGTTTTCCGGTACGGCGCTGCTCGATCTGATGCTGGCCTGCGGCCTGCGCTATGATCGCGACATGGGGGTCTTCCACCGCTTCGAGACCGAGGATCCTGAGAGTCGCCTGCAGTTCTCCATGGTCAACGTGGTCAAGCCCGGCAGTTTCCCTATCGCGGCCATGGACGAGTTCTCTACCCCGGGGGTCACCCTGCTGATGCCGCTTCCCGGCGCCGATGATCCCTCGGCGGCCTTCGAAGCCATGGTGGAGACCGCCATGGTGATCGTGCGCCATCTGGGCGGCGAGCTGAAGGATGAGAATCGCAGCGTGATGACCGCCCAGACCGTCGAGTTCTCTCGTCAGCGCGTCCAGGAATTCGTGCGTCGCCATCGCCTGCATCGCTATCAGGCGAACTAGCCTTAAGCGGTAACCTTTAAGCCGTAAGCTGTAAGAGCAACCCCGTGAGTGATCGCGGGGTTGTTCGTATTCATACCACGATCAAGAAGCCGATGACCCAGCCCGATCAGAAGATGCTCGACGAGGTGGCGCGCCTGCGCGCCGAACTCGACGACGCCAACTACCGCTACTACGTGCTCGACGAGCCGCGCATGACCGACGCCGACTACGACCGTCGGCTGCGCCGCCTGCAGGAGCTGGAGGACCAGCATCCCGAGCTGGTCGCCCCCGATTCGCCCACCCAGCGGGTCGGCGCGCCGCCGGATGCCGGCTTCCCCGAGGTCGAGCACGCCGTGCCCATGCTGTCGCTTGACAACGCCTTCAGCGAGGAGGAGCTGGCCGCCTTCGTCACCCGGGTGGCCGAACGGCTGGAGACGGAGGGCGACGAGATCGCCTTCTGCTGCGAGCCCAAGCTGGACGGCGCCGCGGTATCGCTGGTCTACGAGCGAGGCGCGCTGGTCAGCGGTGCCACCCGGGGCGATGGCCGCACCGGCGAGGGCATCACCTCCAACCTGCGTACGCTGCGCTCCATCCCGCTGCGCCTGCGCGGCGGGCCCCACCCCGAGCTGCTCGAGGTGCGCGGCGAGGTGATCATGAGCCACGCCGGCTTCGAGGCGCTCAACGACCGGGCCCGGGACCGGGATGACAAGGTCTTCGCCAATCCCCGCAACGCCGCCGCCGGCAGCCTGCGTCAGCTCGACCCTCGGGTCACCGCCACCCGGCCGCTGGAGTTCAGCGCCTATCAGGTAGCGCGTCTGGACCCGGACCAGGACGACGCCACCCACAGCGCCCTGATGGCCCACCTCGGCGACTTCGGTTTTCGCACCAGCGCCGAGCTGGCGGTGGTCAAGGGGGCGGACGGCGTGATCGACTACTGCCGGCAGCTGGGCGAGAAGCGCGATGCGCTGGGCTACGATATCGACGGCGCGGTGATCAAGGTCGATGACCTGCGTCTGCAGCGGGAACTGGGCTTCGTGGCTCGGGCGCCGCGCTGGGCCATCGCCTTCAAGTTTCCCGCCCAGGAGCAGACCACGCGGCTCAACGAGGTGGAGTTCCAGGTGGGGCGTACCGGCGCCATCACCCCGGTGGCCCGTCTCGAGCCCGTGTCGGTGGCCGGGGTCACCGTCTCCAACGCTACCCTGCACAATGCCGATGAGATCACCCGTCTCGGCGTCATGATCGGCGACACCGTGGCCATCCGCCGCGCCGGCGACGTGATTCCGCAGGTGGTGCGGGTCATGAGGGATCTGCGTCCTTCAGACGCCCGGGAGATCGTCTTCCCCGAGCGCTGCCCGATCTGCGATTCCCAGATCGAGCGGCTGGCGGGGGAGGTAGTGGCGCGCTGCTCCGGCGGACTCTACTGTGCCGCCCAGCGCAAGGAGGCGCTCAAGCACTTTGCCTCGCGCCGGGCGCTGGATATCGACGGCCTCGGTGAGAAACTGATCGAGCAGCTGGTGGAGCGCGACTGGGTCACCACCCCGGCGGACCTCTTCCGGCTCGAGGCCGAGGAGCTGGCCGAACTGCCGCGCATGGGGCAGAAGTCCTCGCAGAACCTGGTGGCCTCTCTGGAGAAGGCCAGGGCGACGACGCTGGCGCGCTTTGTCTACGCCCTGGGCATCCGCGAGGTGGGCGAGGCGACGGCGGCCAACCTGGCGCGCCACTTCGGCACCCTGGAGGCGCTGATGGGAGCCGAGGTCGAGGCCCTTGAGGCGGTGGAGGACGTGGGGCCGGTGGTGGCTGCCCACGTTCACACCTTCTTCCGCCAGCCCCACAACCGGGAGACCATCGACGACCTGATCGCCTGCGGCCTGCACTGGGAGGAGGAGGCCGTTGTCGAGCGGCCCCAGCCGCTGGCCGGCCAGACCTGGGTGCTCACCGGGACCCTGGAGAGCATGACCCGCGATCAGGGCAAGGCGCGGCTGCAGGCGCTGGGGGCCAAGGTGTCCGGCAGCGTCTCGAAGAAGAGCGCCGGGCTGGTGGCCGGGGAGGCCGCCGGCAGCAAGCTGGAGAAGGCCATGCAGCTGGGGGTGCCGGTGCTCGACGAGGGGGCCTTCCTGGAGCGCCTGGCCGCCTGGGAGGCCGGAGAGGCGAGTCCAGCAAGCAGCGACGACGAGGAGGGAGAATGAGCGGACGCTTTATCGAAGTGCCCCACCGCATGCTGCCGGGGGAGACCCTGGATGCCCTGCTTGAGGTCTTCGTCACCCGGCAGGGCTACGACACCACCGATACCGGCGCGGGCATGGGCGGCTGGGTGGTTGAGCTCAAGCGCCAGCTCGAGCGTAATGAGCTGATCATCGCCCACGACCTGCAGACCGAGACCACCGAGGTGATGACCCTGGCCCAGTGGCGGGCCTTCGGACGCGACCTGGCCGATGACGAGGAGGGGTAGGGGTTCCCCCGTGGGTCAGACCCCGGCCAAGTCATGAAGCCCGTCATGGTGCGCCTTGCGAGCGGATTCGACGCCCCCGGGGTCTGACCCTGGGGAATCCCCAGATTTTTCTCGGCGTTGGCGGCAAATTCGCCTCAACAGGCGCCGAGGTCGCCCCTGAGGGGTCAGACCCCGGCCAAGTCACGAAGCCCGTCATGGTGCGCCTTGCGAGCGGGTTCGACGCCGCCGGGGTCTGACCCCTCAGGGCCCGCCAACGCTGGCAAAGTCGCACCGAGATACCGACAGGCAGTTGATTTTATTCGGTTATTCGTGGGGAGGCCTCAGGGTCTGACCC
>LFCJ01001641.1_pt1 | contig 15751 bp, 7 predicted proteins | sample 643141 | NCBI WGS metagenome assembly LFCJ01 (sample SAMN03766243, study PRJNA286221) | soda lake metagenome | biome: soda lake; feature: Kulunda steppe; material: water; isolation source: sample B1-Br-g2 brine of Lake Bitter-1 | place: Russia: Kulunda steppe | collected 2010-07 | reverse complement strand
GGTGCCCAGAACATTCTTGCCAACGGCCTGCTGCTGGGCATGACGCGTCAGGAGGTGGAGGCTCGGCGCCAGGCGATCATTGACTTCAGCGAGCTGGGCGCCTTTATCGATGAGCCGCTGCGCACCTACTCCTCGGGGATGGTCATGCGCCTGGCCTTTGCCATCGGCATTCATGCCGATCCCAGCTGCTTCGTGATCGACGAGGCGCTGTCGGTGGGGGATGCCCACTTCCAGCAGAAATGCATGCGCCGCATCCGCGAGTTTCGCGCCCAGGGCGGCTCGATCATCTTCGTGTCCCACGACATCAACGCGGTCAAGATGCTCTGCGACAAGGTGATCGTGCTGGAAGGTGGCAAGGCGGTCTTCGAAGGGGAGCCCGAAGCCGGCGCCAACCACTACAATCGCCTGCTGGCCGAGGAGACCGACCTTGACGGCCTGGCGGTCCAGCAGGCGCGATACGGCAGCGGCGAAGTCACCATCGCCGACTGCACTCTGGCCGGCCGGGACAGCAGCGGCTCCATCCTGACCAGCGGCGAGACGGCGGAGATCGTGGTCGACCTGGAGGCCCACCAGGACCTCGAGGACATCACGCTGGGCCTGATGATCCGCGATCGCTTCGGGCAGGACATCTTCGGTACCAACACCTGGTACCTGGGCCATCCCCTGGCCATGCGGGCCGGCGAACATCGCCGCTGCCGGCTCGAGCTCGACGTCTGGTTGGCGCCGGGTAAATACACGCTGACGCTGGCGCTGCACGAGGGCAGTGACCACACGCGGCGCTGCTATCAGTGGTGCGACAACCTGGTGCGCTTCGATGTGGCGGGCATTCGCGGCCCCACCTTCGGCGGCGTCTGCCGGCTGCCGTTACGCTGCACCTTCGAGCCCCATGAGCCACCGCTGAACAAGGACACCGTTCATGCTGCGTCACAATAATTCGCAACTGGAGACGACGCGCCTGGGCGAACGGATTCGCCGGCGCAGCGAGGCGACCGAGGCGCCTCCCGAGTGGCAAGGCGAACGTCGCTGGCGCGACAGCCTGCAGGGGCGTGCGGTGGAGCTGGGGGCCAGTCGCCAGCGCGGCAGCCGCCCGGCCGCCGACTATGGAGCCTTTCTCGCCCTGCCCGACGCCGACTTTCTGGATGCGGCCTACCGCTGCCTGCTGGGCCGTCTGCCCGGGGTCGAAGAGCGCAACCGCGACCAGGAGCAGCTGATGGCGGGCCTCCCGCGGGAGCGCCTGCTGCTGGCGCTGGCCGACCGGGCCGAACAGCCGGAGACGCCACTGCCCGGCCTGTCGCGGGGCCTGGCGCGTGCGCGGCTCCTGTATCGGCCCCGGCTCGGTCGTGGGGTTCGCTGGTTGCTCGGCCTGCTGCGCGTGGACCGGCTGCGCGAGCGGCTCGATCACACGGTGCGCCTCCAGGATGCTCGCTATCAGGCCCTGCTCGACCTGCACCGCGAGCAGGCGGTGCGCCTGGAATCCCTGGAAGCCGCTCAGCGCCGGCTGGCGGTGGACAACGAGGTGCTGCGCCAGACCATCGCCGAGCGTCCCGCAGCGGGCAGCGTGACGCCGGGGGCCGCGGCCGCTCCCGAACCCCCTCAGCAGGACGCCGCGGGGCGCGACTTCTACCGGGCCCTCGAGGCGCGTTTTCGGGGCGACCCAGGCGCCATCGCCGCGCTGATGCGTGAACACCTGCCGGAAGTGCACGCCGCGGCGCCCTTGGCGGCGGGCTTGCCGCTGCTCGATCTGGGCTGCGGCCGTGGAGAATGGCTGGCCCTGCTGCGCGAGGAGGGCATTCACGCCACCGGGGTCGACCTCAATGCCGCCAACATTCAGGCCGGTCGCAAGCAGGGGCTGGAGGTGCGCTATCAGGACGCTCTGGCGGCACTGCGCGACAGCGACGATGCCAGCCTGGGCATGATCAGCGCCTTCCATCTGGTGGAGCACCTCGACCATCTCCAGCTGCGCGAGCTGATCCAGGAGGCCTACCGTGCCCTGGCGCCGGGAGGCCGTCTGCTGCTCGAGACCCCTAACCCTCAGAACCTGATCGTGGGCAGCTGCAACTTTTACCTCGACCCCACCCATGTGCGCCCGCTGCCGCCGGACTTCCTGGTGTTCCTGGTCGAGTTTGCCGGCTTCGAAGGGGTCGAGGCGCGTCCCCTCCACCCCGTCGGCGAGGAACATCGCCTGCAGGAAGAGAGCGAGACGGCGCGCCGCCTCAATCACTATCTCTACGGGCCGCAGGACTATGCGCTGCTGGCCACTCGCCCCGCCGCTTCCGACACCCACCCCCCCCGTGCCGGGCAGGAGCAGGACGCATGACACAGCCGATCACCGCCATTCACCAGTTTCATCACGGCGTCGACGTCGGGGATGGCGTCACCAACAGCCTGCTGTTCATTCAGCGCCTGCTCAGGCAGCTGGGCTTTGCGTCCAACCTCTATGCGGTCAACGTGCCCCCGGCCATGGCCGACCGGGTCAGGCCCTATCACGAGCTCGACGACAGTGACCCGCACGCGACCCTGCTGTTGCAGCACCACTCCATGGGACATGACCTCGGCGACTGGCTGAGCCGGCTGACCCTGCCGCGGGTGCTCGTCTATCACAACATCACGCCGGCCGGGTTCTTCCCTGCGGGCAGCGACTATCGCCACTATGCCGAGCTGGGTCGCGAGCAGCTGATCCAGTGGCGTGACGACTTCCGCGCCGTGCTGGCGGTTTCCGACTACAACGCCGAGGATCTGGTCGCACTCGGCTATTCGCCGGAGCGGATCACCACCCTGCCGCTGCTGGTCGACCTCGACAGGCTCTCTGCCGATCCGGCCCGGCTGCCGGATGCCGCCAGCCAGCTGCATCCGGAGCTGGCCCACCGGCCCTCGCTGCTGTTCGTGGGGCGGTTGGTGGAAAACAAGCGTCAGCACCTGCTGCTGGAGGCGCTCTGGCATCTGCAGCGCATGCAGCAGCGCCATGGCGGTGGCCCGCCGGCGATGCTGGTGCTGGCCGGCGGCGGCAGCGACTCGGACTATGCGCGCTTCCTGCGGCAGCGGCTGCATCAGCTGCAGCTGGATGACAGCGTGATCATGCCCGGCAAGGTGGATGACGCGCTGCTTCAGGCTCTCTATCGGCAGTGCAGCGCCTTTGTCAGCGCCAGTGCCCATGAAGGCTTCGGCATGCCGCTGGTGGAAGCCATGGTGGCCGACTGTCCGGTGGTGGCCATGGGGCTGACCAATGTCCCGCATACCCTGGGGGAGGGCGGCCTGGTGCTCGATAGCGAGGATCCGGCCGCCATGGCCGCCGCCCTGTCGCTGCTGCTGGACGATGACGCCCTGCGCGACGCCGTGCTGGCGGGGCAGCGGCGGTCGCTGGCGCGCTATCAGCCTCAAGCGCTGGCCGCTGCGCTGCGCGAGTGGCTGGTCGAGTCGCTTGAGCTGGTGCTGCCGCAAGGCGGAGCGCAGGACACACGGGCAACCTAGACAAGGGAATGTGCGCGGTATGCAATCACTCACGGCTATTCATCAGTTCGCCGTTACCTGCTCCGCTGGCGATGGCATCACCAACGGCATGCTGTTCACCCAGCGGCTGGTGCGCGCCTGCGGCCTGGCCTCGGACATCTTCGTCATCGATGCCCCGGCTGACATGGCGGCCGGCACCCGCCACTACCAGGAGTACCGGCCACAGCCCGACGAGCTGCTGCTGATCCACCACGGGAGCGGCAACCCGCTGGAAGCCTGGCTGGAAGGCCTGGCGTGTCGCAAGGTGCTGGTTTACCACAATATTACCCCGGAGCGCTTCTTCGCCCCGGACCATGCTGCCATCCCGGTGCTGCGCCACGGCCGTGAGCAGCTCACCCGCTGGCACACCTGGCTCGACGGCGCCATTGCCGACTCGGAGCACAATCGTCAGGAACTCCTGGCGGCCGGCTTTGCCGCCGAGATGACGCTGACCTTGCCGCTGCTGGTGGATCTTGAGCGCTTTCCGCTGGGCCAGCCGCTGCCCGCCCCGGTCCCCCAGCCCGAGGGGGGCGCTGGCTATCGCCTGCTGTTCGTGGGGCGCCTGGCAGCCAACAAGAATCAGGCCGGGCTGATCGCCACCCTGGCCGCCCTGCGTCGCCGCAGCAGCTGGCCGGTCAGCCTGACCCTGGTGGGTGGCGGCGACGCCGACACCCTGCACGCCCTTCAGCAGCTGGCCCAGGACCATGGCGTCGCCGATGCCGTGGTGTTCACCGGCAAGGTGGATGACGCCGAGCTGCAGCATCACTACCGGGAGGCGGATCTCTACGTCAGCCTGAGCGAGCACGAAGGCTTCGGCATGCCGCTGATCGAAGCCATGGCCCATCAGCTGCCGGTGCTGGCCTATGCCGCCCCCGACAGCAGTATCGCCGATACCGTGGGGGAGGGCGGGCTGCTGCTTCAGCATGCCGACCCCGAGCTCACCGCGGCGGCGGCCCTGATGCTGCTGCGCAATCCCGGGCTTCGTGCACGGCTTCTCCAGGCCCAGCGCGAGCGGCTCGCCCACTTCGAGCCCGCACGACTGTTTGCCCGCCTGGGTGCCTTCCTGGGCGAGCTTGGCCTGATGCTGCCCGACCTGCCGCCATCGGCCCCCTGCCTGCCGGTGCAGCGCCGCTGGCGCATCGAAGGGCCTTTCGACTCCAGCTACAGTCTGGCCCTGGTCAACCGTGAGCTGGCCCGCGCGCTGCAGGATCTGGACGGCGAGGAGCAGGTGGCCCTGCACAGCACCGAGGGCGGTGGCGACTTTGCCCCGGACGCCGACTTTCTCGCCGCCGAGCCCCGGCTGGCCCAGGCCCACGGCCTCGCCGCGCAGCCCGCCTGGCATGACGCCACCCTGCGGCTCTGCTATCCGCCGCGCACCACCGACATGGCCGGCCGGCACCGCCTGATTCACAGCTACGGCTGGGAGGAGTCGGTGTTTCCCCACGAGCACGCCCAGGCCTTCAATGCCCGGCTCTCCGCGGTGAGCACCATGTCGCGCTATGTCTCCCGAGTGCTGGCCGACAGCGGCGTGGGGCTGCCGCTGCCGGTGGTGGGCGTGGGCACCGACCATCTGCGCGATATCGTGCCGGATATCGGCGCCCTGGGGGAGTGGCTGGCCGAGGCGCGCGACGACGAGGAGATGACCTTCCTGCATGTCTCCTCCTGCTTTCCGCGCAAGGGGGTCGATGTGCTGCTGGATGCCTGGTACCGCACCTTCGGTGCCGACGACAACGTCCAGCTGATCCTCAAGACCTTTCCCAACCCTCACCACGACATCGAGGCAGAGCTGACCCGGCGGCGGCGTCGCCACCCCGAGGGGGCGCCCGTCGTCCTGATCAACGCCGACCTCAGTGCCGCGGCGGTCGCCGCCCTCTACCGGCGTGCCGATGCCCTGGTCGCGCCCAGCCGCGGCGAAGGGTTCGGGCTGCCCATGGCCGAGGCCATGTGGTGCGATGTGCCGGTGATCACCACCGGCGGTGGCGGCCAGGGCGATTTCTGCACCCCGGAGACCGCCTGGCTCATCGACTTCGACCATGCCCGGGCGCGCACCCATATGGCCCAGTTCGCCTCGGTCTGGGCCGAGCCGCGGGTCGAGCATCTGAGTGAGCTGCTCGCCGCCTTCGCCGAGCGCCACCGCCGCGGCGAGCTGGCCGGCTGGAGCGCCGACCGGCGCCGGGCGGCACGCGCCCTGGTGGAAAGCGAGCATACCTGGGCCGCGGTGGCACGGCGCACCCGCCGCGCCCTGGCCGATATCGAGCAGCAGCCGCCGCTCGCGCCGCGGCCCCGGATCGGCTGGGTCAGCACCTGGAACAGCAAGTGCGGCATTGCTACCTATTCGCGGCTGCTGGTGGGGCCCGCCCTGGCCGGTCAGGTGACGGTGCTGGCCAATCGCGAGGCCGAGCTCACCGCCGCCGACGAGGCCAATGTGGTGCGCTGCTGGCACCAGATCAGCCCCGACGGCCAGGGCGGCTATCGGGAAGACGATCTGGCGGCCCTGCAGGCCGAGATTCGCGAGCGGCGTCTCGATACCGTGGTGGTGCAGTTCAACTTCAGTTTCTTCGGCCTCCAGCCGCTGGCTGCGCTGCTGAACGCCCTGCACGCGGAGGGTGTGCGCACCCTGGTGTTCTTCCACTCCACCGCCGATGTGGACTGGGGCGGGCTGGCCAAGAGCCTGAGCCAGATGGCCGATGCCCTGGCCGGCTGCGCCCGGCTGATGGTGCACGGCATCGATGATCTCAATCGCCTCAAGGCCATGGGGCTGGGCGCCAACGCTACCCTGTTTCCCCACGGGGTGATGGCGACCCCGCTCATTGCCGAGCCGGAGGATCCCCGCTTCGCCGCCCTCGCCGGCAAGCGAGTGATCGCCAGCTACGGCTTTCTGCTGCCCCACAAGGGGGTGCACGAGCTGATCGAGGCGTTCGCCGAGCTGTTGGCGCGCGACCCCGACCTGCACCTGCTGCTGCTCAACGCCCTCTACCCGGCGCCGCCTTCCGAGGCCGAGGCCCAGCGCTGTCGGGACAGCGTGGCGCGGCTGGGGCTCGAGTCGCGGGTCACCCTGATTCACGACTTTCTTCCCGATGAGCAGACCCTGGGCTGGCTGCAGGCCGCCGAGCTGCTGGTCTTTCCCTACCAGCAGACCCAGGAATCCTCCTCGGCAGCGGTGCGCTGGGGGCTCGCCAGCGGGCGTCCGGTGGCCTGCACGCCACTGGGCATCTTCGATGACGTGGCCGACGCCGTCGCCTTCCTGCCCGGCACCTCGCCCGAGGCGCTGAGCCAGGGCATCCAGGCCCTGCTCGACGATGCCGAGCACCGCGAGCGGCTGCAGCAGGAGGCCGCCGGCTGGCTGATGGCCCATGACTGGCCGCGCCTGTCGCTGCGGCTTCAGGGTCTGATGACCGCCCTGGCGTGGCCTGGCAACGCCTCCGAGGTGGCCCCGCCGTGAGGGACAGGGCGCTGCATGGCTTGTCGCTCCGTGGTGGGCGGCTGGTACTGCTGGCGCTGCTGCTGATACTGGGGGGCTGGCTGCTGCGCGCGGATGACGTCGCGCCCTTCGGTCGTCTCTCCTGGCTCACTTACGACACCGCCCTGCAATGGCTGCAGCCGGCCGAGCGCGTGGACTCGCGCATCGTGATCGTCGACATCGACGACGCCTCCCTGCAGGCGCTGGGCCGCTGGCCCTGGCCCCGGGGGCAGCTGGCGGAGCTTGTCGCCGCGATCCAGGAGGCCGAGCCCAGCATGCTGGGGCTGGATATCCTGCTGCCGGAGCCCGCCGACCCCGCCCAGGATCTCGCCCTGGCCCAGCAGCTGGCGGCGTCCAATGTGGTCACCGCCACGGCGTTCAGCGAGGCGCAGCCGGCTGCCTCGCCCGACCTGCCCGCCCGGGCGAGGCGCGAACTGCCGCCCAGCCCCATGCTGCATCACCGGGAGCAGGCGCCGGCCCTGGGCCATATCACCCCCGAGCTCGAGAGCGATGGGCGCATTCGGCGTCTTCATCCCCGTATCCAGGCGCCGGGAGAGGAGCCCAGGGTCACTCTCGCCCTGGCCATGCTGGAAGGCTGGACGGGGCTGCCGGCGCGATCGGCATCCGGCCCGGGTGGCCATCAAATCTGCGTGGCCAGCTTCTGTCTCTGGTTCACTCCCGAGCAGGGCGTGCTGATCCCTTACCACCACGCCAGCCGCTTCGATTATCTGAGCGCCGCGGACGTGATGGCAGGCGAGCATCGCGAACGGCTGGCCGGCAGCCTGGTGCTGGTCGGCACCTCGGCGGCGGGGCTGGGCGATCTGGTGGCAACCCCGCGGGGGGCCTTGACGCCCGGTGTCGAGCTCCACGCCGTCCTGCTTTCCGCCTCCCTCGATGGTCTGGCCTGGCGGGCCCTGCCTCATGCCCGAGCGTGGCTGCTGGCGGGAATGCTGGCGCTGGGCGTGGCGGTGGTGCCAGGCCTGGGGCGCTCCCGCACGGCTGCCTGGCAGCGTGGGCTGGCCGTGGCCGTCGGGGTGGGCCTGCTGGTGGCCCCCGTCCTGCTGGTGACCCGGGGCTGGTGGCTGGACCCCTGGGCCTGGTGGGGGAGTGTCGCCCTTGCCGCGGTGCTATGGCTGGGGTGGAAGCGCTGGCAGCTCTGGCAGCGTCATCGCCGCCTCTACCGCGCCTTCGGCGCCTACGTGCCGCGCGGCATCCTGCGCCAGATGGCCGAGGAGGGGGGAGGGGCGCGCTTTGCGCCTCAGCGGCGCCCCCTGGTGATCATGTTCAGCGATATCGTCGGCTTCACCGAGATCAGTGAGGCACTGGACCCGGAGGATCTGGCACGGCTCACCAACCATATCTTTACCGAGCTGACCGATGTGGTCCACGCTCACGGCGGCACCCTGGACAAGTATATCGGCGATGCCCTGATGGCGTTCTGGGGCGCGCCGCTGAGCAGCGACAATGATGCCGCTCAGGCCCTGGCCTGCGCCCAGGCCATGCAGCGTCGGCTGGTCGCCATCAACCGCTGGACGCGGCGCCGGGGCTATCCGGCGATTGCCTTGCATATCGGGATGGAGAGCGGCGAGGTGACCGTCGGCAATCTCGGTTCCCAGCAGCGCCTGGCCTACACCGCCCTGGGCCCTGCGGTGAACCTGGCGGCGCGTCTCGAGGAGCACGCCGGACTGCTCGGTGAGCGGGTGCTGATCGGTCCCGCTCTGGGCGCCGCGCTGAACGACCAGGTGGCGCTCCAGCCCCTGGGGCACGTCAAGCTCAAGGGGGTCAGTCAGCCGGTGGCGCTATGGCGTCCCGCGGCGGGATAAATCGGGCGCCTTGCCGCCTGCCGCCGCGGGCAAAGGCAGCCGGCACGCCTCCCCGGCTGCAGGGGCGGCACGTCACGCTTCGCTCTCCTCCGGCTTTTCCATCAGCTCGTTCGAGACCTGAATGCTCTTGCCGTGGACGCGGACCAAACCGGCCTCTTCCAGCGCCTTCAGGGCGCGTCCTGCCATTTCCCGGGTGCAGCCGGCCATCAGGGCCAGCTCCTGGCGCGTGTAGTGAATGGTGACCCCCTCGTGCTTGGCCTTGGCGGCCAGCTGGGACAGCTCTCTCAGGCACTCGCGTATCCGGCCGACCACGTCGCGAAACGCGAAGTCGCTGGTGCGCTGGGTGGTCTTGATCAGGCGCACCGACAGCTGATGCCCGATGGCGTAGAGCAGGTGGCTATGCTTGGCCGCCAGGTCGTGAAAGGCGGGGTAGGGCAGGCTGGCAATATCGCAATCGGTGTGGGCGATCACCCAGGCCGACCGGGGGACCTGCGGGCAGAAGACCCCCATTTCACCGGCGAACTCTCCCGGGCCCAGGTAGGTCATGATCATTTCCTGGCCCTTGCCATTGATGATCGCCACCTTGGCCACGCCCTTGACGAGGTATAAAAGGGAGTCGCTGGGAGTGCCGCCATGCAGAATGACATCCTTGCGCTGATAGTGACGACGATGACAGTGTGCCAGCAGCAGGTGCTCGCTGGCACTATCGAGAAACGTTGATGCCATTATTGTCTATTACTCCCGGTCCAGCACCCAGTGAGTCGCTCCTACGGCATCCACGCCGTGCTCGACCTGGTATTCAAACAGAAGTCCAGCCTCATCTGCGCCGGAGCTCAGCACTCCCTCCAGACGGCTCGGCGAGTCGCCGTCGCTGCGCAGATGGCCGCTTGTCAGCAGGTTTCCGCCGCCCACCACGCGGACCGGGCCGGGAAGCGACTGCGCATGGACTTCGACCCGAGCCGCAAAGCGCTGCTGGTCGAAGTCCACCACCAGCCCGGGGTGGCTGATCTGGGCCTCCTCCAGCTGGCTGCCGCGCTTGAGATAGGCATCATAACGGTTGAGCTGGAAGTGCGCCCGACCGCCCTGTGGAAGCTGGCGCTGCTCCGGGACATCTTCCAGCAGCGCAAAGACCGAGTTCATGCCGGCGTACTGACGCGACTCGAAGATCAAGCGTGACACCCGGGATCGCTGGTCGGGCTCGAACTCGCTCCAGCGGCCCCAGGCGATCTTGGGCTGCTCCACCAGTTCACGGTCCCGCGGCTGAATCTCGCGGGCGGATTCGCCACGCGCATAGGCATCGGTGATCAGTCCCGGCCGCGCCAGATAGCGCTCCGCCTGCTGCAGGCTCTCCTCGTAGGACTCGGCACCCCGCTGGGATTCGCCGCGGGACAGGGCGTTTCTCTCATGGGTATCACCGTCACCGGGGCGGCCAAGGTCATTCTCGCGGGGGTGTGGGGCACGGTATTGATCGGGGGTCACGCCCTCGTGGGTGACCCGGGCCATGGCAAGGCCGCGCTTCGCTTCCAGCAGCGCTGACAGATCCCCCGCGAAGAGCTCGGCACTCATGTCGCCTTCACAGGGCCCCAGGTCAAGCCGAGAACACTCGGCTGACAGCGGGGCCATGGCGACGCCCCCCTGGCGCACGCTGAGGCGACTTTGCTGCTCATCCGTCAGCACGCTGAAGTCGGTGCCACGAATGCCGATGGCGGCGACGGGCGTGTTCAAGCGGAAGCGTTCACGGTGGCGGGCGCCGATCTCGCCGGTCACGGTGCGCACCACGCCGTGGTGCAGCACCAGGCGGGCCTTGGAGCGCTCGGGGTCGGCGGGTTCGAAACGATAGCGCTCTATCGACAGCTCGCTCTCGCTGCGCACGCTGATAAAGGCGCCATCGAGCATGCGCAGGTGGACATGGCTATCGCTGGCGGTGGTCAGACGGTCGCCTTCGCGAATCCGGGAATCGGCCCTGAGGCGCTGTGCGTCAGGCTGATCCTCCCGCTGTTGATGCACCTCGCCCGTCATGAAGATCACCTCGCCCACGACGGGCGCTGCCTGAACGGAAAAGGCAATCGCCCCTCCCAGCAGCGCCAGCAGAGCGGTCAGGCTGTATCGAATGAACCACGCGCGCCAGAATAAAATGGCTTTTATTACAGTTGGTTGTTCCGTGTTCATTATACCCTGCCTCCAGGCGTTCCAATCGCCTCAGCCAAGTGTCCATGGTACGCTAAACCCAACTTTGCCACCAACGTAGCCGTTGCCGAAGCCGGACTCCCCTGACTGATGATGTCTGACCTGACCCTGCGCCGACCGGTCTCCTGGTGGTTCATCCCGACCGCAGTGCTGATTCTGTCGCTTATGCCTGCCGGCGTGATTACCCTGGCGCACGCGGCGGAGTCCATGCAACCCCCGCTCGAGCAGCGTCTGGAGGAAAAACTCCAGCAGCAGCCCCTTCCCCAAGTGTACCTCTGGTTGAAGCATCAGGAACTGCCTCCTTTACAGCGCGATGATCAGCTGCGCTGGCTGGGACAGATGGCCATGCAGCTGGATGACCACGCGGCCGCCGTGGATCACTACGAGCGGCTGGTACTGCTTGATCCTATGGATCTTGGTTCACGCCTCGACCTTGCCCTCGCCTATGCCGAGCTGGGCAATGCCGCCGCGGCCCGAGCGAATCTCGAGGCGCTGGACTACTACCTGCAGCAGGCCGAGGGAGGCGTCAGGCTCCCCGCCGCGGCCGCACGGGCGATCGAGGAGCTGGAAGCTCGGCTGGATAACGGAGAGGGCCTGCATGCGTCCCCATCCAGCGATATCGCCAGTCAGCTGAGCGGCAGCCTCACTGTGGGCCAGGGGTATGACAGCAATGCGAATCTCGGCGCGCGAAGCCGATCCATCCCGCTGTCGCTCTGGGGAGAGATCCCCATGACGATGGAGCTGGCGGACGAAAGCCTGGCGCAGTCGAGCCATTACTCGGCAGTCGGCGGCCGGGTCAGCCTGCCGCTGGAGGCGGTGGCGAGCGCTCCTGAAGGTGACTGGCAGCTGCTGGCGGGTGGCGAGTACCGCCACTACCACCAGCTGGACCAGCTGCATCGCCGCGACGTCTATGTCGGCGGGCAGTGGCAGCCCACCGATCGCCAGCAGCAGCTCAGCGTGCTGGCGCTCCATCAGCACGTGGACGGCCTGCCCAGCCAGTGGAGCCTGGTATCCGACTACCGACGCCTGATCGGCCCCCACTGGCTGAGCAGCCTGGGCGTGCAGTGGCAGGACGAACCCCACCGGTCCTCGAGCCAGACCCTGCGGGCAGGGCTCTGGCGAGAGTGGCAGCAGTTCCTGCTGCATGGCCAGGTCAGCTGGCAGTTTCGGCCCGGCCGCCCCTCGGGCGATACTCTGCGCCTTGCCGCCCGAGTCGATACGCCCGACTGGCGCCTGAGCGACCTGACGCTGAGCGGCTATGCCAAGGTGGAGCATCGCGAGGATACCGAGGCATACAGCCCCCAGTTCTTCGGCGACGCACGCCGCCGCGAGGTGACCACGACGCTGGGCGCACGCGGGCGTCTCCCCCTGAGTCAGGACCTGACGCTGGTGATGGATGCCGGATGGGATCACACCCGCTCCGACATCGCCCTCTTCGACAATCGTCGCTGGGAGCTGGAGGCGCGCCTGACCTGGCGCTGGTGAGGCCGGCGGGCAGCCGCCCACGGCTCGGCAAGTTTTTCTCGGAAAGTGTGAACTACATCACAGTTTTGTCAGGTTCGGCCCCCATAATGCACTCTACCTACAAGAGGTAACCTGATCCCATCTGGGGGTCAGCGTTGCAGGCCGGGCCGACGGGCCCAGCAAAGCCCCTTCGGGGTAATGAGTCTGCACTGTCGATTCGACAACTAAATGGAGTTTGAACAACATGGCAACTGTTGCTAACCAGGTCCAGCAGATCTACATCGGCCTCCTCGGCCGTGCGGCCGACGCGGAAGGCCTCGCCTACTGGACTGACGAAATCGAAAGCGGTGCGCTGACCCTCGAGCAGCTGCGTGCCAACATCGTCGAGGAGCAGCCCGAGTACCTGGAAGGCATGGGTCAGATGACCCGCGCTCAGGTGGTCAACCAGCTGTACCAGAACCTGTTCAACCGTCCTGCCGAATCCGAAGGCCTTGACTACTGGGTCAACGGCGGCGGTGCCGACATCAACGTCGACCAGCTGGTGCTGGCCCTGATCGACGGCGCCCAGGCGGACGACACCCTGACCCTGGACAACAAGGCCGAAGTGGCTCAGTACTACACTGACGCCGCCGGTGAAAACTACAGCGAGTCCGCGGCCCGCGCCGCTATCGCCGATGTGGACGGCGGAAGCGACCTGGCAGCTGCCAAGGCTGCCGTTGACGCGCGCGTCGAAGCAGGCGGCGACAGCCTGACTCTGACTCACAGCGCCGACAACCTGGTAGGCACCGACGGCAACGACACCTTCCGTGCTCCGGTCACCCAGGACGAGCTCGGTACTGGCGCCCTGGCCAACACCTTCGAGACCGGCGACGTGCTCGACGGCGGCGAAGGTCGCAACACCCTGAAAGCAGATCTGATCATTTCGGCGTCTGCGACCGGCGTTGCGACCTCTGCAGAGACCACCAACATCCAGGAAGTCTACTTCCGCGCCCAGGAAGTTACGGCAGACGTTGGTCAGAACTTCTCCACGATTGATGCCGAGAAGATGTCTGGCGTCGAGCAGTGGTGGTCCGAGAACAGCCGTGCCAACATCCAGATCGAGGATATCCGTTCCAATCCGGCCGACACCGCCTTCGGCATGCGCCAGACTGATGACGGCGTTGGCTATGCGGCCTACTTCAACCCCAACTACCTGGACGGCGGTACCGAAGTGGGCGAGTCCGCCTTCAACTTCACCATTCGTGAAGCCAATGACTTCGGTAACGAGCTGAACGACATCACCGTCAACGGCATCCGCTTCCAGCTTGAAGGCGAGAGCTACGAGCTGGGCGGTGCCGACGTGGAAGCGGCCAATGACTGGGCCGAGCTTGAAGCTGCCCTGCAGGCCAACATCGACGCGACCGAAGGCCTCGAAGGGCTGACCGTCGAGCACACCGGCGACGGCCAGTTCGTGGTCAGCGATCCGGAATCCGGTGAGTTCGTGATCGACCCGTCCGGTACCGTCATCTCTTCTTCCACTACCAATGAAGAGAAGGCTGCCTCGCTGGGCTCGCCCGATATCACCGACCTGCCGACCGAGACCGATGTCGTTCTGGACGATGCCGGCAACGGTTCTCAGGGCGGCGCTATCGACGTTGGTGCCATGTCCGGCACGCGTGGTGTCGAGGTGTTCAACGTGCAGGTGCAGGGCAGCAGCCACGTCTCCGCCATGAACTCCACCCTGCTGAATCCGGGCAACAACCCGGCGATCATGGCCGCTGTGGACAACAACTTCCTCGAGACGGTCAACATCGCCAATGCCGAGGAATCCCAGGGCGACCTGCAGATCGGTGGACGTGTGCTCAGCACCGACGACCGTGCCAACACCAACGGCCTGACCGATGTCCGTGAAGTGCTGGCCGAAGGCTTTGAAGGCGAGCTGAAGCTTGGCGTCACCCTGTCCGACTTCGGTCGTCTGGTCGACAGCTACTTTGACGATGCCGACGGTGACGTGGTCTTCACCTACAAGGGTGGCGACGGCGGCAACAACATGTCGTTCAACGTCGACGAAAACGTGGCCTCGGACGCAGACTTCGTCATGGATGTCGAAGGCGGCGCGGGCGATGATCGCTTCAACTTCGCCGGCCTGACCACCAAGTCCGCCGTCAGCGTCGACGGTCTGGAAGGTGAAAACACCGTTGAGGTCACCACTACCACCGACGACAGCACCACGGCTGGCAGCGGGTTCGGAGCCTTCGAGAACATCCAGAACCTGGTCGTGGCAGGCAGCAACAACACCGTTCAGGACATCGAGAACGGCAACATGGCAGGCCTCGACACGGTCACCGTTGCCACCACGGGCGGTGTCAACACCACCGTGGCCAACCTGGAAGCCGATACCGAGCTGAGCCTCAGCGGCAAGAACCAGACCCTGGGTGCAGGCAACGGCAACAATGACCAAAACTTCGGCGCTATCACGCTGAACAACCCCAACGCGCAAGACCAGCTGGTCAACCTGGACAACTCTGCGCGGGTGGATGGTGTCATGACCGCCGCGTCGATCAATGTCACCGGTACCGACAGCAACGCCACCACCCTCACGCTGAACTCCAACGGCCGTCGCGACACCTCCAACCTGGTGCAAAACGCTGCGCTGGGCGGTGTCAACACTGTCAACCTGGACGGCTCTCAGGATCTTGGCCTGCACATCTCTGCCATGCAGGTGAATGCTCAGGGCAACTCCACCGACTCCACCGTCGACGGTTCCGAGCTGGGTGGCGACCTGGATCTGGCGATGAACGCCGATATCCTTAACGGCAGCAGCGACGTTCTGACCGGCACCGAAGGCGAGAGCGATCGTCTCTACGTCTACGGCACCGATGCCGAAGCAACCGTCAGCGACTTCGAGACCGTTGATCTGGGTCTTGGCGGCCTCGGCATGCCCAACTTTGCCGGTGCATCTACCGCTGCTTTCTCCGGTGAGTTCAACGCTGCTGCTGTCTCTGACGTCGAGCAGTACAACGTGCAGACCACCGGTGGTGCGACCAGCCTCATTAACCTCAGCGGTTCTGAGGTGGTCAACGTGAACACCCTTGGCGCTAACGATGACCTGACACTGGCAGCGTCTGACCGCTCTTCCAGCAACGAGATCGACGTCAACTTCTCCGGCGCAGCCCTCGGCTGGGCTGACGGTACCAACACCCTGTCCGTTCAGGACTACCGTACTGTCAACGTCGACCTCGCCATTGGCGACTACGAGTTCGTGCTGGACCTGGAGACTGCCGGTTCCGACACCTATGCGCGCACTCTGAACATCACCGGTGGTACCGATGATGCGGCCGACACCAGCCTG
>LFCJ01001640.1_pt1 | contig 15754 bp, 18 predicted proteins | sample 643141 | NCBI WGS metagenome assembly LFCJ01 (sample SAMN03766243, study PRJNA286221) | soda lake metagenome | biome: soda lake; feature: Kulunda steppe; material: water; isolation source: sample B1-Br-g2 brine of Lake Bitter-1 | place: Russia: Kulunda steppe | collected 2010-07 | reverse complement strand
CGATGACGTCGGCTACGGGCTCCTCGCGGCGAACCCCCTCGAGGAGCCGTCCGGCGAGGGCGGTCGAGTCGCGATCGACGGCGTCGCCGTCCGGGATCGAATCGCTCGGGCGAGCAGCGTCGGGGGAACCATCGTCGCCGGGCGACTCGGTCATCGTCGGAAGAAGGACCGAGCGGCGGAAAACCGTTCCGCCGGTTCGCGACTCGAGCGCACGACCGCTCACACGACCGGCGCGACCGCCACCCACCAGTAGGCCGCCGTCGTCGCAGCCGCGAGCGCGACCATGGCGGCGACCGCTGGCAACGGCGACCGCTCCCGGGTGAGGGTAGTCCACCCCCAGAGCAGAAACGGGACCGCGACGAGGTGGGCGACGGCGACCGCGTCCGGGACCACGCCGGCGGTCCAGAGCACGGCGACTGCGAGGGCTGCCAGCACCGCCACGAGTCCGTACACCTGCCGTATTCGACGCCGTGTCCACCGGACGACCAGCGTCCGTTTGCCGACGGCGGCGTCCGCGCCCCGATCCGGCCAGTGCGTCGAGAGCAGCGAACAGCCGACGACGAGCGCGAACGGGACCACGGCGAGCACGGCAGCGCGAGTCGGCCTCGAGACCACGGCGACGCCGTAAACCGGCACGAGGAGTCCGCCGAGAGCTGCGTTGGCGACCTCCCCCACGCCGCGTCTGATGAGCGCGACGGGCGGCAGCGAGTAGCCCAGGCCGACGGCAAGGACGGTCGCCAGGATCGCGGTGGCCTCGATCGACAGTACCCCCGTGCCGAAGCTCACGCCGATCGCCACTCCTGCGACGACCATCGCGGCGACGGTGATCCGGCGGAAGAAGGCCGCCGGGAGCCCCGTCTCCACGGCCGCGCCGCTTCCACCGGAGAACGGCGTCGGGTCGGTCAGTCGATCGGTGTCGACGTCGGCGTACTCGTTCGCGTAGTGAACGGCGACCGTGACCGTCACGAGGACGCCCGCACCGACGAGGAGCTCCACGATCACGGGGGAGGCGAGCACCCGCTCCGGACCGGTTCCCGACCGCACGAACGGCCCACCGGTCGCGGCCATGCCGACCCCCAGCAGGTAGACGAGGAGGACGAGCGCGACCTGACTCGGTCTGCTCGCGGCCCACAGCGCCCAGGCTCTGGGGACTCGGTCGACCAGCCGGGATCGTCGCGCCGGAAACACGCTCGCTCGAGCGTACGTTACGGGCCGCCGGCAGTCAGTCTGTCGACCGTCCGGTCTCCGCCGCTCGGCGCGTTCCAGTTCGGCTCGAGGAGCCAATGCGCCACCGTCACGGCTATCCGCTCTGGCTCCCGAGTTCGTGACGAATGAGCCGGCTAGCAGCCGAACGGGGATTCGAACGCTTCCTCGAGCGAACCGTCGACGAGATCCGACGGGAGTTCAGCGTCGCGCGAGCGGTGCGGGGAACCGGGCTCGGCGCGGGCGGCTTCGTCGTCGACCGACTCCGCGAGAACGCCGACACCCTCGAGCGACTCGTGCTCGAGCCCGAACTCGCCGGCTACCGCGAGCGGTCGCTGGCGCAGTTTCGACTCGTCCTCGAGTACGCCGAGGGAAGCGAGTCCATCGACGCTTACGCTGACGAACCGCTCGCACGCGACAGCTACGTCGAGGCGCTCGCGGACGACGCGTCGCCGGCCGACCGGCGAGCGGTCGAGGAACGGGTGCTCGAGCGGTTGCGCCGTCTCGGCGACGGCGTCGAACCGATCGTCCGGCGCCCGGAGGACGCCTTCTGGCCGGCCGCGACGGCCGCCCTCGACCGGACGAGCGCCCTCGAACTCGTCGAGGGGACGTTTCCCTTCACCGGCCCGCTCCAGGACCACCCGGAGCTGTTCGTCTTTCAGATTCGGCTCGACCCCAGCGACGTCCTCCGTGGACCGTTCGTCCCGGATCTCCCGGCCGTTCGCCTCGAGTACACCGACGAGGCCGTTCGGGCGATGATCACGGCGGAGCGTCGCGTCGTTCGGGACCTGACCGCGACGGTCCGCGACCGCTTTCTCCACCCGTCGGGCTGAACGATATACGCCGACGTCACCTACGACGGGTATGACCGACGCGATCCGAACGTTCTCGCTCCCGAACGCCGGCCCCGGCCCGGACCCGTTCTCCATCGACGCCCTGCCGGACGACGTCGACTTCGTCGTCCTGTTCTTCCAGCGTGACCACTACTGTACGAACTGCCGCCAGCAGGTCCAGTCGATCGCCGAGCACGTCGCGGCGTTCCGCGAGCGCGGCGCCGAACCCGTTTCCATCGTCCCCGAACCCCGCGAACGCGTCGCCGAGTGGCAGGGCGAGTACGACCTGCCGTACCCGTTGCTCGCGGACCCCGACGCCGACGTGGGCGACGCCTACGACCAGCCGGTCCGGTTCGGCCTCCTCGGGAACGTCAGCGACTTTTTCGGTCGGATGCCCGCGGTGGTCGTCATCGACCGCCGGGGCGAGAACCTCGAGGTTGCCTACACCTACCGGAGTCGGTCGACGTTCGACCGGCCCGCCCTCGAGGACGTACTCGCCGAGCTGGACGCCCTTCGGGACGGCGAGTAGGTGTCGACCGGCCGACGCGCGCCGTTCGCGGCGCTTATCCGTCCGTCCGCCCCTACGTACACCCATGTTCGACACCCGTCCCGACCGCGACGCCGAGGTGGCCCTCGTCGGTCGCTCGAACGTGGGCAAATCGACGCTCATGCGCGAGCTGACCGGCCACACGTTCGACACCGGCGGGAAACCCGGCGTCACCCGGAAACCGAACCACTACGACTGGAACGCCGAGGACTTCGTCATCACCGACCTCCCCGGCTTCGGCTTCATGAGCGGCGTCGACGAGGACGTCCGCGAGGAGATCAAGACGAACATCGTCCGCTACCTCGAGAGCTACGCCGAGAACGTCCTCGTCGCGATCCTCGTCGTAGACGGCAAGAGCGCTGTCGACATCATCGACCGCCACTCCGGCCCCGACGAGATCCCCTACGACGTCGAAATGTATTACTTCCTCGAGGATCTGGACATCCCGACTGTCGTCGCCGTCAACAAGATGGACAAAGTCGACGACAAAGACGAGCGACTCGACGAGATCTGTGACCGGCTGGGACTGTACCCGCCGTGGCAACAGTGGCAAGACGTTATCGCCCCCATCACCGCCAAGAAGGGCCGAATCGAGCCCCTGAACGAGGCCGTCCGCACCCACCTCCACGAGGAAGGTCGGGACGACCTGTTCAAATTTTTCTGAACCGAAATTTTACTCTGCAGTCTGTCGCGCGGTGCAGCAGATTGCTGCACCGCGCGACGTCCTTCGGTAAAATTTCGATCAAAAGCCTCCTCCCTCCGTTCCGTCGCGCTTCGCGCGACTCCACGTCGGTCGTCGGCCCGCTCGCGTCGCTGCCGCGTCGCTCGCGGTCGGTATCGGTCGACCGCCTGCCCTCCCCCGGATTGCGCGCCTCTCGCATCGCTCGAGGCGCGCGCTCGGCCAGTGGTGTTCGGCACGAGAGCGGGTTTATGCCGTCGGGACGGCGAGTAAGTGGATCGACGGGGCAGTGGCGACCGGTCGTCGTTCGTTCATCGGGCGACCCGCTCGAGCGTCGGCGTCGTCACTCGCTTCTGACGGTGCTGCCGATCACGAGCGCGGCGCCGATGATGACGAGGTTCTTGACGATGTACTGGCCTTCGACGGTCAACGCGTACGGGAACACGTAGAAGACGACGTCCGGGAGGAGAACTATCGGGAGGAACGTCCCCGGGAGCTGGAGGAACAACAGTAGGATCCCCAGCCGGATCAGCGGCCGGTAGAGCAGACAGACCCCGATGAGGATCTCCCAGATGCCGAGGACGGGGACGAACAGGTCCGGTGGGACGACGTAGACGGTCGCCGCGACGAGTTCGGCGGCCGGCGAGTCCCCGAGGACTTTGAGGGCGCCGAACCAGATGAACACGATGGCGACTGCGACGCGCAAAACCGGGATCCCCCAGCGATCCATCGTCGCCGCGATCGTCGCGTCGAGTTCGTCGATTCGCTCCCGATACTGCTCGCGGTCCTCGGTCACCGATTCCTGGCTCACGGGTATCAGGGACTAGCACTGGACACAGCGGGGAAAATCCTCGCCCTCGAGACGACGGGTCGAAGCCGGGCACGCGCTCGAGTCCCGGCGACCGCTCGAGTTCCCATCACACCACGTGATGGGGGCCGCACAGTCGGCGGTCAGACCACGCGATTGTGCAGCTTCTCGCCCGTCTCGAGTCGGTCGACGTTCTCGCGGACGATGTCACCGACGTCCCGGAAGTACTCGCGGGTGAACGCCGCACAGTGGGGCGTGACGATCACCTCGTCCATCCCCCACAGCGGGGACGCCTCGGGAAGGGGCTCTTCCGCGAAGACGTCGAGGGCCGCGCCCGCAAGCGTATCCGACTCGAGGGCCTCGACCAGTGCACTCTGGTCGACGACGCCGCCGCGGGCGACGTTGACGAAGTAGGCGTCGTCGCGCATGGCGCCGAACGCGTCGGCGTCGAAGAGCCCGCGAGTCTCGTCGGTCAACGGGACGGTGACGATCACGAACTCGGCCTCGGAGACCGCCTCGAGCAGCTCGTCGGTCGGATAGATCTCCTCGAAGCCGGGGACGGGCTCGGCCGAGCGCCGGACGCCGGTGACGCGGACGCCGAGCGCGCCGAGGACCTCGGCGACGCCGCTCCCGAGCGTCCCGGTGCCGACGACGCAGGCCGTTTTCCCGGGGAGCGTGAACGCCTCGTCCCAGGCGGGCCGTTCCCAGCGTCGGTCCCGCTGGTTCGCCACGTGGTCGTGCAGTCGCCGGGAGAACGCGAGCAGGTAGCCCGCGACGGTTTCGCCGACGGTTCGGTCGTGGATACCCGTGCTGTTCGTGAGCACCACGTCGTTCGCCTCGAACGCCTCGAACGGGAACCGGTCGACGCCGGCCTGGATCGAGTGCACCCAGTCGCACTCGAGGAAGCTATCGCGGTGCTCGAGGGTGACGACCGCGTCGCAGTCACCGATCCCGTCGTCGCCGATCACAGCGGCCTCGAACGAGGGGGCGGCGAGGTACCTCGCGAGTTCTTCGGGCGGGAAGACCGTCTCGACGGAGTCGTGGACGCCGACGCGTTCGAGATCGAATTGCATGGCCGGGACTACGCAGGAGTCGGTCTTGAAACGTTGGGCGGGGCTATCGGCGAGCGGGGCGCTCTCGAGTTCGAACGGCGGCTCGGGAAAAACCCTCGTCACACGGGGCTCAGTGGGGGTAACACTTCGTCACGGCCGCCGGTCGGCCGTACTCGCTCGAGCGGTTTCCGTCTGTCGTTTCGTACTGCCCGGCTTAGCCCTCGCGCCAGTCCTCGAGTGCCCGTAACTCCTCGGCGACGGCCTCGATCTCGTCGTCCCGTATCGCCCCAGCTTCGGTGACGACCTCGTTCACGCAGTCGGCCGGTGTCACGTCGAACGTCGGGTTCAGCACGTCGATCGACGCCTCGCCGTCGTAGACCGCCTCGCGTGACCCGGACTCGAGGTTCACCTCCTCACGCGTCGAGAGCTTGTCGGTGGCGGCGACGACGGTTACGGGAACACCCTCACGGGCGGCGGCGATCGCCGCAGCGCGCGTGCCGGTCTTGTTGACCACCGATCCGTCCGGCAGGACGGTATCCGCACCGACGACGACGCGATCGACGGCCTCTCGCTCGAGGACGTGCGCGACGGCCGCGTCGGAGTGGACGGTGATGGGACACTCGAGGTCGTCGGCCAGCGTCTCGGCGACGGCGATCCCTTCCCCACCCGGACGGGATTCCGCGACGAACACCCGGGCAGGGTCGGCTCCCCGAAGCGCCTCGAGGACGGTACTCGACCGCGAGAGAGTCATCACGCGACCCTCGAGTCGGTCGGCGGCGTGCGCTGCGGCCTCGTCGTCCGCGGTCGCGGCCCGGTCGATCCCCGCGATAGCGGCCTCGAGAACGGTGAACGCGTCGGTCGTGTCGTCGGCCGCCGCAGCCATCGCCCGATTCACCCGGTTGCGAAGGACGGCCATGGAGGGGCGGACCTCGAGGAGCCGGTCGGCGAGCGCCGCGAGTTCCTCGCGTTCGCCCTCGGGGTCGGCACCTAACTCCGCCCGTTCGGCGACCAGTAGTCCCGCCCGGTCCCGGAGGGCCTCGAGGGCGCGGATCGAGAGGAACGCCGCGCCGTGGTCGTCGTCGGCCGCGATGGAGCGGACGGTTGGCGCGACGCGCTCGTAGGCCGTCCACAGTTCCGGCACGGTCTCGCGGTCGGCCCAGGCGTCGTGGACCGATCCACCGGCAGCGGTCTCGTCAGCGCCCCCGGCGACGATCGCCGTTGGGTGGGCCCACTCGAGGGCGTCGTGTTCCTCGCTGAGATCGACCTCGCGGGTATCGGCGTCGAAGAGGTACGGGTAGACGACCCACTCGCGCTCGAGGTCGGGGTCCTCGAACCGGACGGGCCGGCCCGAGCGAACGAGCGAGATGGCGTCGTCGGCGAGGCCGGTCTCCTCGCGGAGCTCAGTTCGGACCTGTTCGTCGGGCTCGCCCTCGGCGAAGCCCGAGACGCCACCCCACTGGCCGCGGTAAGTGCCGACGGCGTCGCTCCGGCGCAGGAGCAACACCTCGCCGCGGTTGCGGACGAACGCGGTGACGACGTGGCTCGCGTCGTCGTCCGTTGAATCGCTCATAGACGGGTCGACGACCGCCCGGAGGGAATCGCTTTCGGGACTGGACGCCGTCCCGGGCTCTGCTGGGAGCGGCGATCCCCAGCGGGACGGACGTCCCGTCTCGCTCCGCCGATGACGGTGTGCTTTTTACGCCGCTGGCCGACCCACCCGTATGGAACTCGAGCCAGTGACGGATCTGCCCGAGGTCCGTCCCGGCGACGACCTCGCCGAACTGATCGCGGATCGGGCGACCCTCGAGCCGGGCGACGTCCTCACCGTCGCGAGCACGGTCGTCTCGAAAGCCGAGGGTCGGACGGCGGATCTCGAAGAGTACCCCGTCAGCGGCCGGGCTCGGGAGCTCGCGGGCCGACTCGAGGCGATCACCGGCGACGAGAAGGACCCGCGGTTCGCCCAGGCGATCCTCGACGAGAGTTCGGAGCTGCTGATCGAGGCGCCGTTCGTGCTGGCGGAGACCCGGTTCGGTCACATCGCCCCGAACGCCGGCATCGACCGCTCGAACGTGCCCGGAAACGACATCCTGTTGCTCCCCAGAAAGCCATCCGAGAGCGCCGAACGCATTCGCTCGGGGCTCGCCGAGCGCGGACACGAAGCTATCGCGGTGGTCGTCACCGACACCTGCGGGCGACCGTTCCGACACGGCCAGACCGGCGTCGCGATCGGCTGGGCCGGCATGCCCGCCAGCCGGGACTGGCGTGGCGAGCGAGACCGCGACGGGCACGTACTCGGCGCGACCGTCCAGTCGGTCGTCGACGAACTCGCGGCCGCCGCGAACCTCGTCACCGGCGAGGGCGCCGGCGGCGTGCCGGCCGTCGTCGTCCGCGACTGGGCGTTCGGCGACCTCGAGGGCAGCGACGAACTGTTCCGTTCGGTCGAGGACGACCTCGTTCGCGAGGCGCTCCGGGAGTGGACGTTCGACGGCTGACGGCGAGAGTTGATGACTGCGACCCGCTGAAACGCCGCCGACGCTGCTATCGACGTTACGGCCACCATCTCCGGTGGCGGTGGCCTTTTCACTGCGCTGCCCAACCTGCGGACATGAACCGACACGCAGTATCGACTCGAGCCGCAGTCCGGAGGGGGCACAGATGAGCGACCACGGATCGACCGGCGCGACCCGGGGCATCGAACTCACGCCCGAGCATCCGCCGGATCGAATGGCAGAGCTGGCCGCACTCGCCGAGGACGAGGGCTTCGACGTCGCGTTCTCGAGCAGCCACTACTTCAACCGCGACCCGTTCGTGACGCTCTCGCGGATGGCCGAGGCGACCGACGAGCTCCGCCTGGGGCCGGGGGTCGTCAACCCCTTCGAGGCTCACCCGGTGAAACTCGCCGCCCAGACCGCGACGATCGAGGAGGTCAGCGACGGTCGCGCCGTCTTCGGCGTCGGTGCGGGCGACCGCTCGACGCTTTCGGCCCTCGGCATCGAGCACGAGCGGCCGCTCCGGCGCGTCCTCGAGACGTTCGACGTCGCCCGCGAGCTCTGGGCCGGCGAGACCGTCACCCACGAGGGGACGTTCACCGCCCGCGACGCCTCGCTCAACCTCGAGCCCGACTCGCAGATTCCAGTCTACGTCGGCGCCCAGGGACCACACATGCTCCGGATGAGCGCGAAACACGGCGACGGCGTCCTGATCAACGCCTCGCACCCGAAGGACCTCGAGTGGGCGGCCGGCCAGCTCGAGAAGGGGCTCGAGGACCGACCCGCGGAGTACGGCCCGTTCGAGGCGCTCGCGTTCGCGAGCGTCAGCGTGGCTGGAGACGAGGAGGCGGCTCGCGAGGCGGCCCGCCCGCCGGTCGCATTCATCGTCGGTGGGGCAGCCGAGCCGGTGTTAGCGCGCCACGACATCGACCGCGAGGCGGCGACCGCGGTGAGCGACGCCCTGGAGGGAGGGAACCTCACCGAGGCGTTCGGCCACGTCACGCCCGACATGATCGACGCGTTCTGCATCGCGGGAACTACCGAGACGGTCGCCGACCGATTTGCCGCCGCGCTCGAGCACGTCGACGGGATCGTCGTCGGCTCGCCGCTCGGCCCGGACCTCGACGAAGCGGTGGCTCGGGCGAGCGACGCGCTCGAGCGGGCAACCGAGCAGTAAGGGTCGGGTCGGCCGGTCGGCTCAGTTCGAGGAGAAGAGACTGCCGAACGCGCCCAGGGTGAGCACGCCGAAGACGCCGAGCGTGAAGACGACGAGGAGCGTCCCGACCAGCACGAGCAGCGGTGCGAGGCCGTCGCCCATGGCGACGCCGCTGAAGTACTCGTTCATCTCGATGATGTTGTCGACGATGATGTTCAGCACGGTGGCGGATTCCATGCGTGAGTGTTGTTATCGGCGGTACTTGTCCGTGCCGGTCTGTCGTCGCCGGCGGGGCCCGGCGTCCGCATCTCGCGGTAGGGGTTCTGAGTCAGACGCCTGCACCTCTCGGCGGGCATCGCCGCAGTCTGCGACCGCTCGAGTCTCCTACGACCACCGCGAGTCGGTGTCACTATGATGAGCGAACGCGTACGACCGACCGTGACCGAGGACGCAACGCTCAGCGACTTCGAGTCGGGAGCGGACGATAGAGAGCGACAGGGGGAGGACGACCCGGACCTCTCGGAGACGGCTCTCGAGTCGCCGACGGTGACCTACGCCTGGGGCGACCGGGAGTGTGACCGCTGTGGGAGTCCGGCCGAGCGCGTCTGGCACGACGAGGGCGCGTTCGTCTGTCCGGCGTGCAAGCGGTGGTAACGGCCGGTTGACCCGACCGACGGGGGGAGGTATCGAGCCGTGCAGGGAAGTGCCTCCCGAACATTTATATCTCAGACGCGGTTCTGTACGGGTGCAATGGCGAAAGGTACGGTCGCATTCTTCAACGACACTGGCGGCTACGGTTTCATCGAGACAGAGGACGCGGACGACGACGTGTTCTTCCACATGGAAGACGTCGGCGGTCCTGACCTCGAGGAGGGGCAGGAGGTCGAATTCGACATCGAGCAGGCCGACAAAGGCCCGCGCGCGACGAATCTCGAACGACTGTAAGTCGATTCAGCGAGGGGTACCGTTTTCCGATTGTCGATCGAGCAGCGACAGCTGTCTCGATTGCCGCCGGGAAAACAATCTTTTGACCGGACGTGGGAGCACCCCGAGAGCGCCGCCCACACCGGAGTCCACACACATGACCGGCACAACGCATATGTCTCGAGGTCCCTCACCTGCGTCCATGAACCGCGTCAGTACGGCTCTCGCTCGATCACGAGCGGCCGCCGCGGCTCGAGCGGCCGGGAGTAGCCGATGAGCGACGCCGATCCGACGTCGCCGACCGGAGCCGAGACGACGGACGGCGAGGAACCGCTCTCGATCTCGACGGTCGCCGACCTCGGAGCCGAGATCGAATCGAACGTCTCGCGAGTCATCGTCGGCAACGGGGACGTCGTCGAACACGTCGTCACGGCCCTGCTCGGACGTGGCCACATCCTGCTCGAGGACGTCCCGGGCGTCGGAAAGACGATGCTCGCGCGGTCGATCGCCCGCTCGGTCGACTGTCGCTTCCGGCGGATCCAGTTTACGCCCGACCTGCTGCCGACGGACGTCACCGGCGTCAACGTCTTCAACGAGAAGACTCGCGAGTTCGAGTTCCAGCCCGGCCCGATCTTCGGGAACATCGTGCTGGGCGACGAGATCAACCGGGCGCCGCCGAAGACACAGTCGGCGCTGCTCGAGGCGATGGAGGAGACGCAGGTCACCGTCGACGGCGAGACACGCGTCCTGCCGACGCCGTTTACCGTGATCGCGACCCAGAACGCCGTCGAGCCCAATCGCACGTACGAACTGCCGTTTGCCGAGCTCGACCGCTTCACGAAGAAGCTCCACCTGGGCTACCCCGAGCCGGAGGAGGAGGCCGCGTTGCTCGGCCGGACCGTCGGCGATCACCCGATCGAGTCGCTCGAGCCGGTGACCGACCGCGGGACCGTCGTTCGAGCCCGCGAAACCGTCTCGACCGTTCGGGTCGAACGACCGGTTCGCGAGTACGTGACCCGCCTCGCGGGTTACACCCGCGAACACGCCCGGATCGGCGCCAGCCCGCGAGGGACGATCGCGCTGTTGCGCGTCGCCCAGGCGCGAGCAGCGACGGACGGCCGAGACTACGTCCTCCCCGACGACGTCCAGGCCGAGGCGCCGGTCGTCCTCGCACATCGAATCCAGACGGGAGACCGCGACCGCGACGGGGACGCCATCGTCGCCGAAGCCCTCGAGTCCGTCCCCGTCGATTCCGACCGTGCCTGAGTCGAGTACATAGCGTATGTCACAACCACTGGAGCCCTGAGACCGATGCGACCAACGATCAGAGGGTGGACCGTCGTCGTCGTTATCGCCGCCGCGCTCGCGATGAGCTGGCAGTACGGCCCCCGATCGCTCAACGCCGTCGTCGCCCCGCTGGTCGTCGTGCTCGTCGGTGGCGTGGTCGCGACCGGCCTCCTCACCCGACCGTCGGTCAGCCGACACTCGATCGAGGACGGCTTTCCTGGCGATCGCCGGACCGTCGCGATCACCGTCGAGAGCGACACCTCGGTCGCAGCGACCGTCCGCGACGACGTCGGCGACGGCCTGGTCGCAGTCGACGGCGAGCCCTGCGTCGAGACGACCCTCGAGGACGAGACGCGCCTCGAGTACACGATCGAACTCGACGCACGTGGCGAGCGAACGGTCGGGCCGCTCTCGATCACTGTTACCGACGTCTTCGGGCTCCTCAGGCGTCGCTTCGAGTACGACGCGACAGCGAGCGTGCTGGTCTACCCCCGGCTGTTCGACCTCGACGGCGAGACCGCCCGCGATCTGCGGACGGCCGTGGACGACGCGGTCGCCGACGAGCGCGACGAGTTCGGCCACCTCCGCGAGTACCGCCGCGGCGATCCCCGGCGTGACGTCCACTGGAAGGCCAGCGCGAAACGGCCGGGGGACGACCTCGTGGTCGCAGAACACGTCGCCGACAGCAGCCTCGGATCGGTCACGATCGCCGCCGACGGCCCACCCGACCGGGCGGACGAACTCGCGAGCGCCGTCGCGACCGTCGCGACCGTCCTGTTCGAGGCCACCGTCGGCGTCGGGCTCGCGATCGGCGACGCGTACCGACCGCCGTCGACCGACGCCGCTCACTACCGCGACTGCCTCGCGCTGTTGGCCGTCGTCGACGGGAGCGACCTCGAGGGGAGCGACCGCCGGCGTGCGGACGTGGTAGTCCGGGCGGACAAAACTGGAACGACAGTCGTCGTCGAGGGCACCGAACTGCCGGTCGGGTGGCTGCGTGACTCGGCGTCGACAGACGGTGGAGGCGATGACCGAAAACCGGGCGTCGACGGCCCGGAGGTGGTGGCGTGAGCACCGACGCGGACACGCACGGGCGCAGTACCGTCCGACTGGTCGGTGACGGTGCCGCTGGGCCCCGGACGTTCCGGCTACTCGCACTCGGGAGCGTGCTGGTGCTCTCGGCGTCGTACGTCAGCGTCTTGCGCGAAGTGACCCGCGTCGTCGGCGGAACGGAGGCGCTGTTCGCGCTCGCCGGGGCGATGGTGGTGCTGGCGACGGTACTCGCACGAACCATCCGACCCTGGACCGCCGGGGTCCTCGCACTGGCGGCAGGGTCGCTCGGCTTCGCCTACTACCTCGAGGCGGCCGGCGTCGGGGTCGACGTCCTCGTCTCGGCGACCGACGGCGTGGTCGCCGACTCCCTCACCCTCGCGACGGGGATGCCGTTGCTCCAGATGGTCGAGGCCGGCGCCTGGACGCTCGCGTTCGTCCCCGCGCCGGTGTTCCTCTCGTGGTACCTCGCGCTTCGTGGCCGGTACGCCCTGAGCGTCGTCCCCGGCGGCCTCGCGCTGTGTTTTCTCGTCCTGACGGGCGACGCCGGAACGATCGTCACCCTGCTCGGCACCCTGGCAGCGATCGCGACCGTCGGCTTCGGCGAACTCGCCCGCCGCGGCGGCTCGGTCGCCCAGGTCGACCTGATCGCCGTCTTGCTCGCCGTCGTCATCGTCCTCTCGCTGTCGGTCACCTTCGTCCCGAGCGGCCCCGCAACCCCGACGACGGCCGCCGGCGCGGGCGATGGAACCCTCGAGGGCGCGATCGACGCCGAGCCCGAGCGGTCGGCGATCACCGGCACGGTCGACCTCTCCCCGGAGGCCCGCTTTACCGTCGAGTCGGAGCGACCGTCCTACTGGCGAACCGGCGTCTACGATCGCTACACCGGTGACGAGTGGCTCCGGTCCGGACAGGAGAGCGACCTCGAGGGCGCGCTCGAACCGCCGCCGGGTGAGTACGAGACGGTCGAACAGGAGGTATACGCCGAGCGCGACCTCCGCGTCGTGCCGGCTGCGACCCAGCCGCTGTCGATCGACGGATCGATCGCCGACGACGCGACGGTCTCCGCGCACGGCCAGGTCTACCCCGACTCGATCCTCGCGGCCGGTGAGTCCTACACCGTCGAGAGCGCGGTCGTCGATCCCGAGCCGGCGGAACTCCAGCAGGCGGGAACGAGCTACCCCGAGGAGGTCACGGAACACTACCTCCAGCGGCCGGAGTCGACCTCGAGTGCGTTCGACGAGCGCACGGCCGAGATCACGGCCGACGCGGAGACGCCCTACGAGACGGCCGTCGCGATCGAGGACTACCTCCGCTCGTCGAACGACTACTCGCTCGAGGTCGAACGACCCGACGGCGACGTCGCCGAGGCGTTCCTCCTCGAGATGGACGAGGGCTACTGCGTCTACTTCGCGACGGCGATGACCCAGATGCTGCGCGCCGAGGACGTCCCCGCCAGGTACGCGACGGGGTATACGGCCGGCGAGGAGGTCGAGGAGGACACCTACACCGTTCGGGGGCTGGACGCTCACGCCTGGGTCGAGGTCTACTTCCCCGGCCACGGCTGGGTGCCGTTCGAGCCGACGCCGCCGGCCGACCGTGATGCGGCCCACGAGGCCTACGCCGACGGGACGCCGGCGGAGACGCCACACGACGCCGAGCTCGACGACGACGGTCAAGAGCCCGACGAGGACGTCGGCGACGGATCGAACGTCACGGACGGCGCCGACGAATCGCCGACGAACGGCTCCGACGAAGAGTTCCCGGGGAATGACGGCGAGTTTGGCGAGGAAACCGACCGCGGACCCGACGAGGAGGCCGAGGGCGGCCCCGACATCGGTCCCGACGACTCCTCGAGCGACGAGGAATTCCCCCTCGGACTCTCGATTCCGCGCGAAACGGCGGCGATCGGAGCCGTGCTCCTGGTCGGACTCGCAGCCGGCGTTCGGCGCGTCGACGCGATCGCGCGCACCCGCCGCCTGGCAGGCCTCTACTGGCAGGGTCGACGCGGAGAGCCCGACGCGGACGCCGAACGCGCGTTCCGTCGCCTCGAGCGACTGCTCGCGCGTGAGTACCGCCCGCGCCAGCCGAGCGAGTCGGCCCGCACCTACCTGCGCGCGCTCGAGCGGGAAACGGACGACGGTCCGGCCGTCGATCCGCGAGCCAGGACGGTCCTCGAGCGGTACGAACGCGCCGTCTACGGGGGCGGCGTGACGCGGAGCGAGGCCGAAGAGGCGATCGAGTGCGTCGACGGCCTGGTCCGCGAGCGGCTTGCGCTCCCGGGACGCCGTCGGCGATAAAAACACCCAGCGATGCGTCAGCAACTGTCAAAAAGAATCGCACGACGGCGTGTGGGTCCCGATAGTGTTTAATATGGCCATTTCGTAGCACTGAACGTAATGTCGGAAGTCTGCTCGACGTGCGGGCTGCCCGAGGAACTCTGCGTCTGTGAAGACGTGGCCAAGGGACAACAGCAACTCACCATCCGCATTGACGAGCGCAGATACGGTAAGGAGGTAACGATCGTCGAAGGATTCGATCCGAAGGACGTCGATCTCGACAGTCTGTCGTCGGATCTCAAGTCCAAGTTCGCCTGTGGCGGGACCGTCGAGGACGGCCACATCGAACTCCAGGGCAACCACCGCGGCCGCATCGAGGAGTTCCTTCGGGACCGCGGCTTCAACGTCGCATGAGTCCGTGATGATCTAGTCCGACTTCCGAACGCCGGCCGTTCGAGCCGGTTCGCTTCACTTTCAGGGTTTACTCTCGAGCCACGGCACTGTTCTCACCGCAGAGTCGAACGATCACGCAGTCACACAATCACGCAGTCACGCGGTCTCGCAAGCGAAACGAGCGTCACGCGGGCGCGGCGACCCGGCTCAAAACGGTGACTCGGCGTCCGTGGCCTCCTCGGTAGCGGCCTCGTCAGCGCGCGCGAGACCGAACTGCATCCCGTAGCTGTCGAGGCCGCCCGCCATGCTCTCGACGGTGGCGTCTGCGGTTCCCTCGTAAGAGCCGATGAGGTTGGCGGCCTGGACGCTGGCCTTGCCGTGCGGACAGACCGTCACGATGTGGTCGTACTCCTCGAGTTCGTCGACGCGCCGGGTGAGTTCGTGAAACGGCACGTTCTCGCTGCCCGGAATGTGGCTGCGCTCGAAACTCGCCTGGTCGCGAATGTCGACGACGCAGACGTCCGCATCGTCCTCGAGAAGTTCCTTGACTGCCGACGGTGAGATTTCGCCGTCCATTACCGTCGCGTTCGGACGCCGAAGGAATAAGGACACGGGTCGGCTTGGGGAGTCGAGGCTGACAACTACCATTGACGTCGCCTATGCCAAACCCGTCGCCAGTATCCTTGCTATTCTCGTATCTGTCGTTCTATCTGCCGTGATACACCGGATGAATCGATTATCCTGCAGCGAAGACTTTTACTCACAGACATTGACACGTCGAATATGGATAGTGCGTGGGATGCAATCGATCTTGGGCGCGCAACTGGACTTTTCGTCCTTGGAGTCGTCCTGATCGGGGCAGCCACTAGTGCGATCCCTGCGATCGCAGATGGTCAGATCGATATACTCGGTGAGTTCGTCCGTCTGGTCGTTACGGCGATGTTGATCGTCTCTGTGTTGGCGGGGGCATGGTCGTGGATCAACGCCGCAGTACCTGGTCGGTAGACCCGATTCGGTGTCTCCAGAAGACGTGCAGTGGTTGTCATAGTGGTTG
>LFCJ01001638.1_pt1 | contig 15763 bp, 13 predicted proteins | sample 643141 | NCBI WGS metagenome assembly LFCJ01 (sample SAMN03766243, study PRJNA286221) | soda lake metagenome | biome: soda lake; feature: Kulunda steppe; material: water; isolation source: sample B1-Br-g2 brine of Lake Bitter-1 | place: Russia: Kulunda steppe | collected 2010-07 | reverse complement strand
CCCTCGAGGGGTTCCCGGCTCTTGATCTGCATAGAGGGGGTATCCCCGGCCGCGGTAAGTGCGTGACGGTCCCGCTCGAGGCCGCACACTCGCTCTCGCCGGGATCACTCCGTCCGCGCCTCGCTTGTCCCCTCCGTGACGTCCTCGTGGGAACTCCGGGCGGTCGCGTCCGCAGACGCGTCGGAACCGAACTCCCCGGCGTGGTCGTCGTCGACCGACGGTGCGTGAACCGACGGATCGCCCGAGAGGTACGGACTGAACGTGATAAACACCGTTATGAGCACTGTCACTGCCAGCGCGGCGACGATGAACGCCCCGAGCGCGAGTTCGCCTGTCGTCTGCAGTGCAACGGGCTCGAGGGCGGTGAAAACGTACATTGAAACACCTAGAGATTAGCTACCACATCGGGGTTAATCAGGGTTTCGTAACGGTTCCACACCCCGGACAAACGCCAGTTCCCGGCGGCAAACGGGGGCGGCGAACATACGACCGGTCGTTCCGACCGCCGTGTCGTGAGGAGTGGGTGACTACTCCGTGATCCGGCTGCCACCCGGCGGCAGGAAGTGTTGGATCTTGTCCGGGCTGGCGATCTTGCGGACGAACGACTCGTCGGTAAAGCGTTCGCGCAGTTGCCGGTAGATCCGCTTTGCGGCGTCGCCCTGTGCGTATCTCCCCGGCTCGACCTCGATCGTCGTCTCCGCCTGTCCCTCGATGGCCGACGGCGGGCCGCCGATCACGCGCGTGTAGGGTTCACACTCGATCCCCACCGCGACGCCGACGGGCGTGTCGTCGTAGTAGGTGCGCTCCCCGCGGACCGCGAAGCCACCTTTCTCCAGGTACTCGCCGCTCTCGGGCGTTTTCGTCACCTGGTCGGCGTCGACCACGTAGACGTCCCCGGCGTAACGGCCGTCTTTCCACACCGACGAGTAGGAGACGGCGAACCCCGCGGCCTCCTCGAGGCTCGTCTCGGGGATCTCGATGTCGGAACTCGAGGCCTCGCTCGGGTCGGTCGCTTTGAGCACCGTGACGGGACCGCCGTGGGCCTGGGTGTGGAACACCTTGTCGCCGGGCTCGAGGTACTTTTTTACTAACTCCTCGTTCTGATCGGCGTTTCGCCCGCCGATAACGAGAAAGTCGTCGCTCGTGTGGAACCACCGAAAGCGATCGTACCACGGCTCGTTGGGCCGGATCGGGATCGAACTCATCGAGAGCCAGTCCCGATCCTCGTCCTCGTCTTTCTCGTCTTCGTCCTCCGTTTCCCACCGCTCGCGGCGGCGTTTGACGTCCTCGAGATCCTCTTTCGTGTCCTCGATCGCCGTCAGCGCCCCTTCCTTTTTGCCTTCGATGCGCTTTGCCTCCTGGTAGAGGCGGTCGGCGTTCTTCTCGACGCCGTCGTCGACGATCAGGGTGACGTGTTCGCCATCGACGTCGATCGTCACCGTCCCCTCGCTGCCGTTGACGTCGACGAACGTCTGTGCGGCTTCGACGCCCTCCGCTTTTGCCTCATCGAGGCGGCCGGCGATCTCCCCCCACGAGACGCCCTGTTCGCGGGCCCCTCGAACCGTAGAGAGGATCTCGTCGACCAGTTCGTAGTTCGCGTAGAGGGATTCGGCCCTTTCGCGTTCGGCTTTCGCTTGCTCTTCGAAACCCTGTATCGCGCCTTCCTGTTGTTCGATGATCCGTTCGTGTTTGGCGATCTCCGATTCGAAGTCCGGGCGCTGGCTGGTCGGTTCGGGCTCGTCGTCCTCGAGGTCGAGTCTGAAAAAGTAGTCGTCGAGTGCGGCGAGGAAGCTATCGTAGGCCTCGGCCGGCACCTCCTCGCGTTCCTCGAGGGGGAAGGGCGTGACGTCGACGACGCCCTCGCTCCCGTCGTCTTCAACGTAGAGCCGGGGATCGAAGTTCCCGTTTCGGATGTCGATCGCGAGGCGTTCGATCGCCCCGTAGAGGCGTTCGTACTCGGTCTCGCCGGCCGCGGAGATGTTCATCGCCTTCCCGACGCCGGCGCGGGTACACAGCTCCTCGGCGTAGAAGCCCCCGAAGTTGAGCTGGGTCGCGAGCGTCCGGACCACGTCGGTGTCCGAATCGTCCATCTCCCGGTCGAAGGTCTCCCGATCGATCGCGAGTGGGTTGAGTCGTGAGTCGGGGAACTCGTATCGCGAGCCCGGCACGACCGTCCGCGATTTCAGCCGCACGGTCTCCAAACAGTCGATCACCTCGTACTCACCGTCGGTGACCGCGACGTTGCCCTGGCCGAACAGTTCGACGATGAGTCGGGTCGTGCCGTCCTCGCGTTCGAAGACGAACTCGAGGATGCGATCGAACTCGTACTGTTCTACGCCGACGAAGTCAGCGCCCGAGAGCCGGTTGCGAAGCATCTTGGCGAACTGTGGTGGCCGCCCCGGGGCGTCGGGGACGCGTTCTGGGGCCACGGTGTGAGCGCGTTTTACCTCCCCGACCTCGATCACGACCTCGAGTCGGCCGCGGTCGAAATCACGCATCTTCAGCCGAACGAGATCGTCGCCATAGAGGTAGGCCTTGTCGACTTTCGCCCCCTCGTAGGTCCCGAACTCCCGCTCTAAGGCGGCGAGGTCGACGCTCGTCAGCTCCCGCTTTGGATCCATACCCGACACTGCCCGTCCCGGGCGGAAAATCGTATCGCTCCCGCCCGTGGGACGTGATCGACAGGGTAATCCGACCCGACCTACTGAGTCCCGATATGGACGAGGACGGGAACCCCTCGGCACGCGCGGAGGACGACTCCCCGGAGACCGAGGTGTACCGCTACGGGGACTTTCTCAAGCGTCTCGACGACCAGGGTGGACTCGACGTTCGGGAGATGATCGACGGGAACGTCGACGGGGCGGTGTACCACCACCGCGGGGTCCGCGTCCCCGGATACAACGTCACGTTCGTCCGGGAGGAAGCAGGCTCACGGGACGTCCCCGCGTTCAGCGTCGAGGTCGATACCGTCGGTCCACGGAGGTCGTGGGCCGTCTTCGACGCGACGCGTCGGTGGGACGTCTTTCTCGTCCAGTCCGACGGTGGGTTCGTGATCGCCTGGATGTGCGACGAGGAGTTCGCCGCCGAGGACGCCCAGTGGTACGACTCGAAAAGCGGCGCCGTCGCCGACGGAAGCTTCTCCTTTGGGATCTTCGTTCACGCAGGCCAGGCCTGGACACAGCGAGCACAGCTACTCGAGACACACGATACCCCGGCGATCATCCCCCACGAGGACGACCAGTTCGCCATCCCCGACACCGAAGAGGAGTTCTACGAGTACCTGGACATCTCCCCGGGGGAGTTTCGCGCCCGAAACAGCGCCCAGGCCCCCGACCACCTCGGCTTGCTCGAGTTCGAACTCTCGATCGACCTGTAGGCGGTTCCCCGAGAGTTAATATCGTTCCCCCGAGACGACGAGCTATGGCAACGTCGCTGTCGGAACCGCAGGTCCTCGCACACACGAAACGGCGGCTGTTTCCCGACGACGAGGCGACCTACGCGGTCAGTGACACGCAGTTCGCGACCGAGGAGTGGCTCGAGGGCCAGCGGGTTCCACCGGAGGTCCGCGAACGACTGGCACCGTTCAACCACGTTCGGGTGGGGTCGGGGTACCCGGATCTGGTCGGCGTCGGACCCCTCGACCCGGAGTTTCTCGCGGTCGACCGATTCGGAGCGGGGCCGCCGCTGGTCGCCGTCGAGGCGAAAGGGTACACCGAAAGCGGTACGGTCGACGTCGAACGCGGCGTGGTTCAGGCACACGACCGCCTCGGCGAGGCGAACGCCGCCTACCTCGTCGCGCCGACGGCGGCGATCTCACAGTCGGCGCGGGCACTCGCCAGGGAACTCAACGTCGGCGTCCTCGGCGTCGACCCCACCGGGAACGTCGACCCCCTCGAGGTCCCCCGGGTCGTCGGCACCCGAACCACGGACGAGGCCGCGGCGATCCGCTTTCAGGCGAGTGCACAGGGGGTCGCCGAGAAGTCCTTCGGGTTGAACCACCCGAAAAACTACCTGGCGTACCCGCTTGCCGTGTACCATCCCGGCGAGACCGACGCGATACTCGAAGCGTACGTGGTCGGGGCCACCGACGACGCTCGACGGGGAGCGTCGTTTCTGGGATTGCTCGAGGAACGTCCCGACCGCCTCGAGCTCACGCCGCTTGGCCGGGAGGTCGTTCGGTTCGCGTTGGGTCGGTACGACTCCGTCGACGCCGCCCTCGAGGTCTTCGACGGGTGGCGTCGCTCGCGCGAACGCTTCTGTGCGGTCGCCCCCGAGTGGGGCGTGTTGACCAGACGCGTCGTCTGGGCGTATCCGGCGACGAAACTCCTCGTTCGCGAACTCCAGGCGATGTACGACGACGGGATCACCGAGCCGACGCTCCTCGAACTCCTCGAGTGGCTCGCCGTCCAGCACCCGACGTTCACCGTCGAACTGTTCGTCCGGGGGACGGAGGAGGTTCGCTCTCGCGTCCTCGACGTCGATGGGGAGTTACAGGTCGAGGAACTCGAGGACGGGACCGTCTTCCACTCGCCGACGGTCTTCCAGTTGAAGACGATGTTGTACCACGCCGGCGTCCTCACCGACCGGGGGATTGAACCCCATCGACTCGATCCGACCGTCGACGTCTGGAGCCTCCGTGACCCCCTCGAGGTTACGCCCTGACCTACTGGAGGCCACGAGCCGTTACGCGTGACTGCGTCCTAGAGATGCTATGGCGTCGATTGAGACGTTCCCCGAGTCGATCCTCGTGGCGACTGACGGGAGCGACGCCGCCCGAGACGCCCCGGCGTCGGTCCTCGGGATCGACCTGATCGAAGAAAACGTCTCCCGTTCAGCAGTGACCTACCGGAACGGGTCGCTGCAATCGATGATGACGCCGTGTTGTGGGCAGACGTACTTGCAGTGACGTTTGTACATCGGGGTCTCACAGTGAGGGCAGGTCGGCCCGCCGTCCGTGGTACCCCGACCTGTCATCGGCTAGCACTCACTCCAGCCACAGGACTCACAGGTCTTACAGCCCTCGGAGTAGTACAGTGACAGCGAGCCACAGGAGGGACACTCCGGCGACTCGCCGGCGTCGATGAGGTCCTGGGTCGCGTCACGGTCGCTCTCGCCGGCCGGCTGGGCCGTGGCACCGCCGTCGGTCTCCGTACTGTCGACCTCCGCGTCCGCCGATTCCTCCAGGGTCTGCTGGCGTGGATAGGGCTTGTCGATCTCCCCGTCGAGGTATCGGCGGAGTGCCGTCCCGAACGCGTCGGGGATCGACTGGATCTGTTCGCCCTTGTCCCACGCGATCTTCGGCGAGCGGATGCCCTCGAGTTTGTCGACGATCTCGTAGGGGTCGACGCCCGAGCGCAGTGCCACGGAGATCGTCTTCGCGAGTGCCTCGGTGAACGAGCCCGTGAAACCGCCACTGTTGCCCGTGTTGGCGAACAGTTCGAACGGTTCGCCCGTCCCGTCCTCGTTTATCGTGATGTAGACTTTACCGTAGCCGGTGTCGATGCGCTGGCTCACGCCGTGAAGTGTGTCCGGACGGGACCGCTTCTCGGCGTACTCGCCGTCCTCGTCACCGAGTACGGCCTCGAGGTCCGCGTCGGCGGCGTCTACGACGTCCTCGTTCGCGAGGAACTCCGCTAGGCTGCCAAAGACCTCCTCGATCTGCTCGACGAGTGCCTCGGCGGCCTCGTCTTCGTCTGCGAACTCGGTGTTGTCCGCACGTGTGGTCAGCACCTGCTTCGAACGGGTGCCGTCACGGTAGTAGGTGACGCCTTTCCCGCCGTGTTCGTAGACCCACTCGAAGACTTCCTTTGCGTCCGCTAAGGTGGAGTCGTTCGGCGCGTTGACAGTGTTGTGCGAGACAACGCCGCCGACTACGTACTCGTGTGGGCCGGCAAGCTCGATGTCGTACATCTCGCGAGTGCCGGCGTCTTCGACGTCGGTTACCTCGTACAGCGGTGGTGCGTCGGTAATCCCGAGCCGTTCGGCGGTCGTGTTGAACATATAGCTACGACCGCTGGATTCGAAGCTCCGAGCCGCGTAGTACGCCTTCGAACGCGAGTCGTACTCAGTCTTGTCGACGCGATCCTGGGGGACGTAGACGCGGTACCGCTGGTCGAACCGGTCGACCCGTTTGTGTGACTCGATCGGCGTCACCAGCTCCTGTGCGTCGTTCGTCACGTGTACCTCGTAGGCGTATGCCCCGGCGTCGTCGACCCACTTCCGACCGACGTACACCTTGGGAGCCCCGAAACTCCGCAGCAGTTCTGCGACGCCGTCGGCCAGGTCCTTCGACATTCCGCCGTAGACGACAAGCGACTGGGACGTCACGTGCCCGTCGAGCGTCGTCCCGTTACTGAAGGCGACCTTTTCGTCGGGGCTGCCCTGCAACACTTCCTGTGGGACCCTCTTGTCGTATGCGCCGGAGCCACACAGTTCCGTCACGAACTCCCAGACTGGCTTGGAGTTCAGGCTGACGCTGTAGACCGTGTCCCGCTCCTCGCCGCGGCGCGTATCCGCCTCGATCGTCGGCTGGCGGTCGAACAGCTCCTCGAACAGGTCACGGGCTTCGTCGCGAACCCGCTTCGAGGACGTGCTGATCTCGATCGAGTACCGATCGTCGATCGCGCTCCCGTCGGCAGCGTACATCCCGAGGAACCGGGCGAGTTGCGCCGACATCCGGTCGGGGAGCGTAACGTCTTTCTCGTAGACCGATGGATCGGTACCATCGATCGCCAGCGTCCCGCTGCCGTCGGTCGCGACGGTAGGCCGAGTAAAGTCGATCTCCGCTCGGCCGTCACCGTGTGACTCGACACGTCTCCCGATCACGTAATCGCCTTCCTCGAGGTCGCCGAGGACCGTCCAGCCGTCCGGCGTCAACACCCGGTGTGACTCGGTTGCACCGATCAGTTCCGTGCCGTTGTCGACCCGGATCCGGGTCGCGTCTTTCTCACCGGCGTAGTACTGGGACTCGACCGGAACGCCGTCGATCGTCACGTCTTCGTCTACGTCGACGAACTCGCCCGGTTCGAGTTGTTCTTCGGCGAAAGACTCGATCGGACGAACACCCGAATCCGTCTGGACCAGCGTCCCTGCCTCGAGACACTTGCTGATCGCCGAGTCGACGCCGTCCTGGCAGGCACACTGGACGGCGGCGTGTTGTTTCGCTGAGAGATCGGCGGTGATGACGAACAGTTCGCCGATGGCGTCTGGAACCGTCGAGAGGCCCTCGACGCCCTCGAACCGGTTCGTCGCCATCTGTTCTTGGGCCTCCGCTTTGACTGCGTCGATGTCGATGTCGTTTGCCTCGAGCGTTCGGAGGAAGTAATCATCGAACTCCACGAGCATCTCATCGCCCTGAACGTCGTCGGTGACGTTCTTGTAGTAGGCGACGTTGTAGATGGGTTCACAGCCACCCGTGGTGTTGCCGACCATACTAGTCGTCCCAGTCGGCGCGATCGTCGTCACGTTGTGGTTGCGGATGGGGAAGCCATCCTCCCAGTCGTCGGCGTCTTCGCCCGTCTGGGCTTCGAACCACTCGCGGTACTCGGTCGGGGTGGCGTATTTCGACTCCTCCCAGTCGGCAAAGCAGCCACGGTCTTTTGCGAGTTCGTGACTCGTCGCCTTCGCGCCGTGGTTGATGTGGGTCATCAGCTGGCGGGCGATCTCGTTGCCCTCTTCGCTCCCGTAGCGGACGCCCAGCTGGACGTACAGCTGGGCAAGCCCCATGATGCCCAGCCCGATCTTGCGCATGTCCCGGACCGTCTCCTCGATCTCGGGAACCGGGAAGTCACTCATCGTGACGACGTTCTCGAGGAAGCGAGCGCCGTACTCGATGCGCTCGTCGAACTCCGCCCAGTCGATCGCATCCTCGAGGAAGGCGGCGATGGCTTCCTCCTTGCTGTCGTACTCGTCGCCGTGTTCCTCACTCCAGACGCGCCAGTCGGGGGCCTCCAGATCGGCGAGCGTCGAGAGGTTGATGTGTCCGAGGTTGCAGGCTTCGTGTTCCTCGAGTGGCTGCTCTCCGCAGTTGTGAACGACAAGGCCGTTTGCGACGAAGGAATGGGTGTCAGGCTCAGTCAGGTCGTATACGGCTTCGTGGCCGTCGTGTTCGACTGATTCGACGGTGGCCTCGAATCGCTCGCTGTATGGACCGCGGTCGTACTCAGAGAGACGTTGCTCGAGAGCGTCGTTTTTATACTCGAGCAAGAAGCCAATCTCGTCAGCGAACCGCTCGAGGTTGTCCTTGACGATGACGAGTTCGTGCTGGTCTTTCGTCTCGTACTCTTTTGTACCTCCCCGACCGTCGGAGAGTTCTCGAGTTCCCGCTTCCTTGCGGTTTGTATAGATCTTGCTGGCGATACCGAAGTTGAGGAGAAGCTGCTGTACGTCGCCGAGCAGATCAGCGTCCGAACTCCACAGTCGGACCGAGACGCCCTTTTCGACGTTACCCTGAACACATCCGTCCGCAGTGAAAAGTGACTGGAGGAATCCACGCGCCATCTCCTCACTGCCACGCATCACTGTATCGGGGACCTGCAGCTTGTCTTCTGTCAGACCGATTTCATCTGCGTACTCGTAGAGGCGTGTGGACCGAATTCGCTGTTCGATCGCTTGCACACCACGATAGTCGTCGTCACGGCTAATCTCGCTGACACCGATTTCGTAATCCGCATTGCCGAGCGGTTCACGAACGATGTCGTTGACGTCGTTAGCGAGCGTCTCCGAGATTTCGGCGTCTTCGTCGTAGAAGTTCAAGACGGCGCGCTCTTCGCCGTGTTTGAGGTGACCGTCCCCGACGAGCCAACCGAGCGTACGACCTTCTTCTGCAGTTCCGTGCTGACCGAATCCACCTTTCCGGTTCTGGATGTGGATCGTGTCGCCTGTGTCGAGGTTCTGTGCTTCGACCCAGCCATCGTCGGTCATGACGCGGTGGTCGGCGGTAAGTCGAAGTTCGTATCCCTCTTTCGTTGTGAGTTTGTAAACGTCTTTCTCGCCAGTTTTGTAGACGCTACTGGCTTCCTTGATCGAATCCTCACTGAGTCGTCCGTCGACGACAACGTCGGTTGCGACACCTTGCTCGTACAGCTCTTCAGCAGGGACAAGGCCGCGTTCGGTGCTGATGAGTGTATCCCCTGTGACACACGGGTTCGTCGCGAGAATGCGGTGGTCGGGGTGTTCCTCGACGTCGAAGGAGTGTTCTTTGTTCACCCGTTCAAGATAGATCACGCCGGGTTCGCCGTTCTCGTGGGCACCCTCGACGATCCGCTCGAAGACGAGTTCCGCGGGGATCGAGAGGGGTTCGCCGACCTCGACGTACTCGCCGAGGTCGTAGCGGTCGTACATCTCCTTGGTTTCGTGGGTGGCGATGTGGGGTTCTTCCGTGCGGGGGTTCGTGAACGTGAACTCCTCGTCGTTCAACACTGCCTCCATGAAGTCGTCGGTGACGCCGACGGAGATGTTGAAATTCGAGAGGTGGCCCTCGACGGCGTTTCGGAGGTGTTTGGGGACGCGGCCGTCCTCGTCGATCAACTCGCGGGCTTCCTCGAGTGCTTCCGCGAAGGTGGTGTAGGTGTAGTCGTCGGGGTCGTTGAGCCGGAGGGTGTGGGCGAGCGAGACGTCCTTGTTCTTCGCGTGGATGAACTCGATGACGTCCGGGTGGGAGACGCGCATGATACCCATCTGGGCACCGCGTCGGGTGCCACCCTGGGCGATGGTCTCACAGAGCTGGTCGTACGTGCGCATGAAGGTGATCGGACCAGACGCGATGCCGCCGGTCGAGCCGACGGAGTCGCCGTAAGGGCGCAGTTGCCAGAAGCCGTAGCCGACGCCGCCGCCGGACTGGAAGACCTCGGCGGCCTTTTTGGCGGTCTGGTGGATGTCCGAGAGGTCGTCGTCCGGACTCATGACGAAACAGGCAGAGAGCTGCTGGAGTTCGTCGCCGGCGTTCATCAGAGTCGGGGAGTTCGGCATAAAGGAAAGCGATTCCATGCCCTCGGTGAACGTCTCGGCGACCGCCTCGACGTGTTCACGCACTTCCTCGGGGAGTTCGGGAACGACGGTGTCGTAGGCGAACTTGTTTACGTTCCCCTCGGTGAGCGTCGTCTCGGCGTCCGCATCGCCTGTCCCCTCTGTTTCCCGCGGGCTCTGTCCGCCCGAACGGCCCGAGGCGATCAGGGCCTCGCTACCGAAGACCTCCTCGGCGAGCTCGTCTCGCCGTGGGTGGTCGGGTTTGAGCTGGTCCGGCGTGACGGTGATCTCGAGGTCGCGTTTTTCGGCCTCGTAGACGGCTTCCGCGAGGGCGACGTTCTTCCCGACGCGGGAGAACAGCTCGTCCTGGTCTTCGATGAGTTCTCCGTCCGCGTCCTTGCGGAGATAGCGGGCAGGGAGGATGTTCTCGTAGGCGTTGTCCGTCATCCGCTCTGCCAACGTTTCCCCTTCTGTACGCTTTATCGGGAGTGTGATCTCGTCGGCGGTGAGTTCCGAGTCGCTCATACGCGGGCCACCTCGCCGTCTCCCGCGTGTTTCCGTGCGGTTTTCGGCCTGAGTCCGGTGTGGGGTTGCATCATTTGTGACGAAGGTTCAGTATTCATCCATCCACCATAAGTGGTGTGATGTTGGTCTCTTTTTCTTGGATTACTCCAAGTATGCTTGTATAGACGCGTCTGTTCTCTGTCTCTTTTCTGCCGGTCGACGACGGCCGAATCGGCCGCATCGCCTTCTGTGAGTCAGTACGTCGTGGACGGTCTTAACGATTTTCAGAGTAAGCTGAAAGTAGTCCGGCTGGTGGTTATCCCGATCACGTACTGTGCTTTTCTCTTTCACTCCGGGGGCTGTATGACGACTCCGACGAGTATCACGGGGCGACGACAGTACCACGTTGTTGTCTTTCAGTCCACCAGAAAGGTTAGGACCATGGCGGACGCGAACTGACGTATGATCGGAACACTCACCTCGGGAATGACGCCGCTCCTGATCGCGGCCGCGATCGTTGGACTCATCGCGGTCGTCATGGCGATCCGGATCGCGATTAAACTCGCTATCAGGGTCGCGATCGTCGCGGCAGTCGTCCTCGTAGCACTGTACGCCGCCGGGTTCGTCGTGTAATACTGTCGGTCATGGACCTGTCGATGTGTGGCGGAACTGGCGGTACAGCACGTGTCAGTTGTACTCCCGCCAGCGGTGGCCACACTCGGTGCACTTGAAAAACCGAGTCGGCGGTTCGTCGGCGGAGGCCGTCTGTTTGAGCGTGTACCACGCTTGCTCGTTTCCACACCCCTCACAGCGAACGTCGCTCGCGATCGGCTTCCCCTCGAAGTTCGCCTCCTCGCTCGACTCGATCACGTCGCCGTCGGTCTGAGACTCCGTCGTGACGAACTCGGCTTCCAGGTCACGATCGCGGGCGCTCGAGGCCCCACACCCGGTACAGACCATGTGATCGCCCCCTGGTTTCATCATCGAACCGCAGTCGTCACAGAACTGCATACCCGCCCGTACGAGTCGGATCGTGAAAAACGCCCGGCTGTCAGTCCGTCTCGAGGCGTTCGTTTCTGAGTACGACCGGACAGTCGGCCACGCGGAACGTCTCGAGGTCGACCAGTTCCAGAATGTCCGTTTCCTCGTTGTGACAGGTGACTGCCGGGGGCGAAGAGAAGTATTCACACTGGTGACAGTACGTCGATTTCGGAATCTCACGGATCTCCCGCTCGACGCCGATGTCCTCCAGGGGGTCGTCGGTCCCCTCCACTTGCTCCCACAGTTCCTCGCGGTCGATCCCGCCGACGTCCTCACGGTCGAAGAGGTCGTCGAACTCCCCATCTCCCTCCCGATCGCGGACTCGATCGGCCAGGTCACCGAGGGGTCCATCCGTCTTCGTTCGCTCCTCGCCGTCTCGGTCCCCCGATTCGAGGTCGGTTTCGGCGGGGGGCAACTCGAGGTCGGTTTCGGCGGGGGGCAACTCGAGGTCGGTCCCGGGTCCAGTCGATTCGGTGTCGTGGTCGTCGGAACCGTCGCCCTCCAGGGGACCGTCCTCGGTTCCGGGCCCTGTGGCGGACGGTTCCGCCTCTTCCGGGTTCGTATCGGCCGACTCGTCCGGCTCGTCGACGAAAACGAACTCCGTGTCGGTCCGTCGGTCGCCGTCCTCGGCCCCCTCGCCGGTCATCCCGTCCCCTCCCCGTCGGTGTCAGCCCAGTCGAGGCCGTCCGTCGGTCCGCCTTCGACGGCGTCGACGACCTGTCCCTCGAGTTCCGGCGGATGGCCGGTCTCGAGGGTGTGTGAGCCGAAAATCGAGGACTTCTTCCGTACGTCGGCGATCGAGGTGCCACAGTGTGGACACTCCGGCTCGGTCAACAGGGCGACGTCGACGGCCGATCCACACTCCTCACAGGTGGCCTTCCGGATCCCCGAGCGGTTTGCCGCCAGCTTGAGGCTGTCGACTTCCGCCCGACGACGCTCGCGTTCGGCCAGTATCCGCCGATTTTCCCTGAGGGAGACGATCTCCCTGGCGAGGAGCGTCGAGCGCTCCTCTAGCTCTTCGCTCTCGGAGACGAGGTGATCGAGGACCCCCTCGAAGTTCTCGAACCCGGAGTCGACGGCCTCCTCGAGGGAGTCGACGGCGTTTTCGAGGGCATACAGCCTCGACCGAACCGCCTCGAGGTCATCTTCGGTCGCGTACCCGTCGTGGTCGTGGTCCGTGGGAGCTTTCGCGTCCGTCTCCCGTTTGACCTGGACGATCCGCGAACGGACGTCCTCGACGAGTTCGACGAACTCCTCACGCTGGGTCCGGAGGTGTCTCTGGAGTTCCGCTAGCTCCTCCTGACGGACGTGGTCGTCGACCTGGCCGTCCCGGGTGACTTCGTGGGCGGCGACGAGGAGACTTTTGGCGACGTCCTCCCTTGCCTCCCCACGGCGGTCTGCCAGCTCTGTAAGCCAGTCCCCGACCTCCGCCGGTACCGCGAACGAGTTTTCCCCCTCGTTTCGCTCCTCGCTCGCCATCTACCCCTCCGTTCGAGTGATGTGTTCTTAAGCCTTGTTGCGATGTCGACCGTTCGAGAAATATTACCGCGGGGGAACGAACTCAACGGATCTTTCGGACGTTACTGATGTCGAAGCCGCCGTCGTGGATCTCCGTCTCGAACTGGACGATATTCTCGTCTTCGATCCGTGAGAGAACCCCGCGAAACTGCTCGACGACGAGGGTCCGTGCCCGCTCGGAGCCGCCGCTTTCCCACTCGAAGACGAGCGTCCCGTCTGCGGCCTCCTTGAGCTGTCCGAGTTGGGTTTCGGTGAGTGCCTCGGTGTTTACCAGAATAAGGATGAGGCCACTCCAGCGGTGTGACGCTCGCGTCAGCCCTTTCATCAGGACCGTCAGGTCCTCCCAGTTCAGTTGATCGCCGGTCGCCGCGATGAGATCCGACATCGAATCGACGACGACGAGATTCCCCCACGCGTTGTCACTGAGGTAATCGCCAAGGGTACTGAGGACGTTCCGCCGGCCGGGTTTCGAGCCCAGGTCCCGAATGTCGGTCACCTGTTCTGTGTACCAGTCGGTCGGGACCGGCGTCGGCTGGAAGTACTCCCGTGCGAGGTCCAGAAATGAGACGTGGTCGACCCCGGAATCGATCAACTCGTCGTCCATGACGAACCGCATCTCGCGTTCGATCGCCCCCCGTTCGCTCGTAAAAGACAGGTAGTGGATCTCGTCGGGAAACGTCGCCTCCCCCTCGAGGTCGCCGTAGTAGAGATCGAAGAGGTCGTCGCCTGTGGTCCCCAAGGCGTTCATCGCGGTGCTCGTGTAACAGAACTCCCGGCTGCCAGCCCCTGACTCCCCGGCGACCAACACGACGCTTCCGGCGGGGGCCCCACCGCCGATGATCGAATCGAGCCGCGAGATCCCGAGCGGAATCCGGTCCATACTCGCCCGTCGAACCGAACTCGTTTACCTGTTGTGGCGTTCCGAGCGTGCGCCGTCGTTCGCCGGCGGGGAGAGAACGACCTGCCCCTCGAGGCCACACGCCTCGAGGGCGTCCCGGGCGGCGGTCCGTGCCTCCCCGGCGTGGGCCGCGTCGGTCACGCCGTAGACGGCAGGGCCCCACGAGGACTGGCCGACGCCCGACAGCACCGCCGCCCCCTCGAGAATATCGACGAGTTGCCCCGCTGGCGGGCGGTAGACCCCGCCCTGTGCGTCGGCGTACCACGCACCGTTTTTCCGGCCGATCTCGCAAACTGCGTCGCCAAAGGCCTCGAGGCGTCCCTCCGCGGCCGCCGGCAGCAGCTTCCGGGTGAGCGTGCCGACGATCTCGTCTCCCACCGCGGGATCGGCGCGTTCGACCACCGTCCGAATGCTCGCGTCCTCCTCGTCGCCGCTTCGTCCCGGCGTCGCGTCGGGCAGGACGACGAGAAAGCGCCACTCCTCGGGGAGGGCGTGCCGGGCGACGACCGCCGGCACCGTCCAGTCGCCGTCCGCGGGCCGGTCGGTCGTGAACCGCCCCGTCGGGTGGCCGGCGTCGACGACGAACCCACCCGCCTCGAAGGTCGCGACGCCGACGCCGCTCCGGCCGCCACGGCCGAGTGCGGGCGCGCGTTCGCGGACTCGCGGCTCGAGGTCGTAGGCACGTGCAGTCGCCGCGAGCGTCGCCAAAGCGAGCTGGGTGCCACTGCCGAGCCCGACGTGTCTCGGGAGACGAGCCTCGAGGGAGAGGTCGACGCCCGGAACCTCGAGGACCTCGAGGGCCCGCCCGGCGTACCCACGGAGCAGGGGGTCCTCGGCGACGACGTCGTCGGCCGGTTCGGCGACGACGGTCGCTCGCGGCTCCTCGAGTGCGACGCCGACCCCGCCGTAGAGACGATCGCGGGCCAGCGAGAGGTTCTGAAAGCCAAAGTGGAGCCTCGCGCCCACGCTGACGGTTGCCATGTGTCGGCGTAGGCCGTAGCTCCTCAAGGGGGTTTCGACGCCGACAACGACCCAGTCGGGACGGAACGTTTTTGATTCGCGAACGAAGCGATCGCACAATGGTCGAGGTAAGCGTCGTCGTCCCCGCGTTTCAGGAGAGCGGGCGTCTCGAGTCGACCCTCGAGTCACTCGCCGTCCAGACCGACGAACCGCTCGAGGTGATCGTCGTCGCCGCCGGCGAGGCGACCCTCGAGGTCGCCCGATCACACCCGGCCGTCGATCGCACCCTCGTCGACGACCGCGAGGACGGCCCGGGACACGCCCGAAATCGCGGGGCGGCCGTTGCTCGGGGCGACGTGCTCTGTTTTACCGACGCCGACACCGTCGTCCCGCCGGCGTGGGTCGCCAGTCACCGCAGACACTACCTCACCCCCGAGGTCGTCGGCGTCGGCGGGCCACTGCGGCCACTCGAGAGGGGACTCCCCCATCGGCTCGCCTTCCGTGTCCTCGCAGACTGGTGGTACCGGGTGAGCTGGCCGATGGGTTTCCTCCAGCAGCCCGGACCGAACTGTAGCGTTCGCCGTGAGGCTTTCGAGGCGGTCGGCGGCTTCGACGAGACGTTGCCCTTCCTCGAGGACACCGACCTCTCCTTGCGGCTCAAAGGCGAGGGTCTCGTCGTCTACGATCACACCTGTCCCGTCTCGACGTCGGTTCGTCGACAGCGGCAGGAGGGGTATCTCGGCCTGTTTCTGACCTACCTCTTTGGGTACGCCCGGTACGTTCTGCCCGGCCTCGAGCCAACCCGGGAGTACTTCCGGCGGTGATTCGGGGTCACCTAGAGAGAGTGTGTCATAGAAAAACTTCTCACGGTCGTTT
>LFCJ01001637.1_pt1 | contig 15765 bp, 12 predicted proteins | sample 643141 | NCBI WGS metagenome assembly LFCJ01 (sample SAMN03766243, study PRJNA286221) | soda lake metagenome | biome: soda lake; feature: Kulunda steppe; material: water; isolation source: sample B1-Br-g2 brine of Lake Bitter-1 | place: Russia: Kulunda steppe | collected 2010-07 | reverse complement strand
TACTCGGTGGGCAGCGCCACGGCGCGCAGGATCGGCAGGTTCGCCGCCGGGAAGGGGTAGTTGACCAGATCGCCCATGGGCACCCAGCGCACCGCCTGCCCCTCTCGACCGAAAGGCTCGCCCGAGAAGCCGTGAACCTGCCAGACATCCAGCAGGATATGCTTGTCGGGATACTCGTGATGGATGCGAATCAGCGGCTGCGCTCGCTGAATCTCCACCCCCAGCTCTTCGTGAAGCTCACGCTTGAGCCCGCCCAGACCCGTTTCGTACGGCGCCAGCTTGCCGCCGGGAAACTCCCAGAGGCCACCATGATCGACGCTGCTCGGCCGACGGGCGATCAGTACCTGGCCGCCGTCGGCGCTGATGATGGCGGCGGCCGCCACATGCACCCTTCTCTTCACCATTGCGTTCATTCACCCTTCCAACTGGCCGCCCCGCGGGGCGGAGTTCTGTGTCCGGCGGTTGACCGACCGCTCAGCTGCGGTAGTCGGCGTTGATGGTTACATAGTCGTGGGAGAGGTCGGTGGTCCAGACCGTGGCGCTCTCCTCCCCGCGTCCCAGCTCGATGCGAATGGGGATCTCCTCGCGAGCCATCACCGCGCTGCCGGCCTCCTCGGTATAGCCGGGAGCACGACCGCCCCCCTCGACCAGGCGCACTTCGCCCAGATCGATGGTTACCCTCGAGACATCGAAGTCCGCCACCGGGGCACGCCCCACCGCGGCCAGGATGCGCCCCCAGTTGGCATCCGAGGCGTAGAGGGCCGTCTTGACCAGCGGCGAGTGGGCCACGGTGAAGGCCACATCCAGGGCCTCCCGACGGGTACTGGCACCGTTCACCTGCAGGGTGACGAACTTGGTGGCACCCTCGCCGTCGCGAACCACCGCCTGGGCCAGCTCGGTCATCACCCGCTGCAGGCCGTTGCGGAAGACGGCAATGGCCTCGTCGCTCTCGATCCGCGGGCCACGCTGGGTGCTGATCAGCACGCAGGCATCGTTGGTGGAGGTGTCACTATCCACGGTGATGCAGTTGAAGGAGCGATCCGTCGTCTCGCGCAGCAGCGCGTCGAGCAGCGCCTGGTCGAGGGACGCATCCGTGGCCACGAAGGCCAGCATGGTCGCCATGTTGGGCTGGATCATGCCCGATCCCTTGGCGATCCCGTTGATGGTCACCGTGGCCTCGCCTAGGTCCAGCGTCACGCTGGCCCCCTTGGGGCGGGTGTCGGTGGTGAGGATCCCCTCGGCGGCCCGGCGCCAGGCGTCGCTGCCCTCGTCCAGGCTCTCCAGGGCGGCGGGCAGGCCCGCCAGCAGCCGTTCCATGGGGAGCGGCTCGCCGATCACCCCCGTCGAGAAGGGCAGCACGGCGTCGGGGGCGGCACCGGCCAGCCGCGCCAGTTCGGTGCAGGTGGCCCGCGCGTCGCGCAGCCCCACCTCGCCGGTGCCGGCATTGGCGTTGCCGGTATTGATCACCAGATAGCGCGGCGCCTCGCCGCCGGCCAGGTGCTCGCGGGCCACGGTGACCGGGGCGGCGCAGAAGGCGTTGCGGGTAAAGACCCCCGCCACGCTGGCTCCCTCGGGCACCTCGATCACCACCAGGTCGCGGCGGTTGGCCTTCTTGATGCCCGCCATGGCACTGCCCAGGCGAACGCCGGGGATCGCCGGCATCTCGGGAAAGCTTGCATCACCCACTGCCATCGTCTTCTCTCCTGTCGGTTGGCCGCTGGCGCTGATCAGTTCAACTTGCCACAGCACTGCTTGTACTTCTTGCCGGAGCCACAGGGACAGGCATCGTTGCGCCCGACCTTGGGCCCCTCGCGGCGCACCGGACGACCATCGGCCCCCGGGAGCGGCGCCGCCGGGGACTCGGCACGCTCGACCGCGTCGGGATCCTCGTGACGGCTGGACGCCGTGGCGGTCTCTCGCTGCAGTGCCTCGCGGCGCTTCTGCTCGAGTTCCTCGACCTCCTCGGGGCGACGCACCTGCACGTGGCTGAGAATACGGGTCACGTCGGCCTTGATGTTGGCCAGCAGGCTCTGGAACAGCTCGAAGGACTCTCGCTTGTACTCCTGCTTGGGGTTCTTCTGGGCGTAGCCGCGCAGGTGGATGCCCCGACGCAGGTGATCCATGGACTGCAGATGCTCCTTCCAGCGGGTGTCGAGCACCTGCAGCATGACCTGCTTCTCGAAGCGGCGCATCAGGGCCTCGCCGGCCTCGGCCACCTTGGCCTCGTAGCTTTCGCGATGCATGGCCTGCAGGCGCTCGCGGAGCTGCTCCTCGTGGAAGCGCTCGTCCTCTTCGGCCCACTGCACCACCGGGGCCTCCAGGTTGAACTCCGACTTGAGATGATCCTGAAGGCCGGGCAGGTCCCACTGCTCGGCGAGACTCTGGGGCGGCACATAGTCGCTGATGGCCAGGTCGAGCACCTCTTCGCGGATCCCCGCCACGGCCTCGGCCACCTGCTCGGCGGCCAGAATCTCGTTGCGCTGCTCGTAGATCACCCGACGCTGGTCGTTGGCCACGTCGTCGTATTCGAGCAGCTGCTTGCGCATGTCGAAGTTGCGGCTCTCGACCTTCTTCTGGGCGCGCTCCACGGCGTTGGAGACCATCTTGTGCTCGATCGCCTCGCCCCGCTCCAGGCCCAGGGCCTTCATCATGCGCTGGACCCGGTCGGAGCCGAACAGCCGCATCAGGCTGTCCTCCAGCGACAGGAAGAAGCGGGTCGAACCCGGATCCCCCTGGCGGCCGGCACGGCCGCGCAGCTGGTTGTCGATGCGCCGCGACTCGTGGCGCTCCGAGCCGACCACATGCAGGCCGCCGGCGGCGAGCACGGCGTCATGCCGCGCCTGCCAGTCGGCCTTGAGGGCCTCGAGCTGCTCGGCGCTCGGATTGTCGAGCTTGGCCGCCTCGGCCTCCCAGTTGCCGCCCAGCATGATATCGGTACCGCGACCGGCCATGTTGGTGGCGATGGTGACGGCGCCGGGGCGCCCCGCCTGGGCGATGATCTCCGCCTCGCTCTGGTGCTGCTTCGCGTTGAGCACGTTGAAGGCGATGCCCGCCTCCTTCATCAGCCCGGCCAGGTACTCGGAGGTCTCGATGGAGGCGGTGCCCACCAGCACCGGGCGCCCAGCCTCGGTCTCGGCCTGGACGTCCTTGATGATCGCCTCGAACTTCTCCTCGGCGGTCAGATAGACCAGGTCGTTGAGATCGCGACGGATCAGCGGCTTGTTGGTGGGGATGACCACCACGTCGAGGCCGTAGATCTGGCGGAACTCGAAGGCCTCGGTATCGGCGGTACCGGTCATCCCGGCCAGCTTCTCGTAGAGGCGGAAATAGTTCTGGAAGGTGGTGGAAGCCAGGGTCTGACTCTCCCGCTGGACCACCACGCCCTCCTTGGCTTCCACCGCCTGATGCAGCCCCTCGGACCAGCGACGCCCCGGCATGGTGCGGCCGGTGTGCTCATCGACGATCACCACCTGACCCTCGGAGACGATATAGTCCACGTCGTGATGGTAGAGGTGGCGGGCGCGCAGCGCCGAGTGCATGTGCTGCAGCAGGTTGAGGTTCTGGGCCGCGTAGAGGGAGTCCTCCTCGCCCAGCAGGCCCTCGCCGCGCATCAGCTCCTCGACCTTGTTGTGGCCGGTCTCGGTGATCTCCACCTGCTTGTGCTTCTCGTCGAGCAGGAAATCGCCGCTGGCCGGCTCCTCGGGATCCTCGCAGGCCACCAGGTGGGTCGCCAGACGGTCCACGACCTTGTAGAGCTCGGTGTTCTCGTCGACGGCACCGGAGATGATCAGCGGCGTGCGCGCCTCGTCGATCAGGATCGAGTCCACCTCGTCGACGATGGCGAAGTGGAGACCGCGCTGCACCTTGTCCTCCAGCGAGAAGGCCATGTTGTCGCGCAGATAGTCGAAGCCGAACTCGTTGTTGGTGCCGTAGGTGATATCGCAGGCGTAGGCCTGACGCTTCTCCTCGCTGCTCTGGCCGGAACGGATCACGCCCACGGAGAGGCCGAGGAACTCATAGAGCGGGCGCATCCACTCGGCGTCGCGGCTGGCCAGGTAGTCGTTGACCGTGACCACGTGAACGCCCTTGCCGGGCAGGGCGTTGAGGTAGACGGCCAGGGTCGCCACCAGGGTCTTGCCCTCGCCGGTCTTCATCTCGGCGATGCGGCCGCTGTTGAGGGTCATGCCGCCGACCAGCTGCACGTCGAAGTGGCGCATGCCCATCACGCGCTTGCTCGCCTCGCGCACGGTGGCAAAGGCCTCGCCGAGCAGATCGTCGAGTTTCTCGCCGCCCTCGAGGCGATCGCGCAACGCTGCGGTACGCGCCTTGAGACCGTCATCATCCAGCGCTTCCAGCTGCGGCTCGAGCACGGTGATGCGTTCGGCGAGACGGTTCATGCGCTTGACTTCACGGTCGTTCTTGGAGCCGACGACCTTGCGTAACAGGGAATTGATCATTGGGGGTCCAGTCTTTGCGTGTGGCATCGTGCCGGCCGCCCGCGGCGGCCGGCCAGGATCAGGGGTTCGGCATTGCCCACGCAGCGGGCGGACCCCGACGGGTCAGGACATCATGGGCCGCGGTGACCAGCCGGGGGCCGGGTGACGGCGGCAGCGGCAGGCGCCCCCGGGCAAGGCGGCGGCACGGAGCGCGAAGCGGCCAGGCGCGGCGCGCCCGGCGGCGCGCCTGCAGGCGGGAACTGGCCCGAATCAGCGCCGGCGCCAGGATGCACACCTGGACCAGGCGCTCGGCCTGGCGCAGCGTCTCGCCATGGGCAAGGCCGGCCGGCAGCAGGCAGCCCACCAGCAGCCCGGCCAGCCACCAGCGCGCCGGACGGCGGCGCGTCACGGCAGGACGCGACTCGGCATCGTGGGGCGGGTTGCGGGGTGGCATGCTGACGATGGACTCCCGAGCGTGCTAGGGTGGCGAGCCACAGGGCCCGGCGGTGAACGGACGGGACCTTCCGGCCGGTCGAGCCGGCAGTAAGCTCCGAGAAACAAGCCCATGAGTATAAAGGCTAAGCGCTTCCGCGCCCAGCCCATGACCCGTCTGCTCGACGGCCAGGGCGAGCTGGGCTCGCTGATGCGCATGGCGCGCATGATCGAGCGCGCCCAGCAGCACCTGCGGGACCAGCTCCCTCCCGACGTGGCCGACCACCTGCACGTGGGCGGTTTTCGCGACGGCCGGCTGACGCTGATCACCGACCGGGCAGCCTGGCTCACCCGGCTGCGCTACGAGCAGGCCCGCCTGCTTGAACGGCTTCACCAGCTTCCCGGCTTCGAGGCGGTGACGGGCTTCACCTTCAAGGTCCGCCCGGTGCGACCGGTCAAGGCGCCCCTGCGCCAGGTGCGCCACCTGCCGACCCGGGCCGCCGACGAGCTCTCCAGCTGCGCCGAGGACGTCGAGGATCCGCGACTCAAGGCGGCGCTTCAGCGCCTCGCCGCCCATGCGGAGCGCGAGCCGTAAGCCGTAAGCCGTAAGCCGCTTGAACTCTCCCGGCCAACGAAGACAAACACCCCCGCAGCACTGCTGCAGGGGTGTTTGTCTTAAAGCTTATGGCTTACCGCTTAGCGCTCCCGGCGCAGCCGGGTTCAGGCCATGGCCGGCGCGGCATAGGAGATGGGTGCCGCGGCGGCCTCTTCCTCGAAGGTGACGATCTCGAAGGCCTCGGGCTGCGCCAGCAGGGCGCGGCAGAGCTGGTTGTTGAGGGCGTGGCCCGACTTCACGCCGCGGAACTCGCCGATCAGGCTGTGACCCAGCTGATAGAGATCGCCGATGGCATCCAGGACCTTGTGCTTGACGAACTCGTCGTCGTAGCGCAGACCGCCCTCGTTGACGATCCGGTAGTCGTCCACCACGATCGCATTGTCGAGGCTGCCACCCAGCGCCAGATTGTGGGAACGCAGATACTCGAGGTCACGCATGAAGCCAAAGGTGCGGGCCCGCGACACCTCCTTGACGAAGGAAGTGGTGGAGAAATCCACCGTGGCGGTCTGGGTCTGGTCCTCGAACACCGGGTGGTCGAAGTCGATGGAGAAGATGACCTTGAAGCCCTGATGGGGGCGGAAGCTCGCTTCCTTGTCGCCGTCGCTCACCCTGACCTCCCGCCTGACGCGGATGAACTTCTTGGGCGCGCTCTGTTCGCTGATGCCGGCCGACTGGATCAGAAAGACGAAGGGGCCCGCGCTGCCGTCCATGATCGGCACCTCGGGAGCACTGAGATCGATGTAGGCGTTGTCGATGCCCAGGCCCGCCAGGGCCGACATCAGGTGCTCCACCGTGGCCACCTTGGCGCCGCCGGCGGAGAGCGCCGTGCACAGGGTGGTGTCGGCGACATTGTCGGCCCGAGCCGGGATCTTCACCTCCGGCTCCAGATCGGTGCGCACGAAGACGATGCCGGTATCCACTGGCGCCGGCCGCAGGGTCATGTAGACCTTCTTGCCGGAGTGCAGGCCGACGCCGGTGGCGCGGATGACGTTCTTCAGGGTGCGTTGTCTGATCATGAGCGGAGGCCAGGCAGTTGTCGGGTTATCAAACGCTGTTCACTATAGCACCGAACAAGCGTTTCAACAAAGAAACCTCGCCCGGCACGCCCCATGGGGTCGATAGCGCAGCTCAATCCGCCTGGCGGCGCAGAAAGGCAGGAATGTCGAGATAGTCGTCGAGCTCCTGGGAGCGACGCTTCTCCGCACGCGCCTTGCCGGCCTCCTCGGGCTCTGCGCTGCGCGCCGCGGCCGGCTGGCGCATTGCCGCCGCCGGAGGCGCCTGGCGCTTGCGATACTCCGAACCGACCTCGCTGCGCTTGACCGCCTCGCGTCCCGTCGCCTTCTGCTGCTGGCTGCCGTCGAGACCGGCGGCCACCACGGTGACACGCAGCTCGTCGGTCATCTCCATGTCGATGGAGGTACCCACCACGATGGTGGCGTCCTGGGAGGCAAACTCCTGGACGGTGGCGCCGACATCGTTGAACTCCCCGATGGAGAGGTCCGGCCCGGCGGTGATGTTGACCAGGATCCCACGGGCACCGTGAAGGTCGACATCCTCCAGCAGCGGGCTGCGAATGGCCTTCTCGGCGGCCTCCCGGGCGCGATTCTCGCCGACGGCACTGCCGGAGCCCATCATCGCCATGCCCATCTCGGACATCACGGTGCGGACGTCGGCGAAGTCGACGTTGATGATGCCGGGGCTGGTGATCAGCTCGGCAATCCCCTGGACGGCACCCAGCAGAACATCGTTGGCGGCGCTGAAGGCCGTCAGCAGGCTGGCGCTCTTGCCCAGCACCGAGAGGAGTTTCTCGTTGGGAATGGTGATCAGCGAGTCGACATGCTCGGAGAGCTCACGCATGCCCTCTTCGGCGGCGCGCATGCGCTTGGGGCCCTCGAAGGGGAAGGGCCGGGTCACCACCGCCACGGTGAGGATGCCCAGCTCCTTGGCGACCTGGGCCACCACCGGGGCGCCGCCGGTGCCGGTGCCGCCGCCCATGCCGGCGGTGATGAACACCATGTCGGCGCCGTTGAGCAGCTCGGCGATGCGCTCGCGGTCTTCCATGGCCGCCTGACGACCCACATCGGGGTTGGCGCCGGCGCCAAGCCCCTTGGTGATCTCGGCACCCAGCTGGAGCACGGTCTTGGCAGACACCCGCTTGAGCGCCTGGGCGTCGGTGTTGGCGCAGATGAACTCCACGCCCTCGATATTGCTCTCGACCATGTGATTGACGGCATTGCCGCCGCCGCCACCGACACCGATCACCTTGATGACCGCGCTGCTAGAGGGTGCGCTATCTACCAGTTCAAACATTTGCCCCGTCTCCTGGATCGCCACGGCGACCCTGTCAGAAATTTCCTTTCAACCAGCCCTTTAGCCTTGTCAGCGCCGGTATTGCTTCCTTGAAGCCGCGCCGACCGGCGTCTTCACGCCGCGCCTGGACCGGCATCACGCTGCCCTGTGTCTGTCGACCGTGCCCCTGTCGGTTTTCCTGCAGAGCGTAATGTAACAAACCGACGCCGGTCGAATAAATCGGGTTACGCACCACATCGGCCAGGCCACGCACGTTCTGCGGGCAGGCGATACGCACCGGCATATGGAATATCTCCTCGGCCAGCTCCACCACGCCCTCCATGCGCGAGGTCCCCCCGGTCAGCACCACCCCGGCGGCCACCAGATCCTCGTAGCCACTGCGGCGCAGCTCGTCGCGCACCAGCGCAAACAGCTCCTCGTAGCGCGGCTCGACCACTTCGGCCAGGGACTGGCGGGAGAGGTCACGGGCCGGACGATCGCCGACGCTGGGCACCTTGATCATCTCGTCGCTGGCGGCCAGCTGGGTCAGCGCACAGGCGTACTTGACCTTGATCTCCTCGGCGTGCTGGGTCGGCGTGCGCAGCGCCATGGCGATATCGTTGGTGACCTGATCGCCGGCGATGGGGATCACGGAGGTGTGGCGAATGGCCCCCTCGGTAAAAACGGCGATATCGGTGGTGCCGCCACCGATATCCACCATGCAGACCCCAAGCTCGCGCTCGTCTTCGGTCAGCACCGCCATGCTCGAGGCGAACTGCTCGAGGATGATGGCATCCACCTCGAGCCCGCAGCGACGCACGCACTTCTCGATATTCTGCACCGCATTGAGGGCCGCCGTCACCAGATGCACCCGAGCCTCCAGACGCACGCCGGACATGCCCAGCGGCTCACGGATACCGCCCTGGGTATCGATGGAGAACTCCTGGGGCAGCACGTGAAGCACCCGCTGCCCCTCGGAGATGGCCCGCGCCCGGGCCGAGTCGATGACGCGATCGATGTCGGAGGGGGTGACCTCACGCTCCTTGATCGCCACCACGCCGTCGGAGTTCATGGAGCTGATATGGCTGCCGGCGACCCCGACATAGACGGAGTGGATATCGCAGCCGGCCATCAGTTCGGCCTCTTCCACGGCGCGCTGAATGGACAGCACCGTGGATTCGATGTTGATCACCACCCCCTTCTTCATGCCGCGGGAGGGGTGCGAGCCGATACCGGCGATCTCGATGCCGCCATCGTCAGTGGGCTGCCCCACGATCGCCACGACCTTGGATGTTCCGATATCCAGCCCGACTACCATATTGGACGCGTTGGAAGGACCTGCCATGAGTCGGGAACTCTCCTAGAATCTGGCCCGCTCGCAGGGGCCTGCATCACGAAAAATGAGCCTGGGCCCAATTATAGGAACAACTGGAGGTTATCCTCCACCCCGGCATGAAAATCATCCTTCACGATACGGCGATTTTGCGGGAAAAGAAACCGCTGCATACCGTTGCACATGCGCCTTTCGCCGGAAAAAAGGGGTCACCCCTCTCCCGCTTCACCACCCGAATCGCTGTCACCGTGCCAGGCCACGGCGACGCCGTTGGGGTATCGCAGATCGATGTAGCGGATATGCGACGCCTGATCACCGAGCTGACGCTGCCAGGCGGCTGACAGCCTGCCCAGGCGCGCCTCTCGATCACTGCGGCCGAGCATGACCCAGACGCCGTCGTCGAGCTGGAAGCGCCAGGCGCCGCGCGGCTCGAGACGCAGCTGGGAGAGCTCGAGCCCCATGGCCCCGAAGCGGGTGGCCAGGCGCTCGTAGTAGGCCAGCACCTCGGCGCCGCTCCCCTCGGGGCCGGCAAGGTCGGGGAGGTCGCCGGGCGGCGACACCGGGCCGAAGGCGAAGGGCTCGCCCTCGGGATTGAGCAGGTAGTCGTCGTTCCAGCGCGCTACCGGAACCTGTTCGACCAGATCGAAGGTCAGCGCATTGGGCCACTCCCGCGTGACCCTCACCTCGGCCAGCCAGTCGATGGCCAGCGCTTCCCCGCGCAGTTCAGCCACGTTGACCGCCAGCCAGGTACGTCCGTGGATCAGCGGCGCCAGCTGATCGCGCAGATAGTCGGCGTTGACGTGGCTGAACTCGCCGGCGATGGAGACTCGCTCGATGGGCCGGTCGAGCCACAGCCACAGGGCCCGGCCGCCGGCGCCGAACAGCACCAGCAGCAGCAGGACGCCGAGCAGGCCACCGCGACGCGTCATGCCCGGCCACCCTCCAGGGTGTCCGCCAGGATGCGCAGCACCAGGGCTTCGAAATCGATGCCGACGTGGGCCGCCGCCTGGGGCACCAGGCTGTGGTCGGTCATCCCCGGCGAGGTATTGATCTCGATCAACCAGAAGCGCCCCTCGGCATCGCGCATCACGTCGACTCGCCCCCACCCCTCGGCGCCGACCGCCTCGAAGGCGCGGCGGCAGAGCTCGCCGAGCTCGGTCTCCTCGGCGTCGCTGAGCCCGCAGGGCAGGTGATAGCGCGTCTCGTCGGAGAGATACTTGGCCTCATAGTCGTAGAAGCCGCCGGGCACCTCCACGCGGATCGCCGGCAGCACCTTGTCGCCGAGCAGCGACACGGTATATTCGTCACCCTGGACGAAGCGCTCCGCCATTACCCGGGCATCGAAGCGCGCCGCCTCGCGATAGGCTTCCTCCAGCGCCTCGGCGCTCTGGACGATGCTGATGCCCAGCGTGGACCCCTCATGCACCGGCTTGACGATCAGCGGCAGCCCCAGGCGCTCGACCACCGTCTGCCAGTCGGCACCGGCGTCAAGCATCTCCGACGCCGGCGTGGGCAGCCCCAGGGCCTGCCACACCAGCTTGGTGCGCTGCTTGTCCATGCCCAGGGCCGAGGCGAGCACGCCGCTGCCGGTGTAGGGAATGCCGAGCAGCTCCAGGGCCCCCTGCAGGGTGCCATCCTCGCCGCCCCGGCCGTGCAGGGCGATAAAGACGCGATCGGGATCCAGGGCCTCCAACCCCACCAGGCCGCCCTCGGCGGGGTCATAGCCGATGACATCCACCCCCGCCCCGTGGAGGGCCGCGAGCACCGCCGCACCGCTCTTCAGGGACACCTCGCGCTCTGCCGAGCTGCCGCCGTAGATCACGGCCACACGGCCCAGATCGTTGACCAGGCTCATAGCGCCACCTCGTCGCATACCAGAGACGCCTCGGCCAGCGCCTGGGAGATGCCCCCCACATCACCGGCCCCCTGGGTGATCAGAATATCGCCCGGACGCAGCACCCGGGCCAGCAGACCGGGCAGCTCGCCCTTCTCCTGCACGAAGATCGGATCCACCTCGCCGCGCTGGCGGATGGAGCCGGCCAGGGTGCGCCCTTCCGCCCCGGGAATCGAGGCCTCGCCGGCGCTGTAGACATCCAGCAGCAGCAGGGTATCGACCCCGGAGAGCACCCGCACGAAGTCTTCGAAGAGATCCCGGGTCCGCGAATAGCGATGGGGCTGATAGAGCATGACCAGCCGCCGCGCGGGCCAGCCGGCGCGCACCGCCTGGATCACCATCTCCACCTCGCGGGGGTGATGACCATAGTCGTCCACCAGCATCACCTCGCCCTCGCCGCCCGGCGCGGGGAATTGGCCCTGCACCTGGAAGCGTCGACCCACTCCCTGGAAACCCGCCAGGCCGCGCAGGATGGCGTCATCCTCCACCCCGGCGTCGCTGGCCACGGCGATGGCCGCCATGGCATTCAGGGCGTTGTGGCGACCGGGCATGGCCAGACGTACCGGCAGCGGCGCCAGCCCGCCGGGGCGATGGGCGGTGAAGCGAATCTCCCCGGCCTGCTGCACGAAGTCGGCGATCCGATAGTCGGCATCCTCGCTGAAGCCATAGGTGATGAACTGACGATGCACCCGGTCGAGCAGGCCGCGCACGTTGGCATCGTCGATGCAGAGAATTGCCAGACCGTAGAAGGGAAGATTGTGCAGAAACTCGAGGAAGGTGGTCTTGAGCTTCTCGAAGTCGCCGCCGTAGGTGGCCATATGGTCGGCGTCGATATTAGTGACGATGGAGACCATGGGCTGCAGATGCAGGAAGGAGGCATCGGACTCGTCGGCCTCGGCCACCAGGTAGTCGCCCTCCCCCAGCCGGGCGTTGGTGCCGGCGCTGGTCAGCCGCCCGCCGATCACGAAGGTGGGGTCGAGTCCCGCCTCGGCGAGCAGAGTGGCGGTCAGGCTGGTGGTGGTGGTCTTGCCGTGAGTGCCGGCCACGGCGATGCCGTGGCGAAAGCGCATCAGCTCGGCGAGCATCTCGGCCCGGCGCACCACCGGGACCCGATGCTCCCGGGCCCAGGCAATCTCGGGATTGCTCTCGTCCACGGCGGTGGAGACCACCAGCACGTCGGCGCCGGCGACATGCTCGGCGGCGTGTCCGATGGCGACCGTGATGCCGCACTGGCGCAGCCGCGCCACCACCGCCGACGCCTTCAGGTCGCTGCCGCTGACGGTATAGCCCTGGTTGGCCAGGACCTCGGCGATGCCGCACATGCCGGCTCCGCCGATGCCCACGAAGTGAATATGCCGGATGCGGCGCATGCCCAGGCCCCGCTCGGGGGGGACGGACTGGCCGGGAACCGGCCGTGACGTGCTATCGCTCAAAACCTGTCTCCATGCAACCGGCCACCAGGCGCTCGACGGCGTCGAGGTGCGCGCAGGCTCGCGCCTGCGCGGCCATGGTGGCGAGAGTGTCGGGATCAAGCAGCGCCGCCAGCCGATCGGCCAGCGTCGCCGCGTCAAGGTGTGGCTGGGGCAGCAGCTCGGCGGCGCCCTCCTCCACCAGCGCTTGCGCATTGGCGGTCTGGTGGTCGTCTACCGCATGGGGAAAGGGCACGAAGAGCGCCGGACGGGCCGCGGCGGCGAGCTCCGCGACGGTCAGCGCGCCGGCCCGGCAGACCACCAGGTCGGCCCAGCCGTAGGCCTCGGCCATATCGTCGATAAAGGGCGTCACCTCGGCGTCCACGCCCTGTTCGGCGTAGGCCTGGCGGGTCGCAGCGTCCTTGTCGCGCCCCGCCTGGTGGCGCACCTCGGGCCGCTCACCCTCGGAGAGCCGCGCCAGGGCCTCGGGGAGGCGCTCGTTGAGCGCCTGGGCCCCCAGAGACCCCCCCACCACCAGCAGGCGCAGGCGACGGCCGCGCATCGCCGCCGCCGAGCGGGGCGTCTCGCCCAGGGCGGCGATCTCCGCGCGCACCGGGTTGCCGACCACCTCGCCGCGGGCGCCGAAGGCCTGGGGAAAGGCCGCGTAGACGCGCGTCGCCAGCCGCGACAGCGCCCGGTTGGTAAGGCCGGCCACGGCGTTCTGCTCGTGGATCACCAGCGGGCGGCGTGCCAGCCAGGCGGCCAGCCCTCCGGGACCGCTGGCGAAGCCGCCGAGCCCCACCACCAGCTGGGGGTCGAAGGCACGCATCACCCGCCACGCCTGCCAGACGGCCCGGGTCAGGCGGAACGGCGCCAGCAGCCAGCCGCCGGCCCCGTTGCCGCGCAGCCCCGCGACCGCAATGCGGTGCAGAGGAATGCCGGCCTCCGGTACCAGGCGGTTCTCGAGGCCGCGGGGGCTGCCCAGCCAGGCCACCTCGACCCCTTCGGCCGCCAGCCCGCGGGCCAGGGAGAGAGCGGGAATGACGTGGCCGCCGGTGCCCCCGGCCATGATCAGGGCGCGACGCCCCGGTCGCTTGCTCACTTGGCGACTCCTTGTCGTTGAGAGAGTGCGGCAGCGCCGGGCGCGGCCGACGCCAGGGAGGGCTCACGGCGCCCGTTGGCCCTGGGCGCCGCCGGGCTCGCTCGCCGCCGGACCTGGCGCGTCTCGATATCGGCGCGCAGCAGCAGCGCCATCATCACGGCGCTGACCAGCAGGCTCGAGCCGCCATAGCTGAGCAGCGGCAGGGTCAGCCCCTTGGTGGGGAGCATGCCGCTGCTCACCGCGATATTGATGAAGGCCTGGGCGCCGACCACCAGGGCGATGCCGTAGCTCAGGTAGGCGGCGAAGGGCAGCTGGGCGAGTTCGGCGCGGCGCCCCACCGCCATGGCCCGCCAGATCAGCAGCGCGAACAGCCCCACCACCCCCACGGCACCGAACAGCCCGAGCTCCTCGGCGAGCACCGCGAAGACGAAATCGGTGTGGGCCTCGGGCAGGTAGAAGAGCTTCTGCACGCTGTTGCCGAGCCCCATGCCCAGCCAGCTGCCCCGGCCGAAGGCGATCAGCGCCTGGGTCAGCTGGTAGCCGCTGGCGAACTGGTCGGCCCAGGGGTCGGCGAAGCTGGTCAGGCGCGCCAGACGATAGGGCTCGGCGATGGCCGCGTAGAAGCCCACCAGCCCGACGGCGCCGAGAAGCAGCACGAAGCGCCCCCAGGGCGCGCCGGCCATCAGCAGCATGCCCATCACGCAGCCGGTCATCACCACCGCGGCGCCGTAGTCGGGGGCGAGAATCAGCAGCAGGGCGATCACCCCTACCACCAGCAGGGGGCGCAGGAAGGCCCCCCACTGGCGGCGCACCTGGGGCAGGAAGCGCTCCAGATAGCCGGCCATGTAGGCGATCAGGCAGAGCTTGGCGACCTCGGAAGCCTGCAGGTTGAAGGGCACCCCGGGAATCGAGAGCCAGCGCTTGCTGCCGTTGATTTCGCGCCCCACCAGCAGCACCAGCACCAGCAGCGCGATGCCCACCAGCAGCAGCAGGGGGCCGTTGACCTTCCACCAGGCCAGGGGCACGCGCAGCACGCAGGCCCCGGCGATCAGCGCCAGCAGCAGGAAGAGCCCGTGACGGATGCTGAAGTACCAGGGGTTGCCGGTGAGGCTCGCCGCCACCTCCGACGAGGCCGAGGTCACCATCACCCAGCCGATCAGCATCAGGGCAATGGTCGCGATCAGCAGCCAGCCGTCGAAGGGCTGGTCCCGGGTGGAGAGCCGCTGGCGTAGCCGACCCAGCCGTGATGGCCGCTTCATTTCTCCTCCCCGGCCGCATGGCGGCGCACCCAGCGGCGGAACACCTCGCCGCGCTCCTGATAGTGGGCAAACTGATCGAGGCTGGCACAGGCCGGCGAGAGCAGCACGCAGTCGCCGGGCTCGGCGATCCGGGCAGCCCGGACCATGGCCGCCTCCAGGTCCTCCACCTCGGTGACGGCAAGCCGGCCACGCAGCGCCCGCGCCAGGCGTTCGGCATCCAGGCCGAAGAGGACCGCCTCGCGGCCGAAGTCGCCCAGCGGCTCGGCCAGGGGGGCGAAGTCCGCCCCCTTGCCGACGCCGCCGGCCAGCAGCACCAGCCTGCCTTCCAGGGTCGGGCCGAGGCCGGCGATGGCGGCGAGCGTCGCGCCCACGTTGGTGCCCTTGGAGTCGTTGATCCAGCGCACGCCCCCCACCTCGGCCACCAGTTCGCCCCGGTGGGGCAGGCCCGGGAAGCGGCGCAACACGCGACACATCGGCGCCATGGGCAGGCCCAGGCGGCGTCCCATGGCCAGCGCCGCCAGGGCGTTGGCCTGGTTGTGGCGTCCGGCCAGACGCACCTCGGTGGCGGGCATCAGGGGCGCGTCGCCGTGCATCAGCCAGTCGGCGCCCTGGTGCCGGCCGATGCCCCACTCCCCGGCCCGGGGCGCCCGGGTGGTAAAGCGGTCCTCGGCGGGCAGCGGGGCCTCGGGCCAGGTGGCGGGATCCTCGGCGTTCACCACGCCGTGGCGAGCGCCGCGGAATATCCCCAGCTTGGCCGCCCGATAGGCGGCCATGTCGCCGTGACGGTCCAGATGGTCCTCGGAGAGGTTGAGGAAGGCCGCGGACTCGGCTCCCAGCCGCGGCGTGGTCTCGAGCTGAAAGCTGGAGAGCTCCAGCACGTAGCAGTCGGCATCGGGCTCGTCGGCGAGCAGATCCAGGGCCGGCGTGCCCAGGTTGCCGCCCACTGCCACCCGGCGACCGGCCTCGGCGGCCATCTCGCCGACCAGGGTAGTCAC
>LFCJ01001636.1_pt1 | contig 15766 bp, 22 predicted proteins | sample 643141 | NCBI WGS metagenome assembly LFCJ01 (sample SAMN03766243, study PRJNA286221) | soda lake metagenome | biome: soda lake; feature: Kulunda steppe; material: water; isolation source: sample B1-Br-g2 brine of Lake Bitter-1 | place: Russia: Kulunda steppe | collected 2010-07 | reverse complement strand
GGGTCTGTGACCGGGTGTACGATACCGGTCGGGACCTACTCGAGGCAGGCGTTATCGAAGCCGGCGACACCCTTCCCGGGACGGCGAAAGTCAAACTCATGTGGGCGCTTGCAAACAGCGACGACGTTGACGAAGCGATGCAAACGTCACTCGCCGGCGAACTTCAGGAGCGGTCGGTTCCCTGGGAGTGACACAGGCGGGTAGGGTCGGTACCATAACGCGGTACTGATATTACCTGTAATTGCTAACGATGTCAGTTAGGGGGGAGAAGTCGATTTGCTCGGAGAGCGTTCCGGACCACGTATTGAGCGCTCTGTTTCGATAACGCGGGTGCGGGGTTCTACGCTATCGTTCACAACGGCGCGGAGGTTCCGGAAGTGACCGTCTCGGCGACCGAAGACGACGCCGTCCGGGTTCGGGTCGCCGACAACGGCCTTGGAATCCCCGACAAACGGAAAGGCCACAGCTTCGAAGAAGGCGAGCAAGGCTCAGACAGCGACGGGACCGGACTCGGACTGTCTCTCGTGAACACGGTCGTCGAACGATACAACGGTGAGGTCTGGATCGAAGATAACGAACCCAGCGAGAGCGTGTTCGTCGTCGAACTGCCGACCGCAAGTGACTGAGCTTCGAACACAGCTTTGCGATGTGATTCTTTACACCGCCGATAGAGCTGCCTTCGCGGCTTCGGAACGAGTCGATTGAGTAGGTCTGTTTTAGAGGAATTCCGGCGACCGGTATCAGTAGTTTCAACACATCCCCGGCGAACACACCTGTATGGTCCCGACACGGCGATTGTGGAGTGTTTTTGCACTTGTTGGGGCTCTTTCAGCTTTCGCGGTTGTGTTCGCCCAGCCGCTCTTGCTCGCCGGCGCCGTAGCCGTCGGAGCGTGGATCATCAGTCGGCAGTATCTGTTCGTTCGGACGATAACGCAACTCGAGCGATCGATAGATGTCGATCAGCAGCCAGGCTCTTCCTCGGTCGAAACCGCCGAAAAAACCCCGGTTACGGTAACCGCTGCACTCGAGCGGCCGGCGTCGGTACAGCTGACGGTCACAGCTGGCCTCCCGCTTGCAGCAACGGCGACCGATCTTTCCATGACGCTTCGTCCAGGGATGACCAGCGGAGAAGCAACGAAAGCCGTCGGATGGCCAGTTGCGGGTCGACACCGGTTCCAGGCCGCCCAGGTGACCGTGACGGATGGATTATTTCGCTCTACGTTTCCTGCGGGACCGTCCCCGACAGTTACCGTCGAGCCGCCGACACCGCGTGGTATCCACGTCGGCGAAGGCGGTGAGCAGGTCAGGAACACGTACGGCAACCACGATGCCGGGCGCGGAAGCTCGGGAATTACACCCGCCGAAATCCGGGAGTATATGCCCGGCGACTCGATGAAAAACATCGATTGGAAGACGACCGCTCGCCTCAATACGCCACACGTCAGGCAATACGATGCTGAAACTGATCGCGTAACCTACCTTCTCGTCGATCAGTCCGAACCGCTCGCGATCGGGCCTCCGGGAGCACGCAAACTCGAGTTCCTGCGGGAGGTTGCACTGGCCGTCGCCGCAAGTGCCCGACGGCTCGATGATCCACTTGGACTGTGTCTGTTCGACGACCAGAGTGGTGGGAACGTCATGCGACCGGCATCGACCGATCAACAGTACGATGAAATCCGTCGTCGACTTCTCGAGTTGTCACTCGAGAACACGATAGTGCCTGATAGGGGGCCTTCGAAAGCGGCCACTCTCGGTGCCGGCGCTACTACAACTTCGGGAGGGATCGAACAGCTAGCTGTTTCGCAGGCGACTGCCACGGATGGCGCCGGTGAGCAGGATGCATTTTCCCAGACGCTGCAAGCATATGCCGAAAGACCGTCCGACCGACTCGGTACTTCTTCGCTTTCGGGTGCAGTCAAGCGGCTGGTTGGAACACACACTGGCCGGGCATTGCTGGTCGTCTTTACCGACGATCGCGATCAGACCGAGCTCATCGACGCCGTCCGGACCGCTCGAGAGTGCGGCTGTGACGTACTGCTCGTGCTCGCGCCATCGGTACTGTTCGAACCGGGTGGACTCACCGAACTCGAAGCCGCCTACGAACGGTACGTCGAGTTCGAAACCCTTCGTCGGCACCTCACCTCCTTCGATGGCGTTACTGCCCTCGAGGTTGCCCCCGAGAGCCGACTTGCGACGGTCCTCGAGACGGCAACCGGGCGTCGTCGAGGTGAGCGCCAATGAGCGCTCCCGACCGACCGGCGTTGACAGCGACGCACATCGAATCGAGCGAGTTGAATTCGTCCGGACAGCTGGGTGAACTGCTCGCGCTGGCAGGTCTGCTCGTGATATGTGCTATCGCCGCTGGTGGCCCGGGTATCGTCGTTGGACTCCTCGTTGCGGTCGTCTGGTATGGGTTCGGAACCCCATACGCGATCGCCATCGGCCATTTCGGCCTCGTTCCGGTTGGGCTGCGTGGAAACGACGCTACACTCCTCGCGGTCTGGGCGGGCTTTCTCGTCCTGTTGCTTGCACCTACCGTCCGCTCGCACACTCCCGTCGCGTTCGTTCTGGCGACTGTTGGTGCGATAGGTGTACTCGGCGGCGCCGCTGTTATTGGTCTTTCCGTCGATTCACTCCCTATCGCGGCCGGCCTCGTTGTTGGTTCCCTTACAGTTACAGCGTATGCCCTCTACCGGTACGAACTCGTCGCGCTCGGACGTGTCGACGACTCGACTGTCGATACCGATGATCAACAGCATCATGAGTGACCTCGAATTCACCACCGACAATTCAGCTGATACTGAACCGACAGCTAACACTGACGACACTGATCTCGAGTTGCTCGCCCGAATCGAGCGTCTCGAAGCCGAAAATGAGCGTCTCAGAACTGAGTATGCGCGAGCGCGTCAAGCACAGTATCGACGGACCGCGCTTGCGCTGGTGGTAGTCGGGATAGTCTCGGTCGTTGGTGGCCTCCTGCTCCCGGATAGCCGTGAGGTACTCATCGCGATCGGTGCAACCGGCATATTCGGTGGGGTACTGACGGTCTTTTTAACCCCCGAACAGTTCGTCCCTGCATCCGTTGGCGAGCGGGTCTATGCAGCTGGGGCGGCAAACAGCGAGGCAATCGCCAGCGCACTCGAGTTACGGGAAGAGTACGTGTACCTGCCGGGAACGGAGGCGGTTTCCGGTCGACTGTACATCCCCCAGCGAGCCGAATACGACGTTCCAGAGCCAGGCATGGGCCCGTTCGTTACCGATCCGGCGAGTCGTGGACTGGTACTCGAGGCGACTGGGACGTCACTGTTCGAGGAATTCCGCCGAAGTGTGACTGGTGGGGTCGCCTCGGCTCCGGTTGCACTCGCGAGTCAGCTTTCGGATGCCCTTGTCGAGCAGTTCGAACTGGTCGAGCGTGCAACCCCGGACGTCGATCCTGCTGACGGCCGGCTGACAATCGCAGTGACCGGAAGCACGTTCGGCCCACTCGACCGGTTTGACCATCCTGTGTCGTCGTTTCTTGCCATCGGGACAGCAACTGCACTCGACCAGCCGGTTACGCTCGAGGTTGCCGAGAGATCGGCGACCGAGACGTGGTTCATAACATGCTGGTTCGATGCGGATAGTCCAGATGAGAAGACGGTAGCCTGACCGTATCAGGGCCAGAAACTGGAGTTAAAATTCCCAGTTGGAATCGACTGTACCGTTGGGCGTAACTGCGTCCGTTCCAGGCGGTTCGACCGAATTAACGAGATCGGAAACGACCTCCCGAGGCTTTACGGAACTCAGTTCGGCATCGGTCTCTAAGACGAGCCGATGAGCGAGGACCGCCGGGGCGAGTGTTTTGAGATCGTCCGGAATAACGTATTCTCGCCCGTCGATCGCTGCTCGAGCCTTCACAGCGCGTAAAAAAAGCAGCGTTGCTCGTGGCGAGGCACCGTGTTCGACATCTGGATGTACTCGGGACTGTTCGATCAGATCGGCGAGATACTCCTTGACTGCCGGCGCGACATAGATTCCATTGACGTAGTCCTGGGCCTCGCTAACGTCGTCTGCAGTGATTACCCGTTCGACCGTTTCCGGTCCGAGATCGGGTGTTTCGTCGAATCGGTCAATGAGTTCTCGCTCGAGTGCACGTTCGGGGAGATCGATCGTGATTTTGAACTGGAATCGATCGCGTTGGGCTTCGGGGAGTTCGAAGACTCCCTCCATCTCGAGTGGGTTCTGTGTCGCGACAACGACAAACGGTTCGGGCAACTGCAGGGTTTCGCCTTCGATCGTGACGTGACGTTCGGCCATCGCCTCGAGCAGTGCGCTCTGGGTTTTCGGTGTCGCGCGATTGATCTCGTCTGCGATGAGCAGATTCGTAAATATGGGGCCGCGGTTGAGTTCGAACTCACCGGTCGTCTCGCGGTAGATGTTCGTACCGGTGATGTCCGCCGGCAGCGTGTCCGGCGTCATCTGAATGCGGCCGTGATCAATCCCCATCGCCCGCGCGAACACGGTCGCAATGGTGGTCTTTGCAACGCCTGGGATACCCTCAAGCAGGAGATGACCGCCAGTCAGCAGCGAGATGGTCAGATGTTCGATTGGGCCGTCGTTACCGACGAGCACCTGCCCGACCTCCTCACGAACGGCCTCATAAATTGCTTCTGGAGGGGTGATATCTGCGGTTGACTCTGGGCTACTCATTCAGTATCGCCTCGTTTCGAATCAGTCCTGTTAAACGCTGTTATAACGCGTTGCACTCTACTTTCGTCCCAATCGGGATGTTTGGTCCGAAGGACCGCTGCCCACTCCTCATCGGATAGCGTTGTGGTGGGTTCGTGTTCTACAGCACGTTCGATGCCCGGAACCAATCGTCGAACGTGTCTGCCGATCCCGAGTTCTCGCTGTCTCGAGAGCAATACAATACTCACTACCGCGAGCACGCCGAGTGCTCCCTGTACGAGCGGCGAGCTACGCAACTCGACAACAACGGCTGAAAGCGGCGGAAAGCCACTCGTGTGGCTATGATCGAGGACCACCATGTCCGCGTCCCCGTATAGCGCCTGGACGAACTCGGTATTATCCGACTCCGAAAGCATCGCGTTCGTCGCTATCGAGGGATCGCTGACGGTGATCACCGCCCCGTTCCCGAGGGGCTCGGTCGTGACAACCGGCGCGGCGGCGAGTTCCTGGTCTTCCTCGTCGCCGAGTTCCGTCTCGGGATCCATGACCAGATAGGCAAACTCACTGGTTTCGACGAGCACTGTCGCGTTACCCGGCTCGATGACGCTTGCGTAATTGAGTCCAAGCGCGTCGGCCTCACCGGTCCGTGGATGCTCCGTTACGTTCGTCGCAATCGGCATCAACGGCCCGCGGTCGTTGTTCTCCTCATCACGCAGCAGTCGTCCGTCAACCCGCGCCTCAGCACCGATTCCCTCGAGTAAGTCGTTTCCGCCAGCCTCGAAATTATCGAAGACGACGACAGTCCCACCGGCGTCGACGAACTCCTCGATTGCGGCGGCCGATTGCTCATCGTAGGACTCTGTGGGCGCAATGACGAACGAAACCGTATCCTCGGGCTCGACATCGGCGTACTGATCGGTCTCCCGTACGAGTTCGATTTCGGAGTCCGTTCCGTCGTCGATCATCGAGATGAGATCGCTCGAGCCATCCCACGATGGATTGAACGGATCGAACGCCGCTGACGACGTCGACGCGGCGACCCCAAGCCCGAAAACGGTCGCAACCAACAAGACAACGAGCAGTATCGTCGGTCCGTCCGGCCGACCCTCGAGTGACAGAAACGTTCGAATGGTCATCGAATCACCACCTGACCCACCGGATACACACTGGCGTTCACAGTGGGATCACCTCTGGGGGCAGAATTTCGAGGATGCGCCTAACGACGATGGCAGCGAATCCGACGAGCCCGACCCCGATCAGCCAGAGGAGGCGACGTCGCCACTCGGGCGTGATGTGGATCGGCGCTGTCAGCTCCGTCACAATTAACAGGCCGATCAGCGAGAGTACGAAAAACAGTTCGTAGGACATCGAACCGACGACCGTCAACACCAGAATCGAGCCGAGCATCCAGGCGAGTTGCCCGTAAATAAACTGCTGGCGGCGGTGGGTCGGCATGTGGCTGGTATCATGTCCTCCAGTACCTAAATCTCTCGATATATGTCGTCTGTAGAGCAATTACAACCAATCGCGATAGTTCATACGGTTTGATTTGAGCGGCGTAATTCTATATTTCTTTAAATGCTTTAATGTTATAATACCAGTTTAAATTACAGAATCAAAAGCATATAACATACTTTTAATAAGATGGAGTGTACGTGAACTGATATACAATGTCAACTTCCGCTGTGGTCCTTGCAGGCGGCGAGGGAATCAGGCTTCGGCCGCTGACACAACATCGGCCAAAACCACTCCTCCCCGCTGCGACAACGCCTATTCTGGAACATGTCTTTGACCAGCTGATCAACGCTGGAGTAACCGAAATCACAGTCGTCGTCGGCTACAAACGAAATCGAGTACAGGCACACTTCGGGTCGACACACCGAAACGTTCCGCTTACCTACGTCACACAGGCCCAACAATTCGGGAGCGGACACGCGCTACTTGCGGCCGCCGACGAAATTTCTGGAACGACGCTCGTCGTCAATGGCGATCAGATCGTCGACAGTCGGATTATAACTGACGTACTCAACGGCCATTCCGAGGCTGCGACAGCAACGCTTGGGCTGCTCAATCGTGCTGATCCCACCGACTACGGCGGCGTTCTCCTCGAGGATGGGGTCGTGACGTCGATGGTCGAAAACCCAGATGATGCTCGCGGGTACCAGTTGAACGCCGGCGTCTACATGTTCGAGCCCCGGATCATCGATGTCCTCGAGACCATCGAACCGGTCCGTGGTGAGCTTGGATTGACCGACGCAGTCAGCGAACTGTGTGGGAACGACGGGATGGTTCACGGTGTCGTCTCCGAAGGGGTCTGGGTCGATGCAACCTATCCCTGGGATCTGCTCGATGCGTCGTTCGAACTGTTCGACCACGGACTCGTCGACGGTGAACGGACGGAAAACGTTACCAACTCCGCGACAGTCCACGACTCGGCAGTTATCCGCGATCCGGTCGTGATCCCTCCCGATTGCGAAATCGGCCCGGGCGCTGTCGTCGGTCCATACGCGTGTCTCGGCGAAAACGTCACTGTCGGCTCGAACGCAGTTGTCGAGCAAAGCGTCCTCGATTCGGACACTCGGGTTGGCCCATCGGCGACTGTCATCGACACCGTCACCGGTGTTGGGGTCACGATCGGTCCCGGAACGACGATTTCGGGCGGCCCTGGAGACGTCCGCGTCGATAATCGGGTCTTCGAAGAAGAGCGCCTGGGCGCACTGTTGGCTGACCGCGTCACCGACCGCGGCGGGGCAACGTACGTCCCTGGCACCATCGTCGGCCCGGGATCGGTCGTCGAATCAGGCTCGACAGTTCGCGGAACTCTGGGCGCGGAAACGGAGGTGCGATCATAATGTGTGGCATTATCGGGTACACCGGCACGAACGACGGCGCGTTCGACGTGCTCATGACCGGCCTGGCAGGGCTCGAGTACCGTGGATACGACTCAGCAGGTATTGCCATCGCCGATCCGACGCTTTCGGTCCACAAGCGCGAGGGGGAGGTGGCCGCCCTCGAGTCGGCCGTTCCCGCAGACGGTCTCGGTGGCCAGACCGGCATCGGACACACCCGCTGGAGTACCCACGGTCCACCGTCGGATGCAAACGCACATCCACACACGGACTGTTCGGGATCGATCGCAGTCGTCCACAACGGAATCATCGAAAACTACCAGTCCCTCCGAGAGCGCCTCGAGGCTGACGGTCACACGTTCGAGAGCGATACCGATACTGAAGTTATCCCACACCTGATCGAGGCGGCAATCGACACCGGCGCAACCCGCGAGGAGGCGTTCCGCCAGGCGATCAGTCAACTCGAGGGGAGTTATGCTGTCGCAACCGTCTTCGAGGACGACGAGACGATCTATGCGGCTCGCAACGAGTCCCCGCTCGTGCTGGGAATCGGCGATGAGGGTCACTACCTGGCCAGCGACGTGCCCGCGTTTATCGAGTACACCGACCGCGTCGTCTATCTCGAGGACGAACAGTTCGCCCGGATCAATCCATCGGGAATCGTCGTCACCGACGCGACAGGCGCCGTCGTCGACACCGCAGTCGAAACGATCGACTGGGACCCAGAAGACGCCGGGAAGAGTGGGTACGACCACTACATGTTCAAAGAGATCAACGAACAGCCGGCGGCGATTCGTAAATGTCTCCGCGAACGTGTCGTCGAACTCGACCAGCGGATTTCGATCGAAGAGCTGGCCGACCTCGAGTGTCAGGGACCGGTCCAGTTTGTCGCCTGTGGCACCTCGTATCACGCAGCGTTGTACGGAGCACGATTGTTCCAAGAGGCGGGCATTCAGGCCCAGTGTTTCCTCGCAAGCGAGTACGACGTCGAAACCATCCCAGTTACCGGCGAAACACTCGTCGTTGCCGTCACACAGAGCGGCGAGACGGCGGATACGATGAGCGCACTTCGCTCGGCCAACCGGATCGGCGCGAATACGCTCGCTGTCACCAACGTCGTGGGGAGTTCGGCGGCCAGGGAGTCCGACCACGTCCTCTACATCCGGGCCGGGCCGGAGATCGGGGTCGCCGCAACCAAGACCTTCGCAAGCCAGCAGGTTGCCCTCGCAATGTTTGCATGCACCCTCTCGGGAGACGCGTCGGCCGAGTTCATCCGGCAGCTACGGGCGCTTCCGGACCAACTCCAGCAGGTGCTCGATGAATCGAACGCTCGTGCCGTCGCCGACGCCTACGTCGATGCCGAAGCATACTTTTTCATCGGCCGTGGCTACAACCACCCCGTCGCACTCGAGGGTGCACTGAAGCTCAAAGAGATTTCGTACAAACACGCCGAAGGCTTCGCCGCCGGCGAACTCAAACACGGTCCACTCGCACTGGTGAGCGAGAAGACACCGGTGTTTGCCCTCGTCACCGGATCGGACATCTCGAAGACCCTCGGCAATATCAAAGAAGTCGAGGCACGGAACGCACCGGTCGTTGCCATCACCGACGCCCCCTCACAGGTCGAGCAGTACGTCGACCACGTGCTCGAGGTTCCGTCGGCAGGGCCGCAACTGACGCCGATTCTCGCGAACGTCCAGCTCCAGCTCGTCTCCTACTGGATCGCAAACCGGCTCGGCCGATCGATCGACAAACCTCGAAACCTCGCGAAAAGCGTTACCGTCGAGTGAGAGAGTCAGCGGTTCCGACAACAGCTGAAAGAGCGGAGTGGAGCCGAACTCGGGGCTGTCATCGCTGCTGGCCGTACCGAGCATACCAGACGACCGCGGCAATCGAGGCGCTGATAGCTGCGGTCCACCAATCACTGCTGAGATAAAGATCGACCGACGGCGGATTGTACTGTGTCAGCGGCCAGAAGACGGCATAGGTGTATCCGGAGACGTTGACCAACAATAGATCGAACGCGTGATGGGAGGCCATCCCCAAAAAGAGGAGGGCAAAGACCCGCTTCCGGTACTCCGGCGGAGCGACCAGTGTTCCAATACCAACCGCAAGCACCGACCCACCGAGGACGTGAAAGGCCCCCCAATCGAACGGGAGCCCGATTGCGGCCTCGATCATATCCGCCGGGAACAGGAGGTCAAGCCGGTTGAGATCCGGGATCATCGCCCCAACCATCGCCACCGTGACGAACTGCGGGGTAAGCCACTCATAGCGCCACGACAGCAGCGTCGCGAGGATGTACGCCACCAGAATGTGCGTGAGCAGTTCAGCCACTGCGCTCACCTCCGCCCGTCTGAGAGTGTCTGTCTTCGCTCATCGTTGCGTTTTTTCGTTCGCTCGAGTCGCCACCCCAGGATCGAGGATCCACCGGCAGTGGCTGCCGACGCGGGACGAACGCAAGCCGATCACGATCGAATCGCCACCCGCGAATCGACCGGCCGACAACCCAGACCGCACCGACTACTGAAATCGCGTACATATACGTCGTCGTCCACGACTCACGCGTAAACGCACGCTCGACCTCGAGAGTCTCGTCCGTCGTGAGCGTCCCATGGGCTCTGATTTCCATCCCGGGTTCGGGGTCGTCACCACGAATGAGTGTCTCGCTGACGCCGTGCAGGGTCATTTCGGTATATCCGTCCCCGCTTTCGACAGCCACGACGACGGGGTCGACCTGGAGGACCTCACCGCCGACGGTAACTCGCTCGTCAACGTAGGCCGTCGGACTCGAGACGACCGTCTCGTCGCTCGGATAGTCGTTTGCGGTCGGTTCGTAACCACTCGAGCCATACCAGACGAACGTTCCGAACAGTGCGACGACCAGGAGGGCGATAGCCGCGAGCCGAACACCCTGTCCAAACGGTTCTGTCTCGGGCATCTATTCGGAGGTGGCAGGCGGATCGTATAAGCTCACCTACTTGTACAAAGATCGCTGTGATGGTTTGCAAACCCCCACGCGATGCTTCGAGAGATGGAATATTGCGTCGATTACCCTCGAGACTAGCTTCTTGGCGTACGTGTTGCTGACGCCGGGTTCCTGCCGGCGGATCCAGTGTCTCAGATTGCTGGCCGTGGCGTACTCGTCGATCTCCTTCCCAGTTGCCTCCCAGGGATCGTCCCCGGCAGCCGGATCAGTGCGTGCCTGCCAGAGCTGTGCCGCGAGTCGTTTGGCAGGGCGTTTGCCACCGATCGGCGCATGTCCGCATCCATCCGGGCAAGTTGCTCGATCGGAAGCAGGTCGCCGTAATCGAGGGTCACGTCATCGTCAATTGCCGGTTGTCCCCATTAGAGATTTGCTCCAGTTTGCCGTCGGGAACGTCGATCTCATGTGAGTCAAGCAAGTGTGCCCGGAGATGCGCCACCTTCTCGAGTTCGCGCGCCTATTGACGTCGAAACCACGCTGCGATTTCCTGCTGAAATCGATCGATCCACTCGAGATCGTCCTGTAATACATCGTACACCAGATCGTGATCGACATCACCGTATCGATACGCAAGATAATTTCGAAATCCGACTGCTTCGGCGAGCTTCGATCCAGTTTCCGCGGAAATGATCTCGGCGTCAGCCAACGCCTCGATTTCTTCCCGAGAGCTCTCGGTATTGCCGAGGCCCTCTGCCGCTCGGATATGACTCGCCAGATCGATACACGACTGAATTGCGTTCATCAGTGATCGCTCGACAGCACGTTGGAGCACGATATCATCGAGATACGCCGCTTTGGAGACATTTCGCATCTCCTTGCACTCGTTCGTATACTGGTTGATCAACTCAAGGCCATCGACAACGACGTCAGCGTTGGCCATCAGATGTTACCCTCGGCGAGTCGATCGATAAATTCGCGGCGCTGCTGTTCGCGTTCCTCGCTTGCAGCCTCGAGGCAGCGTTCGAGTCGTCTTTCATCCGCCGTTTTCAGTTTCGGGTCGCCGCACAGGATGACACCATGTTGGAGTGCGTTCAGTGCAACAGCGTCCGGGAGCGCCTCAAGATCACTGACATCCACGAACGGCTCGGCATACGACTGGAGCTGACTATCGATCCGATTCCGCTGTCGAAATCGACCGTGTCTCGAACACTCGTCGGCGAATCGCACACATACGTCGAGATCTGACGCTGACGTTTCCGAGCCGGTTGCGAACGAGCCGAACACCACGGCATACTGAACACCGGTCTCCGCGAGCACCGACCGAATCCCGTCAAGGTCGATGCTATCAGAGAGTAACTCGATCGAGACGCGAGCGTCGTCTCGCATAGGTTCAGGTACGCATTACACTGACTTATAATATCGGCTGTTGCTCAGACGGACAGCGAGCCGTGTCCAGGACAGTCGTCGCGATCGGGGAGTATGTAGTAGGTCTCGCCGTCGTCTTTGGTGACCCGCCTGATAGTGGTTATTGCGGTACTTTTCGGCAGGGCTCTGTAGACTGGGCAATTCCGGCTCTGAAACCGTGTGTCTCCGTTCGCTCGGCGGCAAAGACTCCCAATAATCACTATGAGACGCCCCTCAGGTACCTCGACGACGTGTTCGTCGACGGTTTTTTTGCGGAGGTGAGCGCCGTTCTCGAGTTTTCGGGGCTATTCACTGGTGAAGTGGCCAATAGAATCGACTTTTCCAACCAAGGAACAATACCACGTCTTCGAGATCTTGAGGAGCAGGGTTTCTCAAGTCAAAATCAGGTGGCCGCACTCTGATCTAGTGGCTCACAGAAGCTGGTCATGAATTTCTTTCAGAAGATGACTAATACAGAAGTGCACGAGCATCATTCGGAACAACAAAAGTATCATCAGTTCCGAAACACAGTCGCTTGCTAATGACCGACGATCTCGCTGACGCGACTGCCTCGTTCTTCCGGGAGTACGACGATGGGAACCGCGTCCTCGAGACCGTCCTTGAGGTCGACGCCGAACTCGAGACTTAGTCGTTCGACGACATCGACATCGGCTCGGGCCCCTTCGGTGAACTGGTTTCTCGCGGGATCGTCGATGTACAACCACGCACTCACGCAAGAGTACGACCCAGCTCCAGACCACGACAACCCATCGTACACCGCGATGCAGAACAAGTTTCCCGAGTGGAAACGCGAGTGGCCTGAATAGAGCAGCGTGTACTTGAAATGCCTTCAAATGGCAGTACGGCGAATCAAGAACAGTGAAAGTGTCCTCGACTCGCTGAAAGAACGTGGATTCGACGTAGGTAAATCAACGCGAGAGTACGGAAGCCCCACCCTCAAGAAGACGGCACAAGCCCCCGAGTAGGGTGGGGTAGTTCACATCTCATCACGCGCTCGCTCGAGAGCCGTCTCATACAACTCGTCTGAGATCCAAAAGCCCACTTTACGGAGGCGGTCGAGTTCTGTCCGTAACAGTTCCGTATCGTCACCACAGCCGCGTAACAGAATGCCAATCACCCCTGTTATCGAAAGGCCGTGTCGTCGAGCTGTTTGACGTGCTTCACGCTCGTCAAGCAAAACGAGATCAACATCCGCTTCGATTGCATACGCCAGCGTTGCCGCTTCCCCGCGGTCAAGATTCCGGCGAAACTCTGCAACGAGTGGCGTCTCCTCGAGTGAAACGATCTCGATCACTCCCTCGTCGTATGCAGTTCGAAGCGTTTCGACGCCGTCCTCACCGTCCATCAGTTCGGACCAGACCTGCTCGGGAACGACGACTGACGAAAATTGCTCACGGACGAGTTCGAGTCGATCGATGAGCGCGAGGTTGAGCAACGGGGACGTATCGGCAACGACGAGAGCATCCTCACCGTTGAGCATACTCGAGATCTTCCGCGAGTTCCTCGTCCGTATAGTGACGCTCGACGGAACGCTCCCCGAGCAGCCGGTGGAACTCGCGTCGCGACATGTCCGCAAGTTCCCGCGCTTTGCCAAACGAGAGCATCCCTTCTCGGTAGAGCGAGACCGCTAACTCTCGTCGGAGTACGTCCTCACGCTTGTCTTCCGGGACGGTGACGGAATCGTAGACGTCCGACGGGACATCGATCGTCCGCATAGGATATCGTTCGCAGCACATCTACAAAGACCCTTGGTTCGGTTCTTTCCCAGCAACTCCGTTGACAGGTGTTGTCGTCAGGATCTGCTCCAAGACCTGTCCGTCAGTACTACCACCGACGACCACTCGAGCGAGACACCCGATGCTAACGAACCCTCGTACAGCCGCTGTCCTGTTGTGAGAGAGGCGTCCCAGAGAGTCATTCGACCTCTCTCGAGGCGTCCTGGAACCCACTGTCCCCGGTCACCCGAGGACACCAGCTGTCACCGGCTCTGGTCACCTCCCGTCTCACCAGGAATCGCTGCATCGGTAGGCAACACGAGTCGCCGCTCTGTGTACTCGAGGCCGTTCTTTCGTTCCCGTTGCCTCCGAACGGCCACACGATGTTTTGAGAGATCCACCATGGCATCGATCACCCTCGAGACCAGCTTTTTCGCGTACGTGTCGCTGACGCCCGGCTCTTGCCGTCTGATCCACTGTCTGAGGTCACTGGCTTTCAGATACTCGCGGATGCCTGCACTTGCGCTCTCCCATGGGTTGTCGCCGACACTCGAGTCCGTCCGGGCCTGCCACAACTTCGCTGCCAGCCGCGTGGGCAAGGCGTTCGCTGCCGAGCGTACCATCTCATCGTCCATCCGAGCGAGTTGCTGAATCGGAAGCAGATCACCATACGCGAGTGAGAGTTCCCCACGCTCGAGTGGATCAGCTTGCTCGGGGAGGCGATAACACTGGGTGCCGTCGGCTTTCGTCACCCGCTCGAGGCGGCCGTCGGCGACGTCGACCTCGGCCGGCTCGACTGTGGCCGTCCGTAAGTGGGCCACCTTCTCGAGTTCGCGGGACTGCAGTTCCGTGACCCGCTTCTTGTTCGCACTCGTTACCGAAGTCCAATCGGTCGTCCGTCTTCCCACTCGACTGCGGTGACTGCATCAGGGAGTGATTCGAGTCGTCGCTCAACCACGTCGAGCGGGTGTGAGTCGATGAAGTCCGCTGGCTGATGGTCCACAGCTGTTGCGCTATCGTTCACTTGCAGGTGAACTGGTCCAAGATTGTCGTGCGTATCGTCTTGATGCCAGCCAACCAGCAGTTGTCGTTCCGGTTCGATCCAGTTGAACCAGTAGTATTCGTACGGTTCGCCCGTTTGCAGTTGGAATCCGACTTCGATTCGTGCGGTTGTCGTCGGATACGCCTCATCGCCTACGAACTGTCGTGGGTTGACTGTGCCGACGACGCGGTATGGCCCAGCTTCACGTGGTTCGGTACGGCGTCGGTGAACAGCATCGAACTCGGCACTGAGCCGATTGCGGATGCGATCGTGGAGCCGCTTGCTCTGTAGATTAGCTCGATTAGCGAGAAAAACGGCCATTAGGCAAACGAGGTGGAACTGTTATTTTTGGGTGAGGTAAGTTCGACGACGTCACCATACAGGTGCAGCGCATGTTTCACGAGCGCGAGTTCCGTATTGACCGCTTCCCATGTAGCGATTACATTCCGCCGTTCACGAAGTTCCGAAGCCGACAATTCCTCTTCGGCGAGTTGTTCCCGAAACTTCTCGAGTGAACTGGCATCGAACTCCGCCGCTACTGCTTCTTGTTCTTCTTTCAGCTCTGTGAGTTGCACCTCCAACTCATCCCGCGTATGCTCCTCGATGAGGGTGGTGACCTCGTCAAAGAGCATTCGAACCGGATTCGCGTCGTATGCTTTCGTTCCGTCAACTGTCGTTTCGATGACCCAGTCGTCCCGCTCTAGGCGCTGCAGTTCATCGTCAGCTGTTGCCCGTGAAACCTCCGCTTGGTCAGCGATCTCTTGGACAGGTGTAGGCTCGCTCAACATATCGACAACTTCGCGGACCCGTTCACGACCACTCATCGTTTCTGTCCACGTCCTGTGATCTCCGTCTCCCATTAGCCTCCTCTAAGATCTGCTCGGTTAAATAATTCATCTTGGTTCAAATAATTGAATGACTGTTGCCTACCGCTCCACAGCGAGAGGATCGGCGTTCATGACGAGCATGAACCGCCTCGTGGTCAAGCCCCGAAGCGCTCGCCTTGTTACCTCTGTGAACCGCCTCGGGGTCAAGTGGTTCGAGAATCGGAAATTCTCGTCATCACGGAAATCAAAGATTTCCGTACGACCCCGAGGCTTCCCGTGGGTTAGTCGGACACTCCCATCCGACCATCGGCCTG